>Ga0206677_10004604_pt1 | contig 11175 bp, 7 predicted proteins | sample M130m12015metaG_FD_155475 | JGI IMG/M metagenome (GOLD analysis project Ga0206677, IMG submission 155475) | Ammonia-oxidizing marine archaeal communities from Monterey Bay, California, United States - M1 30m 12015 | ecosystem: Environmental > Aquatic > Marine > Intertidal zone | place: USA... | reverse complement strand
CACTCGAACCGTCTGACTTCCCCTGGCGACTGGATGACGAAGATCTGATGTACCCGTTCTACGAAAAGTCTCTGCAAGCGGGTATTAATACGATATGTATTCATAAAGGCTTGTTGCCAGCTGATTATAAAACGTCGATGCCGAACCTTTGGGAATACGCGAAAGTTGATGACTTGCCAAAGGCTGCAAAAGATTGGCCTGAGATTAACTTTATTATCTATCATGCTGCGTTTCGGCCGTTCCTTGAAGCACCGGATGCAACGGCGGCTGAATTTGAAAATACGGGCTACATCCGCTGGGCAAGCGATCTTGCTGCGATTCCTGAGAAGTACGGTGTTGATAACGTGTATGCCGAGATAGGCACCTCATTTGCCAACTGCGTTGTGACTAATCCTCGTCTCGCTGCTGGTTTACTAGGCACGCTTATTAAGGGTATGGGTGTCGATAAAGTAATTTGGGGCACCGACTCCGTCTGGTACGGTTCGCCGCAATGGCAAATCGAGGCATTCCGCCGTTTGGAGATTCCGGAAGACCTGCAGAAAAAATTCGGGTTCGCGCCGCTAGGCGCGCCAGACGGTGCCGTTAAGAACGCAATTTTTGGTCTTAATGCAGCGCCTCTCTATGATCTTAAAGAAGAGATCGAGTTTGGCCCTTTGCGCCGCGATACAGTAGACAGAATGAGAGAGGAATACCGGATCACCGGCATTGGCCGCAGCAATGTTGCATACGGTTACGTTGCGGTTTAGCTTTTACACTCAGCATCGCGGAAGGCTCTGTGGCTGGTTTTGGCGGATTGTGTAAAGCCGTTGCGCCCCGCGTGTGACAGCAATGCATTCTCACAATTTTGGGTTATATCTATAATGGTTTGACAATGAGATAATAAAAACCATAAGAATTTTAGGGTAGGTGCTGGGCTGAATTTTTTCAGCTGTGCGCCACTCACTTGGTGCTTTTCTTTTTATATGATTTGCTGGTCTCGCTTGAGCCCTTATATACAAGGAAGGCTTCAGTATTTGATGATGAATTAGGTCTATTTGGAGGGGCTATGTCGGTTACTGTTCATCGTAAGAAGAAGGTTTGGAAATTAGCAGCACTATTGCAGCTTCCTATCACGATCATCGTAATCTTGATGCTTGTGTGGACGACTGCAGAGATCAACTATCAAAGACCGCATTTTATCTTTGGTCCGATTCAAGAATCTATCGATAAATTAAAACAATCATTGGCTGAATTTAGGCTGCCTGTGGGCAGGATATTGGGCGCTAACGATGACTTCCCTGATGTCTCACTTTACTTGAGCGGTGGCGACATCGAGCAAATGTTGACTGCGGTAGGCGAGGCAGATGTTACAGACAGTAATCAGCCTGTTAAGCAGCTTCCTTACCGTAAGGCTGAGCTTGTTATTGATGGCGTGCAGTATGATGTGAAGGCTGGCTTGAAAGGTGGTAGGCGCATCCACTGGGGTATGCCGGAGCATTGGTCATACAAGGTTAAAGTCGATGAGCCGAACAGTCTTGGCTCTTACCGGTTCTCAATACAAAAACCGGTGACAAGAAATTATATCTACGAATGGGTGTTCCATGAACTGCTTCGCTACGAAGGGCTTATCTCCAGGGGTTACTCATTCGCTAACTTCTCAGTTAATGGCAACCCCAGGGGCGTGTATGCCATAGAACAACGTGTCGGCCCTGACTTGTTGCGCGAGAATAATAAGAAGATTGGTCCGGTTATTGGCTTTGACGAGCCCTTTTCTCGAGAGTCCTTGGGCCCTGACGTTGAAACCTGGGACTTAATGCCGGTCAAAGTGATTGGCGGTTTCGACAATGATGCTGAATATCTTGAGTTAGCTGCTTATGCCACCAGCCTAATGGAAGATTTTAGGAATGGCATTTTGAGCGTGGATGAGGTTTTTGATGCGAGGGCAATGGGGACTTTTTTTGCTATTGCGGATGTATTGGAAACTTTTCATGCAACTACACCTGCCAATCTGCAGTTCTATTTGAATCCAGATACTATGAAATTTGAGCCGGTTGGCTATGACGCTCATTTTAATGACAAACAATACCCAGTGCTGGCCGCGGAGCTCTATAACTTTCGAACCTCAAAGGGTTTCTGGGGGTTTGGGACTTGGTATGCGCGTTTCTTTCAAGATGTCAGTGGTGGGAACTCCGAGTTCTATGCTGAGTATATAAACGCGCTTTCGCAGCTTACTGCAAATGGCTTTATGGAAACCTTTTTGGCAGACATTGATGATGAGCTGCAGAGAAACCTCGATTTTTTATACAGCGAATTAAATTTTGCAGATACGTTTGCATTTCATCCAGTAACAGGCTTTACACCTTTTTTTTACTATTCGGAAAGCAAGTTAACCGATAGACGATCATATGTTTCTTCGCGACTAGAACGCCTGCAGGCGCCGGTTGTTAGCGTGGATTTCGATAATGACCCGGATTATCCAGAAGTTTATATAACCAATAGAAACAGACTGCCTGTTGTCATTCATGGTGGGCAAGACGAATACCTGTTTCAGGCTCATGATTCTAGAAGAATAGATGGCTCGTTATTGGATATCTGCGGCACCGATCTTTCAGGAGTGTGCACCGCCAAATTTGGGTTGCCCGGGGATGCTTCTGTTCAGAATTTTTCTTTTTCTCTTGCGGGCACTTTGGATGAGCCCAGCCTTGAAACAACTATCGATGCAACAGTTACACCGTTAGATATGTTTGTCATAAACAGGAAAGAAAAGCAGGTGGAGTTTCGAGTTGGAAGCTGGACAATTGATAACTCGATTCTGATACCGCAATCTTACGCCTTGCTCGGCGGTGCAGGCGTCAGTTTGGACTTTAGAGCCGGAGGGCTCTTGGTTGCTGAAGGCGCTGTTAGTCTAAAAGGAAGCGGCGAGCAGCCTTTTGTGATGACGAGTACGGATGGTTTGGGCTCGGGTCTGTATGTATCGCGAGGTGATGAGGCCGTAAGTCTGGAGCATGTCACCGTTAAGGATTGGGGTAAGTCAGCAGATGGTGAGATGTCATTCGCACCAGTTACCGTGGTGGGGCGTTCACTTAGTATGAGTAATTGTGACTTCAGCAATATTAATAGTGGAGTGACCCTAAAGCTGGTCGGCGTGAGAGCATCGATGTTTGGATGTGGGCTGCGTGACGGTTTAGGCGTTGCGATAAGTGTGTATGAAAGTGATGTGCTTCTGGAGGGAATAACTCTTGAAAATTACTCTGAGGGCCTTCTGTTCGCCGAACTGTCATCAGTTACATTTAGGTCTTCATGGCTAAATAGCGGCCAGGAGTATGGCGTAGCCGTAGATAACCACAGTAACTTACTGGTTCAGTTCGTTACTTTTAAAGACACCGCAGTACCCATTCGGGCCAGCGATGATTCACTGGTGGATATCTTTGAAACTGTGGTTGATGCACCCGGGCTTGCAGAAGCAGACCTTAACCGGTTTGCCGACAGCAATAGAATTGCCACCTGGCGTTTGCAAGAACGATGACTGGTACAATGTCGTGGAAAGCTGTCCACTAACGCCCTAAAAAAGGGCTTGCTCAGACAGGTAAGCCCTTTTTCTGTATAGCCCGCCCGACAGGAGTGACTCGGATTCGTTTGATACGAGCCCTCGTTCTTCGGACCTCGCTCATTGCATTCGCTCCGTCTTGATTGCCGGTGCGATAAATCGAAGCTGTGACCTCTGCCTTTGAAGTTTGCGTCAGGATCTAAGGCGCAGAGGGCGTAAGGTGGCACTGTGAACTTTACGACAAATTCAACCTAAAAGACCTAAGCCAGACCCAAACAGACGAGTGCCCAGTATCTGTTAGGTGATACTCTAGGGGCTAAAGGTCTCATTTGTAGCGCTCTGCACTAGCGTCCGGAAAGATCTCAGCGTTCTCACCCCGTGCAATTAGGGTGTGTGGCTGATGGCGTCCGTCTGTTAGCGTGGCTGGTGTCGCAATCGACCGAGCGGTAAGCGCTTAATCTAGACTGTGTATAATGATGCTAAGAGAAATGTTCAAAACTATTTTTGTGTTGACGGCGCTCAGCGGTATTGTTTTCACAGCGTATGCGGATGACACTGGCAGAGACTTGTATGATGAGTTTTGTCAGCGTTGTCATGGCGATGACAAGGAAGGTGTTGCCAACTACAAAGGCGACCTTGCAGATTTTGTTGATCGCATGAATGGCAACACACAGAACATGCCCGATTTCACCGATTTTTTTTACGACGATGAAGTCGTCGCCTTGCATGAGTATCTGACGCAAGCAGAGTAACACTGCAATCCATCGGAGCAAGCAATGAAAGAACTGGTTCGGCAACTTGTTGATAACGAACTTTCCCGCCGAGACTTTGGTACGGCGATGTTGGCTTTGGGTTTTAGTGCCGCAGCTTCCAATTCACTGGCAGACTCTATTGCCAGTGCAGCAGAGGGCGAAGAACCAAATAACTATGAGTTTACCGGCAACGGCGGTGAGATTATTGCCGAGTGCCTCATAGCGGCCGGTGTTGAATATATCTTCGACGTTAACTCAACTGGACAGACGACCTTCTATGATGCTGTCGGCCAGCGCCCGGAACTCAAATTGATCGTTGGTTTGCAGGAAGGGCAGGCAACCAGTATGGCTCATGGCTATGAGCTGGCCAGCGGCAAGGTCGCCGCATTGTTTATGCCCAGCATCGGCATGCCGAATACCCTGTGCAATCTCTATAACGCCTGGAAGGACCGCTCCTCTTTGGTGGTTTTTTCTGATGGTCAGCAAAGTAAGCAAGTTGGTCGCGATGGCTTTCAGCAGGTTGAGAACTGGCTCGAGATGACGGACCAGTTCACGAAGTGGCAGTGGCAGGTTAATCACGCCGACAGAATTGCCGAGATGACTCGTCGCGCTATAAAAGTAGCTGCAACCCAGCCGGGTGGGCCGTCCTATGTGAAGATCCCTCGCGATTTACTCGAGCAGAAGAACGTTACGCAGACAATCTATTCTCAGGAATACTTTAATGTTCCGGTAAACATGGAGCCGCGCTCAGAGCTAATAGAGGAAGCTGCCGAGCTTCTGTTGAACGCGAAGAAACCTATGATTAACGCCGGTCCTGAAATCACCCGTGCCGGCGCAGCACCCGAGGTATTGGAGCTTGCGGAGTTGTTGGGTATTCCTTTTTCTCAGGGTTACAGCGTTTATGGTGACGTGCCGTTCCAGCATCCGCTGTTTCAGGGTTTTGCCGGAATGGGGTTTCCACGAGGTGTGCGACGCACCGATGTGTATTTGAATCTCGGGGCGATGATGCCGGACGAAGGTCTAATAACACAGCCAATCAAGGACACCACAACGTTAATTGATGCTCGGGTTGAATATGAGAAAATCGGCAATCGTTTTCGCACGGATGTTGTTATTACTGCCGGCATGAAAGAAACAACGGTTGCTTTGCTGGATGCCGTAAAGTCGAAAGCGACGGCAGCTCAGCTTGAAGCATTGCGGGCACCTCGCATGGAAAAGGCAATGCAGGACTACGAGAAGAACAAGGCCCGCGACCGTAAGCGTGCGGCTGCCGATTGGAACTCGAGTCCGATATCTGCCGAACGGCTTTGCTATGAGATGGATCAGTTGCTCGATGAGAACGCGATAGTGGTTGTTGAAACCGGTGGTCGTGATCCGCAGCGCTGGATGGATTTCTCTCCCGGTAAGAAAGACATTATTGGTCCTACAACCGGCTATGCGTTGGGCTGGGGTATCGGTGCTGCACTGGGCGTGAAGATTGCCCAGCCGGATAGGCAGGTTATAGCGATGGTGGGTGATGGTGCAATGCTGTTCGGGCAGATCGAAGCCTTGTGGACCGCCGCCCGTTACGAGATACCGGTCATTTTGGTGGTGTTCAATAATCACAGCTATGACGGCGAGCGCGGTCGTATTCAGCTGTTTTCGCAGCTGGCGCGCGAGAACAAAGAAGCCTGGAAAGACATGTCCTGCTATCTGGGTAACCCTGATATCAACTACGTTGATATCGCAAAGGGCTTTGAGATCGATGGCGCGAAGCTCGACAAGCCTTCTCAAATTACTAAAGTCATGAAGCGGGCTATCGCAGCAACCCGCGAAGGGCGCCCCTATATGATTGATGCCTCTATTTTGCGACGGGGGCCCGGTGCGGAATCGACCTGGCATCCGGATATCTCTATCGCCCGAGACCGAAAGCTTAAAGTGTAGTTAACAGCATTTAAGTTCGATTGGGGCAAAACTAAAAACTTAGGTCTTTGGCTCTGGGTAGTGTGTGTCCCCTGCAACATCGTCTAGTTCTAATTTTGCCCAATCAAAATCGGGCACATCTTTTACCTTTTTGCCTAGATACTCGCTATGACAATATAGCCCGCCAACGGGCTTATTTCTCAAACCGGGGTCAGCGAGAGATGAAAACCTGCCAACTATAGGATTGGACATGCCTGCATCAAGACATTCAAAACCAAGCGGCTCTGAAAAAAGAGTTCTTAATGCCATATCGCTAAACTGAAAAAAATGCCAGGGTCTTTCATGTGATGAGAACGAAAAATGCGTTTCTACAAAAACCAGACCGCCCACTTTTAGGACTTTTGAGATTTCCTGGGCAACAACCCAAGGCATCGCAAAATGCTCAAAACAAGCACTTGAATACACAAAATCAAATTTGTCATCACCTTCAAAGTAGGAAGATAACTTGTGGGCATCGCCCACAACATCGACATTGTCACCAGCGTAGTAATCAAAACCTACGTACTCTGCCTGGCCAAATTTATTTCGAGCATTTGATGAGCCAGTTACTTCACGGCTACCAATCTCTAATATCCTCAGCCCAGGCTTGTTACCGATTTCGTATAGGTGTTTTTGCCATTTCCCATGGCATACCGTAGTTGGCATAGGAACATCAGGTGCCAAATACCTATAGTCAAACCTTGACTCTAGTGCCACGGTTAGCTTCCTGACGGCTCTCCGATATGAATTAGATAATCTGCCCATGCATTTGATCCGCTATTTATTATTAAAGCAATAGTGCCTTAAAGGTGTAAGTAATACGAATCTAAGGTGCAGAGTTGGTAATGGGAGTTTGCTAACTTTCGTTGATTTGTCTGCTGCGGCTGCAGCCTGGGTGTGACCGGAAGTGCCAATAAAAAACCAAGCACTGGGCTGGGCTTTCTGAATCGTTGTTAGGCTGATTTAAGCTGGCTTACGTCGCATCCAACCCAGCAGACCTAAGCCTGAACCGAACAGCCAGACGGCGGCGGGCAGCGGCACCTCGGATACGAAAATCATGCCCTGAGTTATTGGGTCAAATGGTGAAGGGAATAGATCACCACCGATGGGATTTAGTTCAGTCGGGAGCAAGGTTGATTCATTGTAAATGGCGCCCGTAAAAGTATTCTCACTCCAAATTACCATATCTGCAAGATCTGCGTTAGAAAGGTCTGCGCTGGTAAAATTGATTGATAACAAAGGACTTGAAAGTACATCGCTAGATAAGAATGCCGATTGAAGATTAGCGTTCGAAAAATCGGCGCCAGAAATATCGGAATTCAAAAAGTTAGCGCTTACGAGATAAGCCCCTTGTAAGTTTGCACTTTGAAAGTTTGCACTACCAATATTGGTATTAAACATAAAAGCATTGGTCAAAATCGCATTTTGAAAAAATGCGCCTTGAAGCTCGGTGTAGCTCAAATCGGCATCGAAAAAAACAGCATTTTGCAAACCTGCATAGCTTAAATTTGCTGAGCTTAGATTAGCACTGGAAAAATCAATAAATTGCGCATCAGCATTGGATAGATTTGACCCACTTAAATTTGAATTGGACAGATCAGGATTATCCTGGTTAGGAGATAAGTCGTACAGCTGAGCATTTTCAAGATTCACACCAGGGCATTGTGCTGAAGGCTCTATCGTGCAGCCATCGATCACAAGCGCTTTCGCATCAAAAGTTATTAATAAAATAAGGCATGGAATTAAGCGCAGTAAAAAGGGCATCGACTGTTCTCCGAGGCTTAGTCCCTAAGGTCTCATTAGGAAGCTTATATGGTGTTGGCGTGCCTAATAAATATAGCTTCTTATTTATGCTGATCAAGAGCTGGCGTTACATAATACAAAAAATTCGTGTTGTATCTTTAGAGGTTATGGACCCAGATGCTGCGCTCTCCTGACTTTTCCCTGCGGTGCAGAAGTCACACCATTATGTTCAATCAGCCAGCGCACATTATGCGATTGCCCAATCACGGTAAGCCCTTGTCGTATATGGCGCGCCCGACAGGAGTCGAACCTGTGACCTCTGCCTTCGGAGGGCAGCACTCTATCCAGCTGAGCTACGGGCGCCTATATTCTGGTCGGCGATTATAGAACAAATGTTTGCAGCAGCTTGCCATTGCGGCGTTTTTGCTGCGGCAACTCAGTGCTTCTCATAAAAGAGCAGCTCGGTGCGTTGAGGTTTCTATAGAGGTTTATAGCTAAATTTCTGCCCACCAATGGATGCTTCATACATCAAGCCGCCTTTAGCCACGGTATACACAGCCATGCCATTGGTGTACGTCGTAGACTTTCCACCGCCTTTTTGGTCGGTTGCCCCGACTGCTGCTGAAGAGCCTTTACTGCCTGCTTCAGCTTGCGCAGATGCCGTCAATGCAACTGCTGTTGCTTGCGCGCCAAATTCAAATTCACCCGCAGTGAACGCAGCGTAAGCATCAGCATTTTGAAACATTATAATTTGACTGTATACCTGTCCACCTGCCTGGAAGCCTATTGTTACCTGCCCCATCTTGCTGGTGCCTGTTTGAGCGCCGCCTTGATAAACACAACCCGCGCCACCAGCGCCACCAATGACCAAGCCGCCCTTACCAATATTGGGAAAGATGGCATACCCATAGGCCGATGAAACTAAAGCCGCAACATTTGCGTTCAAAGACTTAAAGTTATCAACCGATTGTCGGCACTCAGCTGACGTTGGATCGGCAACAACATTCGATACCAGCAATACAGATGCTGTCGCGGTCCACATAGTATGTTTAATCAGTGTTGTTAAATTCATAGCAAGCTCCCCCAGAAAAAGAAAATACGATCTTGAGCAATTTATAACATGACTGTCGGCGCCTCTTCTACGTTAAGGACCAAGTAAACAAAGGTCGCCAAAAGCAAAAATGCTATATCTCGTTAAATACACGCGTATTTCCTGTAAAGTCCCTCTGAATATTTAACGACATTTTCAGGGGCTCGGTCAGCAGTTAGGGGTGAAGCAGCTTGGTGAAGGCGATGGATAATGCTCGAGTAGCGCCGCGCGTCAGCACGGCGGGCACAGATGGCTTCTCTCAGTTGGATTGGTCCCGTTTTGTGGCCTATGTGCATCCTTTGCTTGTGCGGTGAGCCGCTGTTCTGACCATTTTTCAGCTATAGCTCAGAAAATACGCATAATCAGTTTCGTCTGACGGAGCTGCGGCTTACACTAGCGCTGCCGCTTTCCTGTCGGAAAGAACTCGTTTCTTAACTGCCTAAAAAGAATTTTTTATGTTGCGACCCATTGTAGAAGTACTTGAAGCCTACGGCCTTTTTGCGCTCCGTATTGATGAAATCGGCAGCGGTATTATTAATCAGACCTGGAAGCTGGAACTTGATGACGAGCGCACACTGGTGTTGCAAAAGGTGAATCCGATATTTCCACCGTCCGTGACTGACGATATACATCAGCTGACCGTGCATTTAAAGAAAAAGGGATTGCTTACACCGGAGCTTATTCCAAATTTAAAAAGTGGCTTTAGCACTGAGTACGCCGATGACAATTGGCGACTTATGACCTATGTGCCTGGTAAAAGCTACGATGGGTTGAAAACGCCTGAACAGGCTTATGAAGCTGGTGCTGCATTGGCACGCTTTCATACTGCGGTTGCCGATCTTGATATAGTCATAAGCAATCAGCGGCCGCATGTGCATGATACGGTGCGCCATATTCAGAACTTGTGTGATGCTTTGGAAGAGCATGCTGATCATATCCGCTTTGCCCATATTGTGCCGTTGGCAGGAGCTGTCTTGAGTTCGGCGGCTGCACTGCCGGCTATTAATCTGAACGCTGTGCGTTTGGTGCATGGCGATCCAAAGATTTCTAATCTGTTATTTGATGATGCGGGCAAGTCGCAGTGCTGGGTTGATCTCGATACGCTGGCCTATATGCCGCTGGCGTTGGAAATGGGCGATGCCTTCCGCAGTTGGTGCAACCCCGAAAGTGAAGATGCCAAGACGGGGGAGTTTTCGCTTGAGTACTTTACTGCAGCAGCGAATGGTTATGCAGAGTATGCGGGTAATTTTCTAGAAGCTGCAGAATGGCGTTCTTTTCTGGACGGTACGCAGACCATTTTGGTGGAGTTGGCGGCACGGTTTTGTGCCGATGCGCTTAACGAGAGTTATTTCGGTTGGGATCAAAAAAGGTTTGCTACTCGCGGTGAGCACAATGAGGCCAGAGCACGGAATCAGTTAAAGGTGCTGGAGTCGTTTCTAAATCAGCACGAGCAGTGCGCGGCAGCGCTGGAGCAGGCATTTAAGCGCGGAGCTTAATCGTTGCTCCAAGCATCGGCCTCAATCACGCTTTTTCTATAGTGTGAAAGGTTGTATAGCAGTAATGCCAATGCGATCACGCCAGTTGTTCCCGATACCCATGCAATTGAATAGCGCAATGCTGCATCGTCTTTAAACACGTAATCGGTCATCATCGCAATGGCGGATGAGCCAAGTGTGAGCCCTAATATGTTGGTTACAAAGTAATACATAGCTACGGTTTGTCCGCGCATTTGGTTCGGCACAATCATCATTAGTGCGGCGGCTGCAGTAGCCGACGGTATGGCGGCGCCTATCGTGACAAGCGCAAGCATTAGCAAAGCCAATTCGGGTGTGGGCATTAAGGGGGCCAATGTTGCTGATGGTACTAAAATAAATGCGCCTAAAATTGTTACGCGCATGTGCCCAGCGCGACGCCCGCGTTGATATAATCGTTGTGCCAGCCAGCCTCCGAGGTTCACCCCGATGGGCCCAAACACTAATACCACCAAACCATAGGCCATACTGACTTCTGCGATACTCCAGCCCCATGTGCGGATGAACATGGTCGGAATCCAGAAGAGAAACCCGTAGCCAACAATTGTAACCACCGACATACCCATAAACAGGCTGAGATAAGTGGCTTTT
>Ga0206677_10004602_pt1 | contig 11180 bp, 9 predicted proteins | sample M130m12015metaG_FD_155475 | JGI IMG/M metagenome (GOLD analysis project Ga0206677, IMG submission 155475) | Ammonia-oxidizing marine archaeal communities from Monterey Bay, California, United States - M1 30m 12015 | ecosystem: Environmental > Aquatic > Marine > Intertidal zone | place: USA... | reverse complement strand
AATAGCATACAAGAAATTAACAGGTAAGCAAGAAAGTCAATTTATTTGTGAAACCTGCGATGTCGATGGGCCGGCAGAATCGGTGTTTAAAGATAACTTCGCTAGTGTTTATGTGAATTTCAGCAATATCTGGCAGATATCTGATTATTCTTTTATTCAAAATGGGCTAGGGTTTAACGGTGACTACAGGTTTTTACTAAACGATGAAATAACTCCTGATAATCCAGAGGAGAATTTTCCGAATTCTCCTAGTGCACTTCAGCTACAACTCCATTATAAATTCTCTTTCGGAATGAAAGCTGAAAAGGGAACTTTTTTAGTTCCAAGCATAGAAATTCCTCTTCTTAATATTGTCCCTTGGGATAATGGAAGGTCTACTCTTCGTTACTTTGATAGTGGGTATCGGCCTATTATTTTCAGCCTAAAATTCATGTTTCTTTCTAAACGTAAACCAGGAGATTGCAAGGGAACAGGAAGCGGAACTACAGGTTCTAATCTGTGGGGTAAGAAAAGGAAACGTTAGTAAAATCAAACTCCGTATCTTCGTTCATTAGTTTAGAATCATCTAATGAGAAGAATTTCTGTATTATATGCGCTAATGAAGCCCTTTGTTAATTGGGCTATAAGGCTATTTTATAGAAATTTACATGTTAGAAACTCAACTCGAGTTTGTGATGCAGATGCTCCCGTACTCTTGATTTCTAACCATCAGAATGCACTTATGGACCCCTTATTATGCTGTATAGCTTCGCCTGTGCAGCTAAATTTTCTTACCAGAGCAGATGTATTTAAGAATCCTCTGGCTAAAAAAGTGCTCCTCGGGTTAAATATGTTGCCAGTTTACAGACCGCATGATAAAGTAAACATCATAGAATCTAACGCCCCCACTTTTAGAGAAAGTCTTACTCGATTGGAGAATAATCAGATCGTTTCTCTTTTTCCAGAAGGAACTCATCAACCTGATCAGAACTTAAAACCGTTTAAAAAAGGAGCAGCTCGTCTTATAGGAGATGTGTTTGACGCTGGTAAGAGTGACAGAATCATCATTCAGCCTATAGGCCTTCATTTCACGAATATTATGCATTCTGGTTACCCAGGATTTGTGCATTTCGGAGAGCAGATGGTGATTATGGCAGATGAACTTGAGCTAGATCCAGAGAACAGGAGTAAAATGGTGTTGGGCCTTACTAAACGACTTCGTGACTCTCTTGAAAAATGTGTCGTTCATATAGATGAAGATGAGCATTACTCCAGAAAACTATTTGTATTTCGAACTAGACAATGGTCTGCACTTTTCTCCAAAAAAGGGGGGAGTATTCCAGAATTTAAAGCTATCGAAGCTGAATTGGGTGAATATACTTCTTCGTTAGAAGAGTACATTTCTGACAAAGAAATAAATGATTTAGAAAATAGTTCATTCGGTATGCCAGCTCTAGTATTAGCAGCCGATGAATCGCTTCGAAAGAGATTTGGAAAAAAGCTTCTTTTACTTATTCCTATTTACCTCATTGGTTTTATGGTCACAGCTATTCCCTATTTTATAGGTAGGAAGCTTTCAAGCCGGATGGTAAAAGATGTATGTTTTACTTCGACAGCTAAAATCGTTATAGGCACTGTAATAATACCGTTGTTTTGGGCATGTCTTTTAGTTATGGCGGTCAGTATTTTTGATTCGTTTGTGGTCTATCCGGTATTTGTATTCGCAGTTTTCTGTGGAACTATATTTTTAAAATACCATACTTCATATAGAATTTTCGGTCTTTCCAGACGGATGATTAAATCATCCCAGTATACTTCTCATATAGCTGCTGTAAAGAAAGTAACAAGTTAATACGATCTTTTCAAGCACCTTAATAAGCTGAAATACTGTCAACTGAGTTTTCGGCACATGTTTTGAATAAATACTCTTATGTGGAACCAATTCGATAATATATGAAAGAAAGACTTTCATTCAAAAATTCGAATTTTAATGGAGGATATTATGAAAAATTTATTCAAAATGACGAGCCTTCATCTTCAAAAGATGGGTTCGGGAAAAAGATCAGCTCTCGTAATAGCTGTGTTACTAATTATTACATCACCACTTTTAGCGGCAGATTATAGCAGAAATGCTAGTGTCATAACTATTAGCTCGTGGGATAATAAACCCTTTACCATAGAGGTAAACCATCAGAGATATAAATCGAATGGCACGATTACCCTTAATGACATACAGCCTGGAAAGTTAAGAGTGAAAATGCTCAGAGAAAGAAAAGGAAATGGTTCATGTTATAGTGGAGCAGGGAGAGGAACATTAATCTATAACGGATTTTTAGATGTACCAGCCAGATCTAGAGTAAACGCTGAGGTTAACAGAAATAGAAGAATGTGTGTATTAGATGTCAGAAGACTTGGGAATAGGCCGAGTGCTAATAGACCTCATTCTGGTGGGTGCGGAAACATAGATGCAAGCCCTCAGAATTTTGAGCCATACGGCTATGAGCATACAGGTAATTATGGAGGAGCATGTGCTATGGAGTTTAATGAATTTAATTTCCTTCTAAGGGAAATAGATAATGCATGTTTTTCAAGTGATAAAATAAGAGTAGCTAAGCAGGCGCTGAGACATAATTACATTACCACTTTGCAATTAGAAGACTTAATTCTTGCTATGGATTTTGATAGAGATCAGTTTACCATAGCTAAACAAGGATATAAAAGAGTCTTAGATAAAGAAAATATATGGAATGTTTACGATGCTTTTTCTTTCAGCAGTACCGCCAGAGACTTTGAAGATTTCGTGTGCAGAAGATAGATACTGCAGTTAGTTTAAACGAGCCACCCTTAATTGAGTGGCTCGTTTTTTTTGTTGCCACTTTTTCTTAGTCAACTTCGTGTTGTAAATCCTCAATGCTCTCCTTGAGTATTGTAATTCACCGCTTTTTCGTCAGTTTAAGGTGTTAGAAAATTCACTTCAATTCTCAGTTTTCAATAAGTTCTATTCTTAGCTTTGATTTAACCATAAGATAGGGTTAACATTTCCTTAACTTATCTAGTGGTAAATTGCATTCGAAATCGAAGAACAATGTCAGCAGAAAAAATTCTACTAGTAGATGATGAACAAGATATATTAGAGATTTTGGCTTACAACCTAGTAAAAGAAGGTTATCAAGTTCGAACTGCGTCTAATGGAAATGAAGCCTTAGAAATTGCTAGCTCATATAAACCTGACTTAGTAATTCTAGATGTAATGATGCCTGTGATGGATGGAATGCAGACGTGTGAAGCATTGAGAAAGAACCCAAGACACAATGGTGTGATAATAGCTATGCTCACAGCTAGGGGAGAAGACTATAGTCAGATAGCTGGTTTTGACGCTGGCGCTGATGATTACATTACTAAACCGATTAAACCTAAAGTACTTGTAAGTCGGGTGAAAGCTCTGCTAAGAAGAGGAACTACTGAAGTTCATATGCCGGACGAGAATGCCTCAATTATTATCAATAGAGATAAATATTTAGTGATGAAGGATGACCATGAATTCAATCTACCTAAGAAGGAGTTTGAACTATTGAATCTATTGTATTCTCAGCCAAGTAAAGTATTTACTCGCCAGAACATATTATCTGCCGTGTGGGGAAATGAAGTCGTTGTGGGAGATAGAACTATAGATGTTCATATCAGAAAACTTAGAGAAAAACTCGGAAGTGAGCACTTCGTTACCATTAAGGGAGTAGGATATAAATTCCAACACTAAGTACTTGAAAAGCCCAAAAATCATAGCTCTTAAGATATCCTTACTTGTATCTCTTACCACATTGGTAGTGGCCTTTCTAGTGAGTAATTATTTTTTGGATTTGACAGATTTTTCAAGAATTATAGTAGTCGCTCTGCTAGTTCTTGGAGTTACTTTTTTAGTCGTAAACTTTTATTTCGAGAAGTTTTTATTAGAAAAAGTGAAAGTCATTTATAAAACCATTAATAATTTTAAAAGAACGAAGACTTCAATTACTTCAGATAACAAGCAGGATGATTTGCTTGAAGAAGTAAATAGAGATGTGCAGGCTTGGACTCAAGACAAACTCGGAGAAATAGAAATGTTGCAGACTCAAGAAAATTTCAGGAAAGAGTTTATTGGAAATTTATCTCATGAGTTAAAAACGCCTCTATTTACCATTCAAGGGTACATCTTAACTTTATTAGATGGTGCACTAGACGACCCTCAGCATAACGAACTTTTCTTGAAAAAAGCAGCGAAAAGTGTAGACAGAATAACTGCCCTGCTAGAAGATTTAGATTCTATTACCGCTGCAGAGGGCGGTAAACTTTCTCTTGTAAAAGAGAAGTTTGATATTGTTAATCTTACGAAGGAGGTTTTCGAATTACTAGAATCTCCAGCTACTAAATCTAAAATTACACTAAGGTTAAAATCTACGAACCAGAAACCTGAATTTGTTAATGCAGATAAAGATAAAATCACTCAGGTGTTAACTAACCTTCTTTTAAACTCTATCAAATATGGAAGCAGAGAAGGGTATACAGAAGTGAGATTCTACGATATGGATGATAATATTCTAATCGAGATTAAAGATAATGGTATTGGAGTTGATGAAGAGAATCTCCCGCGTCTTTTTGAGCGTTTTTATCGTGTAGATAAAAGTAGAAGCCGGCATATAGCTGGAACAGGATTAGGTTTAGCGATTACTAAACATATTCTAGAAGCACACGGCCATACTATTTCAGTACGAAGTGCTGTAGGTAAAGGCTCTACTTTTACTTTCAGCTTAACTAAGGCGTGATGAAAACTCTGAAACATATTGGTTTGATATTTTCTCATCACCCACTGTGGTTTCAGGGCCATGGCCTGGGTATACAATAGTTTTTTCTGGAAGCACATAGAGCTTAGTTCTAATGCTTTTTTCTAGATCTTCAGGGATACTACCAGGTAAATCAACTCTTCCTACACTTCCTTTAAAAAGCACATCTCCGCCTATGACATAGTCCTCCTTTCGATTATATAGCACTATATGATCTGGGGAGTGTCCTGGAGTAAAAAACACTTCTAAAACATGGCCATGAAATTCCACATTATTACCTTCTTCCAAAGAGTTTTCACCTTTTGGAGAAGGGTCATAATTCAACCCGTAAATTTGAGCAGATGATGAAGCTCGTTCCATAACGAGCTCACCTAATTTATGGATTTGAGGAATTAGACCATATTTATCGTGAATAAAAGAATTTCCCATGACATGATCTATATGCCCGTGGGTATTGATTAAAAGAGAAGGAGTCAACTCTCGAGACTCTATGATCTGCTTAAAATAATTTCTTTCGTCAGTATCATACATCCCAGGATCTATTATAATACATTCCTTAGATGTTTTATCCACCAGCACATAGGTGTTTTCAGAAAAAGGACCGAACGTAAACTTTAAAATTTCCATCAGTGCTAAATTAAAGTTAAAGGATGATAGAATTTCTACTTTTTTAGGACAACATAAATAGTCTGTATCTGTTACCTTTACACCAATACGATGAAAAATTCCATCTTTCATACATACCGTTGCTTAGGATTGATAATCTTTCTTCTGGCTTGGCAAAGTTCTGAGGCTCAATTTTACAACGGTTCTCAGCAAAGTTTTGGCAAGAATAGAGTCCAGTATAAATCCTTCGAATGGTTATACTATCCTGCGGAGTACGTAGATGTTTATTTCTATAATGGGGGTAAAGATTTAGCAGAGTTTGCGGTGCAATCGGCAGGTGTTTCTCAATTAGAAGTCGAAAAATTATTTGACTTTACACTTCAAGAGAGAGTTCAAATTATAGTTTATAATACCCAGACAGATTTTCGTCAGAGTAATTTAGGAATTATCGATGATAATCAAGGAAACATTGGTGGAACTACAGAAATAGTAGGCTCTAAACTTTTTGTTTATTTCGATGGAGATCATGGCCATTTTGCAAAGCAGATAAGAGAAGGCTTAGCTAGAGTGCTATTTGGTCAAATGATGTTAGGGGGTAACTGGAAAGATGTGCTGAGAAGTTCTACTTTCTTAAGTATTCCTGATTGGTATAAGGAAGGAATAATAAGTTTCGCAGGGGAAGAATGGGATTCAGAAGCTAATCAGTTCATAAGAGACGGAATAAAAACTGGGCTTTATGAATCATTTAATGAGATTCAAGGAGAACAAGTAAAGTATTCTGGTCATGCTATGTGGAAGTTCATAGCAGATGTATATGGAGAAAATGTAATTCCGAATATTCTATACATGACTAAGATTGGTAGGAATGTAGAGGATGGATTTTTGTTCGTTTTAGGTGAAGACTTAGAGTCCATGTCTAGCAAGTTCGTGGATTATTGGGAAACTAAATTTGAACGTGAAGAAGAAGGCTATGCCCAGTTAGAAATAAACAGACTATACACAGATAAGCAGCTCGAGAAGATTGAAGTTTGGGATGAGAAAGATGCGGTAAAGAGGAAAGAGAACATCAATAAATTTGAAGCGTTAACCTCAGATGAAGAATCTAAAAAATTTAGAAAACTTAGAACTTTAGTTGAAAACTGGGAAATATTAGGATATGGTGCTAAAAAGTGGAGAAGATTAGATAAGAGGTTTAATAAGTATCTAGGAGCTATTCCGGTGAAATATAAATCTAAATATACCTACAGCCAATTTAAAAGAAGTCCAGACGGAAAGTATGTAAGCTTTGTAACACACGAATACGGTCAGTATAAAGTGTGGCTTTATGAAATAGAAAGTGGAAAGCTAAAAAGGCTAATTAAAAAAGAGCATAAAATAGATCGAATTCAGGATTTATCATATCCAAATACTACTTGGCATCCTAAGAATGGTGTACTCACCTTTATTACAGAAAAAAGAGGAAGAGTTTATCTCAATAATTATATCGTAGCTGATAAGAAATCAGAAGAGAAAGAATTATTTCGAATAGAAAAGGTAATCGACTTAAGCTATTCCGAAGATGGTAAGAAAATAGTGTTTTCGGGTGTGGCCCTTGGCCAGACTGACTTGTACATGTATTATGTGATAGGAAATAGCCAGACTCGATTGACTAATGATATTTATGATGATTTGAATCCCAGTTTCTTGCCTAGCTCTGAGACTATAATTTTTTCGAGTAACAGACCTGATGATACTTTAAGAACAGATGTTCCAGTAGACATATATTCTGACTTCAAAGATATTTACCTTTTCTATCCTGGAGATAATCCAACCTTAGAACAGGTTACTAGAACTCCCAATTTAGATGAGGAACAGCCAGAAGCATTTTCAGATAAATATTTTAGCTACCTTTCGTTTAGAAAGAACTTTAAAAACCAATATGCCGCTAGTGTGGATAGCGCTATCAGCAGAATAGACACTACGATTCATTACCGCTATTTTACTAAAGAGACTATGCTAAGTAATTATCCTGATCAGCTGGATAATTATCAGGTTCATCCAGAAAGTAAAACGTTTAATTATAGCTTTTATAGATCCGGAAGGCAGCAATTTAACTGGGGAGAGTTGGAAAACGGGAAGGTTATCACAGACACTAGCGGAGCCCAAGAAGAATCAGAAGTTTCTCGTTCGGATGAAGGAGCAGGTGAGTTACTCATCATTCTGGTAGATAGGACTGGTAGAGAAGTAGACCCGTTGAATTACGAATTCTCAGCTAGTGGCGGGAATGTGGAGATAGAAAAAGAAGTAGTAAGAATTCAGGATATGGTAGATTCTTCAGATATCACGGCAAGTGAAGAGGTAAAATTCATCCTTCCTAAGTCTAGAAATTACCGATTAAACTTTGTGATTGACGAAGTAACTACTCAATTGGATAATAGTTTAGGATTCCAGATGTATCAGTCATTAAGCGCTACATCCAACCTGAATCAAGGAGGAGGAATAGGGGGAATGGCAAAGGTGTCAGATTTATTTGAAGATCATAAACTAAAAGGAGTTATACGATTAAGTGCTAGTAACTCTGGTCTTGAAGGAGGAGTTTTTTATCAAAACTTAAAGAAACGTCTTGATAAGGAGTATTCTATTCAGCGGTTTTCTAACCAAGCCTCTTTACTGCCAGATTTACCGTGGATAGTAGAAACTCAAATGCTTATGGGTTCTTATAAACTCACTTATCCCTTAGATGAAGTAAGAAGCATTAGAGGAACTGCCATAGCTCTCTTAGATGATATTAAGGTATACGCTACTGAAATAAATAATGCCAGCATAGATAATGAGAGTGATATATTGGCAGGCCTCAGGATGGCTTATGTTTATGATAATACTCGCTCACGTGGGATGAATCTCTTGGAAGGAACGCGCTATAAAGTGTTTGCTGAATATTATCAGGAGCCTACCAAAGAAAATGCTGGAATGCAAGTGATAGGTTTAGACTTTAGACATTATAAACATATCTATAGAAATTTAACTGTGGCGGTTAGAGGAGCGGGAAGCACCTCTTTTGGAGATAGAAAAATACTAAATGTTTTAGGTGGTGTGGATAGCGAACTGTTAGCTAAACAAGGAAATGCAGAAATAGCCCAAAATCAAGGATACTACTATCTAAGTCAAGCCTCTCCTCTTAGAGGGTTCTTCCAGAACAGTAGAAATGGGAATAACTTTGCGGTAATAAATTCAGAGATTCGTTGGCCAGTGTTCCAATTCTTTAGTAAGAAGCCTCTAAATTCGGAATTCACGAAGAGTTTTATGTTTACGCTCTTTTCTGATGTGGGCTCAGCATGGAATGGATTTAATCCTTACAGTGAAGAAAATCAATTTAACCAGGTAATTTCCGATGGAAACCCAGTTTTAGTAACAATTCAGAATAACCGTGAACCTGTAGTTTGGAGTTATGGTTTTGGTGCTAGAGCTAAAATCTTAGGATACTTCGTAAGAGCGGATTATGGATGGGGAGTAGATGATGGTCAAATCTTAGATGGAGTTCTTCATCTTTCACTGAACTTAGACTTTTAAGCGGTGCAATGGTTTAGTGTGATGAATTGTTCTTTAGCCAATAAATTATGTCGCATTAATTGAGTATAACAAAGAATTTAGTTTTCAGATTATGGAATACAGAAAAGAGTTACTTAATGACTCCTTTTTCAATTATGTATGAATAGAATAACGAATTAATATTCTGGTTCTATAAAGAGCAATTCGATTAGGCATTAGTAAAATATCATATTAATCATCGTTTAGTAAGAACGTTTGTTGCTGACAACGACTTCACTCTTAGGATAAATAACAATTCATTTTTTAATGAAAAACACCTTAATATTTTTAGTGTTGAGTCTAATTTTTCTGGCCTTTTCATCTTGCACAAGTAACCAAGAAAGGATAATTGGAGCTTGGGAGTTCTCAGAGATTAAACCAGAACTTAAAGGTGAAGCTAGGAGTAAAGAGTTCAAAATTTAGCAAATGAGTAAAGAGCTTAAAGGAGAATAATGCATCTTTGAAGAAGAGGGTAAAGGAACTCACGTAAAAGATGGAATAACAGAAGAAATTGTCTATTAATTAAATGTTCAAAACGAATTGACCATATCAGATTTTAATTCTTATGTATGGCTCTAATATTCCATGCCTTCAAGAAAACCAGTGAAAATCTAATTGGATAAATTCATTAAAAAAGGATATATTCGAAAGAATCGGTGTAAGCGGGATACATTGCAAACTCTCCCTTTATTATGAAAGAATCTAATAGTCCGTTAAATACGAAAATCAAATATTCATTTGAAATAAAGTCTAGCGCTGAGTATATGACTAGTTTTTTGGTTTTGAAACTCTCAGGAGAATATGATTTTCAGGAGTATATGTCATTATCGAAAGTGATATTGGACAAGTGCAATGAAGAATTGGTGTATAATGTGTTGGTTGATAGTTTGGAATTAGATTATTCCAAAATGACTGTCGTGAATAGGTTTTATCTTGGCGAAAAGTTTGCTGAAGTTTTACGCTTAAAAGTAAATATTGTAATTGTCTTGTCTGATATTTACATCACGAGATTTTCTGAAACTGTTGCAGTGAACAGAGGTTTAAAAACCAAAATATTCAGTGATATTGAATCTGCCAAAGAATGGTTTAAAGATAAGTAACACGTGTTTTTTGAATTTCGATACATGCATAGTTGGGTTAAAGTCTTAACTAAGCTAATTAAAAGTCATGATCTCTAGCTTCTCATTAAAGGTCCCTAGTAAAACCTATCCAATAGACATATGGTCTAATTTTCAAAGCTTACCTTTGACTCTTAATGAAAACCAAGATGGATTTTAGTGTCATTTTAATATTAGTAGCAATAGGCATTACCGCTGGAATATTGAGTGGTTTTGTAGGTGTAGGTGGTGGAATAGTTATCGTTCCGTGTTTGATATATTTCCTGGGGATGACTCAGTTTCAGGCGCAGGGAACAAGCCTCACGCTCATGCTTCCCCCTATCGGGATTTTAGCATTTATGAATTATTATAAGGCTGGAAATGTAGATTTGAGGTACGCGCTGGTCATAGCCGTAGCATTTATTATCGGAGGTTATTTTGGCTCTAAATGGGCCATGAAATTACCCGAAGCCAAGGTGAAATTGATTTTTGGAATTATTATGCTTTACACTGCTATTCGAATGATAATTTCAGGATATTCACAGCTAAATACTCCATAGGTTTGATAGACAAAATTAAACATAGAATCAAGGAATTAGAGGTTGAACTGTTAGAGATCAGAAGGCACATTCATGCGCACCCAGAACTGAGTTTTGAAGAGGTGGAAACAGCCAAGTATATTTCTGACGCATTATCACGCCATAACATAGAACATAAAACAGGCATAGCTGGAACAGGAATTCTTGCCATTATTAATCCAGAGAAAACAAATAGAATAGCTCTGCGTGCAGACATAGATGCGCTTCCTATATTGGAAGAGTCAGGTGCTTCTTATGAATCGCAAAACACGGGAATAATGCACGCCTGTGGACATGATGTGCACACCACTTGTGCTTTAGGAGCGGCCATTGTATTGAATGAATTCAAAGAAGAAATAAAAGGAAGGGTAGAAATCATTTTCCAACCCGGAGAAGAAAAGCTTCCAGGTGGAGCTAGTTTGGTATTGAAAGAAAAAGCATTCGGAGAGGAATTGCCTTCTGCCATATTCGGGCAGCATGTATTTCCTGAATTGGTGGCTGGAAAAGTAGGATTCCGCTCTGGAATTTATATGGCT
>Ga0206677_10004598_pt1 | contig 11184 bp, 8 predicted proteins | sample M130m12015metaG_FD_155475 | JGI IMG/M metagenome (GOLD analysis project Ga0206677, IMG submission 155475) | Ammonia-oxidizing marine archaeal communities from Monterey Bay, California, United States - M1 30m 12015 | ecosystem: Environmental > Aquatic > Marine > Intertidal zone | place: USA... | reverse complement strand
GGAATACGCAAACTCTGCAACCTATACATGAGCTCTTGCGCGTTCTGATGCGCGGTCCATGAAACAATACAGCGGTCCAATTCTTCAGGGTCCGCAAAACGATCGTCAAATCTATCCAAATTGGGGGCCGCGACAGTACGCAACGTCTGCCACTGGGCATCATTAAAGATCTGAATAACCAGCCAATCATCTGCTCCAGCACACTGATAAACACCGTGCGGGCTGGCGCCTTCACGTCGATTACCGGTTCTAGATGGCAGTGATTGGGTCGCCGAGTAGGCCATAATGCCATGCGCACCCAGCGGGAATAAGCCTTCAACCTGCGACACATCAACGAACTGGCCCTCGCCGCTTCGCGCTTGATGGCGCAACGCAACCAACAGCGCAGCCGCGCCATTAAGACCACCCACAGCATCACCGTAGGCAACGTGTTGCATCGTCGGTGGATCTTTCTCGAGGCCATTTAGATGCGGCAGTCCTGACGCTTGTTCTACAGTAGAACCATAGGCGCGAAAATTAGCCCAAGGCCCGTTGGAGCCGAAGGCCGGCATCGACATTAAAATAATTTTGTCGTTTACCGACTTAAAAACTTCATAGCTGAGATTGAGTTTGGGTAACACCGCACCGGAAAAATTCTCTACCACCGCGTGCGCAGACTCCACCAGACGCAACAAAATTTCACGCCCACGCGGGTCTTCCAAATCCAGCGTTATTGCCCGCTTATTGCGGTTCACCATATTGAAGGCTGAAGACTTCTCCGCCCCATCATCCTCAATCCATTCGGGTGTTGCTTCCCAACTGCGCCACCAATCAAAGCGTTCACAGCTTTCGACCTTGATCACGTCTGCGCCCATATCGGCCAGTTGCCGGCACGCCAACGGGCCCGCCCAACCCATACTGAGATCTATAATACGAATGCCCCGCAGCGATTGTTCAATCATGGTCGACAAATTCATGGGTATGGTCACCAATCGATGCAACCGCGCCACCAAAACTTGGTGGCGTCTGAAAGAGCCGAAACGGAATGGTTGGCGCCTGCAGGGCTGTTCCGTCAGAAAATTCAATCTTGGCAAACGCATTTCGATGGACAAATTGATCGACTTGAAAAAGCTCTTCCATAGTCGGCACTCGTGCCAACGGCACCCCAGCGTTCTGCGCCCGGTAGAACAATTCTTCAGCTGACAGGTGCAGTAATTTTTCGCAGATCAATGGCTCTAATAAATCAACGCCCTCAAGCCGACCCACCGCACTTTGAAACAGGTAAATGTCACTTAATTCATTCAGCTCTAATAGTTCACAGAACGTATGCCATTGGCCCGGGGTTAGAACGGTCAGTCCAATCCAGCCGTCTTTACAAGGAAAAACCCCTAAGGGGTAGGTTGGAGGAAAACGATTAATCCCAAGTCGCTCGCTTTCCAGACCAGTGTTGTAAGCAGTTATCGCGCCTACCTCAGTGAAACACAACATGGCCTCAAAAATACTGGTATGCATGCGCAAAGACCGCGCTGAGGGGTTTAACTCTTGCGCCAACACCTGACCCATAGCACCCACAAAGGCCGTCATGCCGCCAACAATCTGCGCTTGATAACCTGTGGGAATCAGTGGCGGGCCCTCTGGGTGGCCGATGGTCCGCAACATTCCATTCAGCGCAAAGCACTGTGCGTCGGTTCCAATAAAGTCTGCATAGGGGCCGCTCTCTCCATACCATGAAATATCCATGCGCAGCCGTATTTCCTCAGGCAAATCGGCGCGACCGTCGCTCAACACTAAATCAGCACGGCTCAGAATTTTCGCCACGGCCGAGTCGGACAAAAAATCCAACCTAACGCTTTTTTTATCTGCATTGAGATAGCCATGCATAGCACTATCGCATGATGCACCCTTAGTGAACGGCCGCAGTTGTCGAGTAGGAAAACCCTGTGCGGTTTCAAGATTAATTACCGTAGCGCCATAGTCGGCAAACAATTTTGCACAATACGTGGTGGCCACTGAGCCACCCATATCCACGACCATTGCACCAGCTAAGGCTTCTGACATGACTCAGACGTGTTATTTATTACCGTGGCAATATTCATGATACGAGCTCTTGGCGATAGTGCTTCGACGAAATCCAAAAGTGTACGACCCCCCCAATTCCAGCGACCAGCGAATAACGCAATCCGTCCGCGCCACACAAAGGTACCAGATAATGACTCATTATTCCCTCTAGCAATGGCCCCGCGCCATCGCCAATAAGATTCACCGCAAGCATGAGCATAGCAACACCCATGCCGCGAATCGGGGTGGGTAACACGCTTTGCAAACTCGACGATACAAATCCACTGGTCAAATTAAATATAAGCACTGCAACGCCTAAGGCTAGAGTGGCAACTTCAACACTCGGAACCAGCAACATACCCAGATAAATCGGCCCCTGGCGATCACCAACATAGGCGTGTCGTTAGGGTTGCCGAATGACTCCGTCCAGATGCTCAGCCAGTTGGCCGTGACTATTCGCTCTGACATTAACTTGCAACCCCTACTGCCCCACTAAGCGAAAGGGTCTGTCCCCGCATTAGCCATAAGCTTTGCACGTTCCAGGTCGGCTTGACGCGTATCTTGGAATGGATGCAGTGCTTTTCCAATGACACGTTCGAGCTCCGGAAACTGCTCAAACAAATGTGCTGGTGTAGCTTTTTCATAATCCATTTGAGGCCGCATGTAAGTTCGAAAGTAATGCTGCACCAAAGTGAGACGCAGTCCCGGTGTAGTTCGCTTCGCGGCCGCATGCCAAGTTCCCCCACCCCAAATTGCTAAAGAGCCTGCCTTACCTATTACTGGCACAACTTTATATGGCGTCGTCTCAGGATTTTCTTCATGCGGATGCGTCCCTCTACCGTAGTGATGACTACCCGGAACAAAAATAGTTGGCCCGTCTTCGGGACCGTTGTAATCCGTAGCTAAAATCGACGCATTACATTGGTGTTGAATCAGACCACCTCCTGACGGAACTCCGTGAGCATCGCTGTGTAATCGCTCTACGCCTATGTCATTTTGCCCCTTAATAATCCAAGTCTGCCCCCCGAGTGTGGCGCTTTGACCCAGTAACCATCGCACTAGGGTCAAGCTCACCGGGTTGACTGCAGCCTCAACAAATACCTGATCTTCTTCGAACAGATCCCAGCTTTTTGTCATCGTCTGGCCCCAGGTGGCAGAGGAAGTACGGTAGTCGCCAATTTGTATTCCGTTACGTTTCTCGCAAGCCCGGACAAGCGCATCTCGCAAACGTTGTACGAAAGTGTCTCCTAGCTGCATTTTTTCTGGTGGGACAACTGTCAAGCCATATGCCTGCAAATCGACGAGATGCTTGTATAGATCGTATTTATCAACGTCCCGCATGATGCTATCGACTTCGGGATAAGCGTTATGGTCAAACATTTCCATGGCGTTCTTCTCCTTTTCTTTTATTAATCTGAATCGTTTGGGGACTAATCAACTGCTGATAGCCACTGGGATAAATTTGACCGCGACTGAAACACTTTTTTGGACCGATTTGACGGAATTTTAGGCAGGATAAATGACTTCGATTAAACAGTAAATTTTTGTAACAAAGGACGTAACAAAAGCAACTTTATAAACCTAATTAAACTTAACTAATCAATCACTTAAGATCTAAACTCAATTCCCACCGCGGGGGTTTAAGCTTGACGACCGAGCACACTTGGAAGTTCTGCCGTTTATTGAGGGCAGCCTCGGGAGACGGTTTATATCATTGTATGTGCGGCATCCCAGAATCGTTTGATCGCATCAATGTGCTCATCTTGTTTCAGTCCAACATTCATGGTCGTCACTGCCGCATGACTTACACCCATATCCCGAAGTCGCTTGAGTTGGTCGAGCTGTTTAGGGCCAGCTTCGCCGAGGGGGGAGATAACTTCAATGCCGATATCGTCTGGATTACGGCCGTGCTGTTCTGCTTTTGAGCGCACCTCGGCTATCTGATTCGCCAGATTCTTGTTATAGAAAGGGAACCAGCCATCGGCGAGACGAGCAACTCGATCCATCACTTTAGGCGCCATTCCCCCCAACCAAATAGGTAGGTTGCGATTAACAGGTCGGGGATTTAGACCAGCCTCAGTAATTTTATGCCACTTACCGTCGTAGCTGATGACATCATCAGCAAATAGTTTTCGTAACACGTCGATTTGTTCTTCGGATCTCAACCCGCGATTAGAGAAGTCCTCGCCCAGGGCTTCGTACTCTACTTCGTTCCAACCTGTACCTATGCCAAGGCGAAGTCTGCCTTTGCTAAGCACGTCGAGCGTTGCCGCCTGTTTGGCAACCAGGATAGTTTGGCGCTGGGGTAATATAATGACACCGGTGACGAGCTCTATCGTTTTAGTCAGTCCGGCTAGATAAGAAAAAAGAACAAAAGGTTCATGAAACATGCTTTTGTCCGTGTACGGTCCTGTCCAATCGGGGCGATTGGTTGTACTTGCTCCTAATACGTGATCATAGGCAACGATGTGATCGTATCCCAATGATTCAGCAGTAGTGGCGAAAGCTGCTGCGCGATCAGGGTCTTCACCAATTTCTGTTTGTGGGAATACGACGCCTATCTTCATTGTTCAACCTCAGTGTTTATTGTTTGATCGTTTAGTATTGACGATCAGTGTTAACAATACTAATGGCACAGTATGGTCTGAATCGCCCCCAATTCTCCAGCAGCACCACCACTACCCACGTCGCTTTTTAAGGCAGAAGCTCCAATGTGCGATAGTTAAACCATAGCCTAGACTTAAGCTCTAAGCATCTTAAATGGCGAGACGGAGAATAAGAACCATAAACAGCATAGGCCTGTTCTTGATTCTGGCGAGCGAAGATCAATATACCCTGCTTTATGATGCAAAAGGTAGAAAGGCCCTATGAACTAACCGCCAAAAAGTCCTGTCATGATGTGCTCGAGTGATTGGCGGTCGGTCGTCTCAATCATCAAATCCTCGAGCGCCGCTTTTGCTTCGGGCAGGTGGGAAGCTTGCTTACTGATTGCTTCCACCGCAGCTCTTCTTACGACAAGGGGCTCGGTAGCAGAGGTCCTCGCTTTGAGCAGGACAAGCTCTGTCACTGTTAGGTTGCTTTCACCCAGGCTGGCGATAGCTGTACCCAAGACCTCGGGCCTACTCTCCCTTTGAACGCTTTCCGTAAGCAGGCGTTTTGCAGTATCGCTCTTAATTCGCCCTAAAGAAGTCGCCGCTCTTGCGCTCAGCGCGGATGAGCTAGCGTTCAAGAAATCACCAAGCGCCTGAGCACTCGCCTGAGAACCCGCGTTGCCCAAAGCAGTCATGGCAATCATAGCTTTGCTTTCATCCCCAGCAGAATTCAAGCGATCAATAAGTATCGACTCGAGCTCTTTATCCTGCGTGTCCCTCGCAATTGATCCCAGCACCATCAGTGTCGAGTCGGCTAATTGCTGATCGCTCGTGCTAAGGTTTGAAAGAGCACTATATTCGAGCAACGCGCTCCTTGCGCTAGGTTCAATTTTATTTTCGGTATGTCTAAGCGCCATGATGCTGCCGAAACGGGTCTTGGCAGTATAAAGGTTGTCCAAAATAACTTGCGTCAGCAATTGTCGTGCGCTTTTACTATCGGCCTGCCCGATTCGTAGTAACAATTCTTGCTCAAAGTCTGCGGAAAAAGCGCTGACGACTAGTTTCTGCTTTATCGCTAACAGAAACTTATCATTATCAAACAGTAGGGCGCGCAACCTGTCACTATCAATATCTTCTGAATCTAATGCACTTAGTTGTTTTAGGAACTGCTCAGCACTTGCTAAGGGCTGACGTTTTGCGGGCGGATAAATTGATGCTGTATCCATGGGTAACCAATGCCGAGGATCTTGATCAAGATTAGCGAGCATCAGGTCAGTTGGAATTGCTGCATTCTCTATCGGCTCGAGAAGGGTTTTTTGATCCGTCAGAAAAGACATACCCACGACAAGGTCTACATGCACTTTTGCTCTGCCTTCAAAAACCCTCATGGCACACTGCAGTTCAGAGATCTCCGCTATATCTTCCTCGATTTTAGCTGTTGCAACTAGCCCATTACCTTGGACATTTCCATAACTCTGATAGCGCTCTCTGCTTCTAATAACCCGCCCCGGGATAGGGCTCTCGTAACGCGTAATTACAGAGCCAACAGAATCGTTCTCAGCGACCGTTCTCACTTCTCCAGTCGAGAGTAGAGCGCTTGGAAGACTATGCAAAGTCCGATAGACAGCAAGGAGCCGGTCGCTATCCTCTGCCTGGAGCTTGGCGTTAATGATTTCGGAGCGCCAAGCTCCACTCGTGCGGTCAATCTGGATAGCAAAAGGCACGGAGTAGAATAACGGCTTGGTTTTATCTGTCTCGGTTGCGATAGAGGTGTCAACTAGCTGAAAACCCAACCAATAACTATCTGGCTCGGAGATAAGCTCGCGGCTATATAGGATCGCATCCAGAGCAACTTCTGTCCGATTAATGCGACCTTCTTGAGAGATCAAGACTTGCGTTTGCGTGCTCAAGGTGCCGGCTGAAACGCACACGGTGTTCAGTGCGTCAGCTAACGAAGCTGCCGCAAAGAACATGGGAATTATCCCGCACGTAAATTTGCGTAAATGCGCGCTTTTCATGACACTTATCCGCCCAGAGTTCCTAAGTAACATCGCAACATCTCTAGAAGCTTACCGTTCTGGAGGCCTTCAACAAATTCCATTTTTTGTCAAAGAGGGCACCGGTTTTGTAGAGCGTTAATTCTTTCCGGGCGGTTTTTATGAGGCAACAGAACTCGAAGTAAGGGTACTTAACAAAGAGATAAAACTCGCCTTTTATCGCTTTTAACCGGTTTTGGGCTAACGCGCTCAAAGTGATTTGGCGGTTTGCAACTTGGCTAAGGTCAGAGGCGCCTGACACTCTAAAACGATGCTCCAGAAGCAGTAATTCTGCGCCAATGCCTCCTGACGCAATTCCGACATCAACACCGCCTTCTGCAAAGGCATCAAGCTCGGCGAAGAAAAGGTCTCCGTAGCCCTCGATGACACCTCCGCTGATGGCTAAGCCCGCTCCAAAACCCATCGTGCCAGATGCGCCGGCCTCAATGCTAATAGGAATTGGACCCGCGAAAAAAGTAGCTCTGGCAAAGGTTTTTTCTTCTTTCCACTCCAGTGACCATTCGCGCATAAGGTCTGTCGACCTTGTTTTACTTTGGTCTAAAACGACGTCTCCGAAAACCCTCATAAATCCATGATAGCCCGCAGAGACTTTTCGGACATCAGCTTCTGCTTCACCAAAAGCTCGGGCGAGCTCAATTCGCTTACCAAGGGCATATGCGTCAACGGTAGCGGTGTTATATATCTTACCTGTTCCTTTGGGCCCATTGACACGGTTAACGCTTTTCGATTTTAGTCGCACTGCAAACTTCTTTTTGTCTCCATAAGTTTGCCTGTATGACCGGTTGAAACTAAAAACGCCCTCATCTGTGCCCGAGCCTAAGGCAGCGACATCCGACTGCGCCTGCTGAGGCATAGATTGCGCTGCAAGTCTCCTCGGGAGCATCTTGGATGAGCTGGTTGATAAGGAGGAAGGTTCCTCGGTATCTACATCCTCTTCATCTGGATCTTCTCCCGGCGCGAAAAAACGGAAAGGCACTTCAAGCTCGAAATTGTTATTCGCCGGATTTTCATCTTGGGCTCCGGAGGTTTGCATAATTCGAAAGCGGAAGGTGGCTATGTTTTCTACAGAAGTAGGCTCATAGGCGGCGAACAGGGCAGCACGCTGAGCTGCAGAGAGGCGAATATCCCAAGGGACGAAATGTAGGTCGTTTGGAGAGGGCACATCATATGCGGCCTCATTCACCCATTCGTCATTCTCCCCCTTCCACATCAGCGCAGCAGTTTCCTCTCCGTCGACGATGATATCGACTTGAATAATCGCGCTCATTGAATCTGAACCTAGCTTTTGAACGTCTATATGGCCAACGGCATTAGACTCGTTGGGGTCATCATCTACCTGAACGATGTTTGAGGGAGACATAACATTCGAAACGGCATTTGATGGCGTTTCCAGCAGAATAAAGCCTTCGCCAACCTCTGCATTTTCAATGCTCAGGTCGTTAATAAAAGTATCTGTAATAGTAATGACCTTGGTCGTGGGGTGGTCAAAGTTTGCATTGAAGCCCCGCGAAAGATTATCTTCGAAGTCACCATCGTTGGTAACACTGCCGCCGGCATCTAATGCGCCGAGGATAACGAAGTCCTGACCGCCGATTATGTCATTTGGAATAATTAGATCCGCTTGGAAAGCTTCGACCCCTGGAGTGATCGAGCTGATTAGATAGTCACCGATCGTAGAGGTCGATGTTTCTCCCTTGGCTATCAACTCTTCTAGTTCGATGACCGGCACTACCGAGAAACTGACCACAACATTATTAGCGTTGATTTTTGAGGAGCCGATGGCAAAGTTAATGCTGATAGGCTCGCCCTTACGGTATACCGTCTTTTCGGTCTGCCCTATAGATGTCAAAGAAATGCCAGCGACGGGTGCAGTCTTAGACAAAAAGGGGTCCTGAAGTGTACGGCTATCATTGTCACAGCTTGCCAATAGCGTGAGCAAAGCGATGCCCGAGAGTAATAATCCAGTGCTTTTCATACTTAAACTTTTTGTGATCATTCTGAGGTGGGTAATATAGTTGCAACAGGAAAAGCAGTAAACCTTGTCGGATGAATATGCGGAGAATGCACAAAAAACAAGAACTCGGAAAAGCCAGCTTTGAATATAAGAAAGACATGTCACATTTTCCCCTGATTGCCAAAGTATCTTGGTTTAGAACTTTTGGGCAAAAGGCTGGGTATGCAATGTGTAGACAGTAGATGTCTTTTGTCTGTAAACCCGCTGGCGGTTGGGCTTGCAGACCGTTGGGCTGATCGCTGAGAAGATTGAAAGGTCGAGCAGAGTTGATTTGGCCTTTTTGTCCGGGCGTATGATTAGGATTGAATAGCAGTTATAGGATTATTCGGTGGCGTTGCGCTTCGATCTGATTCAAGATCTTTTGAATGATATCTGGGTCAGTAACATCGACGATAAAGCGCATGGTGCCAACACACAATGGGCGCAGCGGACTGCGAATCGCAGTGACCGCTACTTATCCGACAAGATCGGAGGAATTGGAGGGGACATGCAGCACGTAACAACGGCCAAGATGGTGTCCACATGGTGAATGAACAGACAAGCGGTTCCCAGCCGCCGGAGGTCGATCAGCCGCTCGATGTTCTCGTCGTCGGCGCCGGCTTCAACGGACTTTATCAACTCTACCGCCTTCGCCAAGAGGGCTTCGACGCTCAGATCGTCGAAGCAAGTTCAGGCGTCGGCGGCGTCTGGAACACGAACCGCTATCCGGGTGCACGCGTCGACTCCCACGTGCCGAACTACGAGTTCTCGATCGAGGCTGTGTGGCGCGACTGGAACTGGACCGAGCGGTTCCCTGGTCAGGAAGAGCTGTGCCGCTACTTTGACCACGCCGTTGACACGCTCGACTTGCGGCGCCACATTCGTCTCGACACGCAAGTCACGGCTGCTCGTTTCGACGAAGAACGTTGCCGGTGGGTTGTCGAGACGACGGCAGGCCAGATCATCGCGCAATACTTCGTGCTGTGCACCGGCTTCGCGTCAAAGCCGTATGTTCCCAACATCGCTGGCCTCGACGACTTCGACGGCACGTGTCAGCACACGGCGCAGTGGCCCGACGGGGGTGTCGCCTTCAATGACAAGCGGGTCGGCGTGGTCGGCACAGGAGCCAGTGCGGTTCAGATCGTGCAAGAAGCAAGCCGCACAGCCGCTGAGTTGACCGTGTTCCAGCGAACTCCGGTGACGGCATTACCGATGCAGCAGCGCAGCCTCACGGTTGCTGAACAGGATCGGGCCAAGCTTGAGTATCCGGAGATCTTTCAACGACGCAATGAACCGCCCGGCAGTTTCTTTGACATTGTCCGCCACGAAGTCGGCGCGTTGGAAGTGTCGTCCGAGGAGCGGCGTGCTGTCTTTGAAGAGGCATGGGAGGCCGGCGGCTTTCACTTCTGGGCCGGAACCTTCAAAGACATCGGTCTTGATCTCGCCGCCAACCGCACCGCATACGACTTCTGGCGGGACAAGACACGTGCCCGGATCATGGACCCTGCGGTCGCAGAACTCCTCGCACCGCTCGAGCCGCCCTACCCGTTCGGCACCAAACGCCCCTCGCTCGAGCAGGGTTACTACGAGTGCTTCAACCAACCGAACGTGCACCTGGTTGACCTGCAGGGCGACCCGATCGAGTGCGTCACAGCAACGGGCGTGCGTACCTCGGACGGACGGCACCATGATCTCGATGTGCTCGTATTGGCAACAGGATTTGACGCAAACACGGGTGGCCTATTACAGATCGACATCGCCGGTCCGTCCGGCGACACGCTGACGCAGCGGTGGTCCGACGGTGTTGAGACACAGTTCGGGATGGCCGTCAACGGTTTCCCCAACCTATTGTTCCTCTATGGCCCCCAGAGTCCAACAGCGTTCTGCAACGGCCCGACCTGCGCAGAGCTGCAGGGGGACTGGGTCGTCAGAATGCTGATTCACATGCGTCGAACCGGATCGACACGTGTTGAGTCGACCGCGAGCGCTGACCGTCGATGGGCGGAGCACCTCGAAGAGGTCGCTGCGATGGCCCTGCTCTCTCAGGCCGATAGCTGGTACATGGGGGCCAACATCCCCGGGAAGAAACGCCAGCTCCTGAACTATCCCAGCACCGATGGGTACTTGATGTTCATCGCTGCCTGTGAGGCGAACGGCTACGAGGGGTTTTCCTTCGACTGACCTGACGCCAAGGATAAGGAAAATAAACCACATATTCCGAAGAACGGCCATGTATGGTGGTTGGCGGGCTTACCTTCGGTTGGGTTTATCACTTAGAAGGATGATGGTCTGCAAAAGTTGCTGACCTCGCATGGCGAAAGTAGCTTACGCAATTAGCCTAAGCGGGCGGCCTTGCCCCAGTCGCGGTCTAATCTTTTCACACCGTTGTGGTGAATCACAATCATCGCAGGCACCACAAACAAGATAAGAATACTGGCAAACAGGATGCCGGTGGCCAGGCTGATCGCAAGCGGAACAATAAATTGGGCCGACGTGCTTGTCTCAA
>Ga0206677_10004593_pt1 | contig 11188 bp, 13 predicted proteins | sample M130m12015metaG_FD_155475 | JGI IMG/M metagenome (GOLD analysis project Ga0206677, IMG submission 155475) | Ammonia-oxidizing marine archaeal communities from Monterey Bay, California, United States - M1 30m 12015 | ecosystem: Environmental > Aquatic > Marine > Intertidal zone | place: USA... | reverse complement strand
AAAGAAAAGTATCTGCTATTACAAAATTTTGTAAATGGAGTAAACGCAGCAGGTGATACTGGTATATTACACAAAGGATATAACCTACTAGATTGCGATGTAGGACTTATACAAGGCTGGCAGCACGAAGTTGGAAAAAATGCTCCTCACTTACGACTAAGACAAAGTGTAATTGATAGAACACAAAACAAGCATGTTGTTACTGCTGATAGCAATTTGTTTTTATATCAAACGAAAACAAATCAGCCACATTGTTATCTACGATACAGTTTTGACGGAATCTTTCCAAACACCGGCAACTACTGTGATACTATTGTTGATCCAAGCAGATGGAATCAGATACAACAAGATACTGGTGCTAGGATTGAAAATGCTCGTAGAGGTAATCATATTGTATTGTGCTGTCAACGTAATAAAGGCTGGAGTATGGGAGGTTACGATGTTGTAAATTGGATACACAATACTGTAAAAGAAATACGTAAATTTAGCCCAAGGCATATTGTAGTTAGAGCACACCCAGGTGATAAAAAAGCAAAAAACTATTTAGACCCAAGACGCAGTCCTGTACGCAACATACCAAACTTAACAATTAGTCCATTAGGCACTCCGTTAGAAACAGATTTACAAAACGCATGGTGTGTTGTTAACCATAACAGTAGTAGTATTGTAGGTCCTATTATTAAAGGGTATCCTGCATTTATTACAGATCCTAGTAAAAGTCAGTGTGCTGAAGTTGCACATCACGGATTTAAAAGAATAGAAAAGCCAAAAGAATTTGACAGAGAAGCATGGCTACAACGTATTAGTATGTTTCATTGGAAATTAAGCGAATTAAATGACGGCACTTGTTGGAGACACATGCGTCAGTTTGTCCAATAACTTTCGTTACGTGGCTTGATTAAATCTTTAGGTTTGTTACTTTTACCTACTGACTTTCGATCGCCTTTTAGATGATCAATATAAGCACCTAGCCCACTATTAATAATTGGGTGTCCTTCGCCATTAACCAAGTTACCACTAATGTTATTAATAGGTTCGTTAGGATATTTACGTTTAATCTTTTTTAGTACTTCGTCAAATACATAACTATCGTGCCATTCTTCCATGCGGAATATTCCATACTCTGCGTGTTCGTACACATGCTCAAATTCTTTTAAGAATTCTAAGCCAACTGGATTTTTTAAATTGATTCCGTAAAACCCGCACTCTGGCCATTTGCGTCCTCTGCCCATATAAGCAAGCCAAGAACGATCAGGTAAAAAACTTTTAAATGCTGCATAATCAAATTTACTATGCACAAATGTATCAGCATCCATCCATACAATCCAGTCAGTGTCACAATGCTGTGCTGCATCAAATACAGCATATACTTTATTAGCAAAGCGTACAGCATCCCATTTAAATTCTTTATGCCAATCTTTTGGACGGCGAGCTTTTATCTCTGGTGGACATTTGCCATTTGCTTTAGGTACATTGCCCCAAGTTGATTTAAATGCATTTAATTTTGGAAGTTTTTGTTTTGCATCTAAAATTTGTATACGTGGATCTGTTGTTACAGGATTGCAGTCTTCAGCATACAATCTTAACTTAATATCGGCATCAATATTTTCACTAAAACTGTTTACAAAACGTTGCCCATATAAACTTAGAACTGGTGCATGAAATGTAGATACTACTGTAATTGTCATTGACTTTTCCTTATAACTATGTTACTATTTAACTATGAGATTTAAATTATGGAAAGAATACGGTGCCCTTAATTCCAAAGATGTTTTTTCTGCTTTTGAGCGGAGTTGTATTGCTAATGGGCATAACATTAGTAATAGTGATAATATTGATGATGCCGATTGCCATGTTATTTGGAGTGTGCTTTTTCACGGCAGAATGGCTCGTAACAAAGATATTTGGACCCGTTGTCGCGAACTTCGTAAACCAGTTATCGTCCTCGAAGTCGGCGGAATCAAAAGAGGTACGACGTGGAAGGTGGGGTTAAATGGAATCAACAGAGATGCGTATTTTGGGGACAATAATAACGATGATAGTCGTAAGCGTGTTCTGGGACTTTTAGAAAAGCCATGGAGAACAAGCGGCAAATACATTCTCATATGCGGACAACACGATAAGAGCTTGCAGTGGCAAGGTATGCCACGTATGAGCAATTGGTTCTTAAATACATACGATGAAATACGAAAACACACAGACCGTCCAATTATATTTCGTCCGCATCCACGTTGTAGACTAGAACACATTGAGCGTGGTCTTAAACACGTAACAAGACAGGAGCCTCGACATGTTGACGGCACTTATGATTCTTTTGATATGGGGTTTGATAATATACATTGCACTATCAGTTACAGTAGCAATCCTGGGATACATTCTGTCATCGAAGGCGTTCCTGCTTTTGTTAGTACTCATAGTCTTGCTTATGATGTGGCCAATGACATAGACTTCCTACACGATATTGAAAACCTTATAATGCCAGATAGAACACAATGGCTAAATGATTATGCACATACTGAATATACTATAGATGAAATATCACAAGGCATTCCGTTAAAAAGATTGACAAATTATCTATAGTCTGTTATTATAATATTATGAGCAATTATTTACATACTATTGAAGATTGTCTTGAAACTATAGCAGGACTGTCTCGTGATTCCAGCATTGAAATTGATAAAAGCGACAAAACTATCATGTATAGTATTGCTCGACAAGTTTATAAAGGAAATGCGTTAACTGATAAACAGTATGCACTTATGAAAACAAAACTTGCTACATACAAAAATCAATTTTTAGAAAATAAGTTTGATAACTTTGATATAGCGTTAGAATCGTTACGATTGCCATTAAGAAAAATTGATCGTAGAAAGTATATCAAAATAGTTAAAATCGAAAATGATGAATGGATTAAAATTAGATTTCCATTTAGTAAAAAAGATATTATGAAAATTAATGCTATTCCTAAATTTAGTTATCAGCACGATAAAGGTTCGCACGAACATTTTTTTGCATTGAATGAAAAGTCAATCGATAATGTCTGCTCCCAATTTATTAATACTAAATTTGAAATAGATGAAAGGTTAATAGCTTGGTATGAAGAAATAAAAGTTATTAAATCCAATCCTTCGAAGTATGTACCGGGCTTGTGGAATGATACACTATTAAACTTACCCAAAAAAGCTAATACATATGTTAAAAATTTTAGTCGTTTGCAATTATTAGATCGTAAGCGTCAACTAGGCATTGAATACATTACTTGCGATAAAGATAATACAATAGAAAATTTAATCGCACAGCGTTCACATCCAGAAATATGTCTTTCCCCAAAAGAACATTATTTAGAAGAAATAATCTTAGGATTAAAAAAACTAGAACGATTTCCGTTGTTGGTAATAATTTCTCCTGACAATCCGTTAACTGAACTTGTTGCTTTTGTTGAATCATTTGAACAGCACAATTTTAATACTCAAAAACAAACAGTATTATTTAGATCTAAGTCATCTGACGAATATAATGTAAACGATTACATTAAAGATAAAAAATTAAATAATTGGCTTGACAATAGTACAGAAGTTGTGTATATTAGTAAAGATAAACTACCTAAATTATTATTTAAAAATAACTGGCATCCTCAAGCATCTATATCAATAAGCAGTGTAAGAAACAATCATAAAGTTCAAAATTATATTGATTCATTATGCGATCTTATTGTATATAACGACGATAGCCCAAGTATTTTTAAAAACAAATGGAGACTAAATGGCTACGTGTAGATTGATAATTGAAGACGAAGTGAACATTAAACTAGAAGGACTAGATGTTGATGTACGGAGAAAGTTATCAAATGCTCTCAAGTTTGACGTGCCTTACGCAAAGTACATGCCACAATACAAACTTGGTCGTTGGGATGGAAAGGTTGCTTTTTTTGGTATTGGCGGTACTGGCTATGTCAATCATCTTGACACTGTTAGTCAAGTGCTACAAAAAAATAATGTTGAAATAGTAGACATTGAAGATAAACGTCATCCAGTTAAATTAGACTTTACACCAGTTACAGAAACATACTGGAAAGACCAAGGCGTAGTATGGCCAGAAGGTCATCCAGCAGAAGGCGAAGATATTATTCTACGTGACTATCAAGTAGAAGCAATCAATAACTTTCTTAACAACCCACAGAGCTTGCAACAGATTGCTACTGGTGCAGGTAAAACAATTACCACAGCAACGCTGTCACACATAACTGAGCCGTATGGTAGGAGTCTTGTGATTGTCCCTAACAAGTCGTTAGTAGAACAAACAGAAGAAGACTATATTAACTGCGGTCTCGATGTAGGGGTGTACTTCGGAGACAGGAAGATGTTAGGTAAGACTCACACTATTTGCACTTGGCAGAGTTTGAATATACTCGACAAGAAGAATAAGGACGGCACGGCAGTACTAAGCCTAGCAGAGTTCTTAGAAGGTGTAAGCACTATTATTGTTGACGAAGTACACCAAGCCAAAGCAGAAGTTCTCAAGAACCTGCTCACTCGCAACCTACGTAATGCACCCATACGTTGGGGACTAACTGGCACAGTACCTAAAGAGAAGTTTGAGTTTGAAAGTATTCATGCTAGTTTAGGTCCAGTTATTGGAAACATTAGTGCTAAAGAATTACAAGACAAAGGTGTGCTATCAGCATGTCATGTTAATGTAGTACAATTAATTGACACAGTAGCACATAGTGGTTACCAAGAAGAATTAAAATATCTTGTTAATAATCCAGCAAGAATAGAATATATAGGCAAATTATTAAACACAGTAAAAGAATCAGGCAATACATTAATACTAGTAGACAGAATTAGCGCAGGCGAAATGCTTGCCGAACTTATACCAGGCAGCACGTTTGTAAGCGGTGCTGTTAAGAACAAAGACAGGAAAGAAACATATGATACAATACGTGAAGGAACTAATGAGGTTATTATCGCGACCTATGGAGTTGCTGCCGTGGGTCTTAACATTCCTCGTATTTTTAACTTGGTTCTTTTGGAGCCTGGGAAATCCTTTGTAAGAGTAATTCAGTCAATTGGCAGAGGCGTAAGAAAGGCAAAGGATAAAGACTTCGTACAAATATGGGACTTGACATCAACATGCAAGTTTGCGAAGCGGCACCTTACCCAACGTAAAAAGTTTTATAAGGAAGCACAATACCCATTCACTATCGAAAAAGTTGATTGGAACTAACATGCGAATAATGACACTTGAAAACCAAAGTTTTCTATTAAATTCCTTGCCTGAAGTAATCGAAGATGATTTACGATTTGCAGTGCTTGATAACAGTAACCCACAGGATCCGGATTTTTTCTTTAATCCGTTGATCTTTTTAGAATCATTTAATTCGCCAGCCATAGTAATGGAAATCGGCGGTAATGAAATTACTATGCCATTAGATTGGTGCCTTGCTGTAGGATGCAGTCAAAGCGGTAGTGACTTGGAAGTACTACCATTAACAAGTTTAAACGAAAGAGGCTTTGAAGCATTTTTGTTTAATCCGTTAACTGGTACACATCCACGCTTTGCTAAAATTGAAATTACAAATTTTTACAATGATGTAAAATGGTTCTTTCCAAAGATGCGTAACGGACATTTACTAAGTGTTCCTATCTTTGATGGAGAGAATCCAGATTGTGCATATTTTGTAAAAGATATTAATCGACAAAGTGAAGTTGTTGATTACGGAAAACTATTATAAAGGAGAATGAAAATGGGAATTAAAGCAGGAAAAGTTTGGGGTAACACAGAGTTAATTCATGCAAACGGAGCATTAGAGTTTCATCGCATTGAATTCAACAAAGGTTACAAATGCTCAGAACACGAACATCAGTTTAAATGGAATGGCTTTTATGTAGAGTCAGGACAAATGCTTGTACGTGTATGGCAAGATGATCAAGGACTAGTTGATGAAACTATCCTAAACGCAGGTGACTTTACACAAGTAAAGCCTGGCAAGATTCATCAGTTTGAAGGACTAGAAGACGGTGTTGCATTTGAATTGTATTGGGCAGAGTTCAATCACGATGATATTGTAAGACGCACAAGTGGCACCTCAGTTTGAATATGTAACAACTATGGACCAGCATTATTACGATAATGTTGGTCGATACATGCTGAACAGTTTTTTAAAATATTCGCCAAGTAATTGTAGAATAAATCTTTATGCTGAAAATGTAAACTCAAAGTTTACATCAACAGATAAACTTAAAGTATACGACTGGAATCATGCAGTATATCCACAGTGGAAACAATTTAAATCATCTGTGCAAAAAGAAATAAAATTTGCAAAGAAAGGTTTAACATTTATACACGCATTAGAAAATATAGATACTGATTATTTAATTTGGTCTGATGCTGATATAATGTATCGTAAAGAATTTGAAACAAAATTAATTACAGATTTATGTCCTAAAAAATATTGTGTTGCATTATTCAGTCATGATTATCTAGGTGAAAAATATAGTGCAGAATCTGGATTTGTAATTGTAAATAAAAATCACAAACACTTTTTTCAATTTTTAGAAACATACAAGAAAGCATATGTTAATAAGCCTGAAGAAATTGCAAAATGGTATGACGGACAAGTTTGCATGTTTGCAGCAAGTAAATTAAAATACAAAGACTTATCCGAACTAAGCGCAGACAAAGATACGCATACACCGTTGAATAAATGTTTTTTAAATGAATATATGTTACACGAAAAAGGCCCAACTAAAAAACGTCTACCGCCAGCATACTTTGAAAGTTTTAAATGACAGTAGCAATATTTGGAGATAGTTATGGACTAGGACACGGCAATGGCTGGCCTTCTATGATGGGCAATGTAACCAACTATAGTATCGGTGGTAGCAGTTTTGATTATTCGTATTTTCAATTTTTAAACAATCATCACAAGCACGATACTATTATATTTGTAGTTACTAGTACTACAAGAGGTAGTCTTTTTACTACTACAAATAATGTGCCTGAGCATCTAGCATTTTATCAAAACACCAATTACGAAGATCTAAAACAAATGAACAAACATGCAAATTGTTTGCTCAATCCTCGTTTAACAAAAACAATAAAGAACGAAGTACAAAAAAGTACGCATTACGATAGCAATGTCATTTATCATACAGCATACTTAGATAGTATTAAATATCGCCGTCCGGATGCACATATTATTTTTGCATTTGATTTTCTTGATCTTACCAATGGCAGTATGATTAATATAAGCAAACTTGACTGGCAAGCATTGGGACTAAGTGAAGACGATGACACTCGTTTTTGCCACATGAGTCCTCAACAGAATAAAGAATTTGCTAATTATATGCAACACCATATAAATGGCAAAATTGATATTCACACTACAATGGCACTGCCACAAGAGTATTATACAACTAGCAATAGTAAGGAAGAAGCAGGTTGGAAGTAATAGTAACTGGACATAAAGGATTCATAGGTAATCACTTTTATAATTATATAAAAGATACGTACAACGTAACGGGCTATGACCAAAAAGATAATGAAGATAAAAATCTACGGTTGCAAGATGTAACTAGTAACATGCCAGATTGTAATACTGTAGTACACCTTGCAGCAACAAACGGCACAAGATTGTTTTATCAAAACCCTACAGATGTTTGTATCAACAACACACTGCCTACTATTAACTTGATTGAACGTTATAGAAATACTGACACAAAGTTTGTATTTGCCAGCACATGTGAAATATTTAACAGCACAATAGACAACGGTTACTATCATGTACCTACTGATGAAGCAGTGCCTGTAATGTACAATGACATTACTAATCCACGTTGGAGTTATAGTATACCAAAAGCACTAGGCGAAAACCTAGTTGCTAATAGCGGACTTGAGTATCTTATCATACGTTACTTTAATGTATACGGCCCAGGACAAATTGACCACTTTATAAATGAGTTTGTAGAACGTTGCAAGCAAGGCGAATATTATATCAAAGGCAACGACACACGTAGTTTTTGTTATGTTGACGATGCTGTGCGTATGACAGACATACTAATACAAGCTGCTAGTAATCAAACAGTAAATGTAGGACAGGATGTTGAGACACGTATAAGTGTTGTAGCAAAACTAATTATGGGCTACATGGGCATCAACCCTGATAGATTAGAAATACGTCCTGGCCCAGTTGGAAGTGCTACACGTAGATGTCCTGATACTACGCTAGTACAAACACTTACAGGATTCACAGATTATACACCTTTGGAAATAGGGTTAAGAAAAACAGTAGAGAGTTTATTATGAAACTAGGAATTATCGGAATGGGCGTTGTTGGAAACGCAAATGCAACAGGATTTAGATTACTAGAACATGACGTTGTAGAACACGATATTAAGTTTGATACCGAAATATCAGATCTAAAAGATACTGAGGTAGTATTCATGTGTTTGCCAACACCTGAAACAAACGGCGCTTGCGATACAAGTGTAATTGAAAGTGTGTTGCAAGAACTTGTTGATATGAACTATCAAGGCGTTGCATGTATACGTAGCACAGTTGAACCTGGGTTTACTACACGTATGATAGATAAACATCAAACACTAACTATCTGTTGTGCTCCAGAGTTTTTACGTGAACGAGCAGCAGCTGACGACTTTATAAACAACCACGAGCTACTTGCAATTGGTACTGACGATCCGTATGTATATAAAAAGATTGTAGAAGCACATGGGCATTTACCTAAGGCTATAAAGCAATTAGCACCTACTGAAGCTGAAATATTAAAATACTTTAACAATTCTTACGCTGCATTACGTATTGTTTTTGCAAACGTATTTTATGAATTGTGTGAAAAGTTTGACTGTGATTATTCACAAGTTAAAGATGCGTATGTGCAAACTGGAAAAACAAAAAACTTATATCTCGATGTGAACAAACGACTTCGTGGATACGGAGGTATGTGTTTGCCTAAAGATGTTGCAGCACTTGCTCATACACTACAGGAAAATGAACTAAACTTCGATCTTATTGAAAGTCTCAAAAATGACAATGAAAAATTTAAAACAACAACTTTTAGTGGTATGCGTAAATGATAATTGATACACCTGATAAATCTGAACTTGCATGTGAAGCATTAATATATGAAAACGCCAATGGTGTAGTATATGCTAGATTTAGAGACGAACCTAAAAAAACCAAATACGACGGACGCTGGATAATTGGCGGAGAACTGGAAGCTGTTAATGAAGCACTCGGAATAGTAAGTTATGACCAATGGAAGGAATTATTTGCACTAGCCGATAGTTATCCAACGCTAAGAAAACAACTTGACAAAACACTCAACTTATATTATATTGTAAAAGATGGAGAGTAAAATGAGAATTATAGCAGGCCCGTGTCAACACGAATCGTTGCCACAAAGTTTAGAAATTGCTCAAGAGTGCAAACGTGTATGTGACAAGCACGGCATTGAATACATATTCAAAGCAAGTTACGACAAAGCCAATCGATCAAGCGAAAATGGTATTCGTGGCTTAGGATTAGAAACAACGCTACTAGACTTCTTAGCACTTAAAGTAGAGCTAGGTGTAAAGACACTTACTGATGTACATGACTATGTGCAGGTTGCACGTATTGAAAGAGAATTTAAAGATGCAGTTGATGTCTATCAGATTCCTGCGTTCTTGTGTAGACAAACAGATTTAATCAAAGCTGCTTGTGCTACAGATAAAATTGTAAATATTAAAAAGGGCCAGTTCCTCGCACCGTGGGACATGAAAGGCATTCTAACTAAAACCGATGGTGCTAAGGAAGTTTGGATTACTGAAAGAGGAACTAGTTTTGGATATAATAATCTTGTGGTCGATTTTAATGGCATGCAGTACATGCTTGATAACTATAATGTACCGCTTGTATTTGATGCAACCCACTCCTGCCAAAAACCTGGAGGACTCGGCTCTTCGTCTGGTGGTAATCGTGAGTACGTTCCAGGTCTTACTCGTGCTGCCGCTGCTATGGGCATTAATGACTTCTTTATAGAAGTACATGCTGATCCAGATAACGCACCCAGTGATGGACCTAACATGCTTAAACTAGAAGACTTTGAAGGAGTTGTTGATGACATCCACCGCTATTCTTATACCTGCTAGATACGGTAGCACACGCTTCCCTGGAAAACCTTTGGCACTGTTAGATGGTGTTCCTATGATAAAGCGTGTGTATGACGCTTGTATAGCGTCTAAGATACCAACATACGTGCTTACTGATAACCAAGACATATACAATGTAATTGGTGCAAATTGTCTATTAGATCATCGCGAATACGAAAACGGAACTGAAAGATGTGCAGGCGCTATTGCTAAGTTTGATATATTAGATCAATACAAAAACTTTATAAATGTACAAGGCGACATGCCCGATGTTACGCTTGATATGATCGAGAAAGCACGATGGCACTTACAGCATTATCCTGTAACAACAGTGTTTACAGACATGCCCAAAGACAAACAAGACGATCCTAATTCAGTTAAAATGGTACGCGGCGGAGACCAAGCACTATGGTTTGGCAGAGGTATGACTGGGTATGGAGACTGGCACTTGGGAGTATATGGTTATAGACGTAATCCATTAGAAATGTATCCTACTCTTCAAATTGAACAAGAAGAACAAGTTGAAAAATTAGAACAACTACGGTGGTTAAAAAGTGGTTGGCAAATTGGCTGTTTACGTGTACAATACAATGGAGTAGAGATTAATTCGCCAAGTGATGTAGAGGAATGGCATGCCAAATAAAGAACTAGACTTATTTAAAGAACTTATTCCAAGTATTGATATGGGCATTAAAGAGCTGTATGATGCAGCAAGCGATGTTGGCAAGAAAGATATCAAAGGCGACTTGTGGAATCTTAATCGTTACATCAGTAGTGTTAAAGGCAAGTTTGAGGATCAAGCATTAGCAGTATTCAAAGTAAATGAATACTACAATAAAAACTGGAATGATATTGGCGGAACAAATCATATCAAACTGCAATGGCAGTTGTTGTGTGTTGCTGGCAAAACTGGAAAGAAAATGTTTCATCCGTGGATCGGTCTTAAAAAGAAAAAAGATGAAAGCAGTAAAGCAGCAAAATTGCTATCACAAATATATCCTGAAATGAAATTAGACGAGGTTGAATTACTTGCTAGA
>Ga0206677_10004590_pt1 | contig 11194 bp, 12 predicted proteins | sample M130m12015metaG_FD_155475 | JGI IMG/M metagenome (GOLD analysis project Ga0206677, IMG submission 155475) | Ammonia-oxidizing marine archaeal communities from Monterey Bay, California, United States - M1 30m 12015 | ecosystem: Environmental > Aquatic > Marine > Intertidal zone | place: USA... | reverse complement strand
AGCCAACCGCTATGACGTTTTACTCTAAAATGTTAGCTTATACTGCAAATAATGCAGCAAATCCAATACCTTCAATTAAAGCCGCTGCAATAAGCATCGCTGTTTGGATCTTCCCAGTCGCTTCTGGTTGACGAGCAATTGCTTCCATTGCTTTACCTCCAATTTGACCAATACCGATACCAGCTCCGATTACTACTAATCCTGCTCCGATAAAATTTAAACCTGTCATAATATATATTTAAAATTAAAAAATTCTTTTTATTGATCTCAACTTAATGATGATCGTGTTCTTCTACTGCCGACCCAAAATAAAGAGCAGACAACATTGTGAAAATATAGGCTTGTAAAGCCGCTACTAATAATTCTAGTATTCCTAATACCATAGCCAATAAAAATGATAATGAACCCCCCAACCAATTTTGAGCAATAAAAATCATTCCTAAAATGCTCATCAATACGATATGTCCTGCGGTTATGTTTGCATACAAACGAATCATTAGAGAAAATGGCTTAATAAAAGTTCCTAATAATTCAATTGGCATTAATATAAATTTCATAGGTGTAGGAACTCCTGGCATCCAAAAAATGTGTTTCCAGTAATCTTTTTTTGCCGTGGCAGTTGTAATAATGTAGGTAATGATTGCCAAACAAAATGTAATAGCAATATTATTAGTAACATTTATCCCTAACGGAGTTAGCCCTAATAGGTTAATAATCCAAATAAAGAAAAATACCGTGAGTAAATAACTCATGTATCTTTTGTAATGCTTTTCACCAATATTGGGTCTAGCAATATCATCTCGTATGTATATCACTATTGGCTCTAGTAAGCGCCCCATTCCTTTTGGCATAGACTCATTGTTATTGTAGGCCCTTGCCATGCGGCTGAACATAAAAAACATAAGGATTCCAACCATCATCACAGTAAAAACATTTTTTGTGATAGAAAAATCTAATGGCTTACTGTTTGTTGCATGATGATCTGCATCATAAGTTATGGTCCCTGCAGCATCTGTTTTGTAAATTTTACCATGATCTAACTTGTAATAATTTTCTCCAGATTTTGCGATAGTTTCACCGTGATGAAACTTTGAAGACATAAAAATGTTTAATCCATTATCCCATAAAATAACCGGCAAAGGAAATCCAACATAAACATGCTCTCCATTATCACTTGTGTAAGAAAACAAGCTGAAATCATGGGAATCTAAAAGGTGATGAGGAATATACTCTTCTACTTCTTTTTCTCTTTGCTCTTTTGTTTTTTCAGTTCCATGAGCTTTTTCTTCTTTTGATTTATCTATTGCAAAAGATACAATTGAAAATAAAAAGAATACTAGGGTTAACGCTTTTATTGTTATTTTTCTATGCATTTCACTCTAAATAATAGTGGCTTAAAAATCGATGCAAATGTAAGTCTTTATCCTAAAAAGAAAAACTATTTTAAAATTTATTTTAATAGGCTTTGCCTAAGAAGCTGTAAGGGTTTATTATTGAATATTGTTTAGCCATTTAGATAGACTAAAAATCTCTATTGTGTGGGTAAAAAAGTAAGGAATAAAGAATGTGAAGAACTCTGGTTTTGAAATAAGACCATCAGCATAAAATGGCTTATATAAAAATAAAATAAATAGCCCAAATTTAATAACACTTCCAAATAAAAAAACAAACCCTAGTTGATTTTTAAATTTATTTCTCAAAAGAAATAGCATTAAAAAAATTATAATTGCTGATGCGGTATTAATACCGTACGAAAAAACTATCTCGTTATTAAAAAGTGGAAATTCTAAAGCATTTAAGATAAGCAAGTGTATCACAAAAACTAATGTTGTGAACACAAATAACCTCACTAAAAATTTTGTAAGTATAGGGTTCATTAAGAATTGGTCCTATTCAATTGTTTAACCGTAAGATAAAGTGAAATTCCAACACCAACCAAAGTGCTAGCTATAATATAAGCTCTATCTCCATTATTGTAAGTGCGGTCTAGCCATTTACCTAGCAGTACAAAAAGGTAAATTGTTGCTCCCATTTGAAAAGCAACTCCAGTAAGTATCAATGCGTTTTTAAGCGGTTTTCTCGGAGAGTTTTTGCTGCTCATTAGGCTTGTTAAGTTCTTTAATTGCTCCTCTCATAGAACAAGATGCATTAAATGTTGCGCCTGGCTCTACAGACAGTTTTCCAATAACTACATCTCCAGAAATAACTGCAGTAGCTTTAATAGTAAGTGTTTCTTGCACTAGTAAGTCTCCTGAAAATTTTCCTTCTATATCCGAATTTACAGCATCTATTTTCCCTTTTACGGAACCCGAAACTCCAATAATAACTCGTCCTTTTGTTTTAATATTTCCTTCTAGAGTTCCATCTATTCTAAAATCTCCTTCAGAAATAATATCTCCAATGATAGCGGTATTTTTTGCGACTACATTTATTTCCATAACCTTCGGTTTTTGTGTTTTTTCTTTAGTGCTGAACATAGACATTTTTTATTTAAGTCTTTTCATAATTTCCAAGGCTTTTTTACCTTGCTCTGTTTGCGGATAACCTATCGCAACTTTCTCTAAGGCAGCAATATACGAATCTTTATTTTGATATTTACCAATAGCATATGCTTTTAGCAGTTCAAATTTAGACACTAAAATAGATCCTTCTACGAGGGTTGGAATTGTCATGTCTATAAAACAGATTGCATCTTCAAAAAAATCGTCTTTATATAGTCTATACGCAATTTCATATACTTCAGAATCTTCATCAACTTCTTTCTCTTTTGAAAGTTCAATCTCTGGATTTAAAATAATTTTTGAAAAAGGAGAATCTGGATATGAGTTTACAATGAAATTTTTATACTCAATAGCTTTGGAATTTCCACTCAACAAGTAAAGTTGATACAAATGATAATTTGCTGGCAAAATTAATTCTTTATCAGGCTCAGACACTAATAGTCTTTCTAAATTTCTAATCGCTTTTTTAGGGTTTTTGAACTGTTCTTTATAAATTAATCCTAATTCAAATAATGCAGTATTTCTATCAAAGGCTATAGAGTCTAGTTCTTTAGCTGATGATGGAACTGTTTCTAAATACGTAGAAATTTCATAACGTGGGTTTTTAATAGTTGTAGCGATATCATTATCTACATTGGATTCATTAACCAATATAGATTTATCTGATATTCTCCAATTGTCTTCTAACGGTCTATTGCCCCATACACGTTTAAATTCACCTTTGCCAAAACCTAACGATTGTGAATTATAAAAATACCATTTCCCTTTAGCATCTGTAGATTGGAGTCCTCCTCCAAAAGAGCTTCCAAAAGAAATTTGATTTAACTTTTTTTGAGCTAACTCTTCATCTTCTTTTTTAATTTTATCAATATAATCCTGGAAATACTTCTCTAATTGTTCTTTTGGTAAAGCCGCAAGAATTAAAATACTATCGTTTTTTTGAAGATTTTTTTCATACATAACAAGTGATGATAAATTCTTTGCCCTTCTCTCAAATCTTTTAATTCTCAGTGTGTTTTTATTATTGGCAACCTGAAGTATACTGTCATAATATGCTCCTGAAGTTACATAATCTAGGTCTTTAAAATAGATTTTAGCAAGCTGCTCGTAGCTATATGTTTTTTGTTTAGCACCTCCATTTTTAGCACGCAATGATTTGTTATAATTAAGAATAGCGAGACTAAGACTATCTCTTTCTTGCTCTAAAACAGCCACTTGATAATAAATCTCATCTAAATATGGCCTATTGTCTCTGTTTTTTATTAATTTTTTGTACCGCTCTAAAATTGCTAATGAAGATGAATCCGAAACGGAGTTTTTAGCCAATTCTATTGCAGCATGGATTTTATATTTATAAGGAGCTTGTTTAAAGTTTATAAGCTTTTTAAAAACAATTGATGCAGTGTCTTTGATTTTATCTAAACTATATAGTTGACCTAAAACAAATAAGTTTCTAGCTCTTTGAGTCTTGTTTTTTGAAGTTTTAGTTGCTTCCCAAAGATAGTTTCGTACTGTATTTATACTGTCAAGCTTGGTATATGCCATAGCTAGCGCAGTATTAGCATCTTCTCTAATAAAATCTGGTAAATCTGGTTTTCTTAGGAGAATCTCGAGGGTTTCAATTGCTAATTCTTCATTTTCTATTCTAATGTGAGCTTTTGCTCTCCAGATCTTTGTTTCATTAATTAAACTTGCGTTTGGATAATTTGCAATAATATAGTTGTAAGCATCTATTGCAGGAATGAATCGTTCTGTATAATATCTAGATTTTCCCAATAAAAGATAGGCATCATCTATTTTTTTATTACGCTCTTTCCCATTAATGTTCATGGAGTGTTTTTGAATTGCTTTTACTGCTTTTTGCTCTGCAATATCAAAAGGGGTTAATTGTTCTTCAGGCGCTGCCTTTGCGTTTGTTTTATTATTAAAATCAAAACCAATTCCTGGATCTTTAGCACCGGTTGATAATATTGGAATTCTAAATTTAGTGTTTTCAAAAGACAAGGGTTCTATGGGAAGTAATTCAAAAAAATCATCTTCATAGTTTAAATTAATTTCACTTAACCCTTGATCAAAAGCAACCCCTCCATTATATAATATATTATATTGAGTAGTAAGGGCATTATAGTTTCTATTTAAAAATGCATCTTTCTTTGTGCTACAAGAAATGACGAACAAGAGCACACTTAAAAATCCTATTTTTTGAATATTTTTCATGGAATGTAAAGCTGTTTATTACAACTTATTCATAGTGAATATATTGTAATACAGATTGTAAAAATAACAATAAAACTATTAGTCGCTTTCTTAAACTGAAAAATAGCTCTCTAGCTCTTTTAAAGTTTCTTGAGAAGTTTCAATATCCTTGACCAAATGGCCTTTATCTAAAACAACAATACGTTCACAAACCTCAGTTACATGGCTTAAGTCATGGCTAGATACAAGAACGGTAATCTCTTTGTTTTCGGTTAGGGTTTTTAAAATCTTCTTTAAACGTATTTGTGTTGTAGGATCTAGGTTTGCAAAGGGCTCGTCTAAGATTACTACTTTTGGGTTCCCCATCATAGCAGCAATAATCCCTGCCTTTTTTTGATTTCCTTTACTCAAGTCTCTTAAATATTTTTTCTTTCCTAAAACTTCGTCATTAAAAAACTCTCCAAACTGAGTTAAAAATAGTTTTACATCAGCTTTATTCATCCCTCTCAAATCTCCTATAAAATCAAAGTATTCGTCTGGAGTTAAATACCCAATTAAAAATGACTCATCAATAAAAGACCCTGTAAAGTTTTTCCATGCTTCGCTTTGGTTTACAACAATATCATGATTAGTGATTGAACCCATTGTGGGTCTTATCAAATCTAACAACATATTAAAATATGTAGTTTTCCCAGCTCCGTTGTTGCCAACCAAACCAAAACTTTGACCTGTAGGGATTTCTAAAGATGCTATATTTAATACCTCTACTTTACCGTATTTTTTTGAAAGTTGCGTAGTTTCTATCATAGTTTTTTAATTTTCTTGTTTGAATGCGTGAATCATTACGTATTTATTAGTAATATATTTTTTTGTGATGGCTGCCATGAACTTTTTGTGAAGAGCAATACCAATAAAGCCCATAACAGCAATAGTTGCAGTAGCAATTTCAAAACCAATTAACCAGTTAATTAAACCAAAAATTGCCATTGGTAAAATCATTAATGGAATACCAATAATCCATTGAACAGCTCCCGTACCTTGAAAATTAAAGGCTGCTTTTTCATCTAAATTTATTCTTTTTCTATTAAAAGTTCCACCAAACAGAATCACGTGTGTGTTAACACCTAAATTATAAATCATTGCTGCAAAATGAACTAATAACACTTTCCATCCAAAATAAATATATGGAATCCCTAGAACAAAAAGCGCTACAACACTTATAGCCATGATGGTAAATTTAGATTTTAAATAACGTTCATATTTAAAGTTTTGACTCATTAACATATTAAAATAACCACTATCCCAAGCAGGAATAAACTGACCAAAATTGATTAACAAAGTTCCTGTGGAAAAGATACCCACCAATACATAAATAAACTCCATGTCTGCGTACATTGGATTAGGATAGAAAAAAAGACCGTACAATAAACCCATAGCAATCATCCAAACTGATGATTTTGTGCGTTTATTTCTCCATATTAATCTCAAATCATTTTTAATAAATGGTGCTAAGTCTCCCAACTTTTCAAGAAATGACAAGTCTGCTGAATTTATTTCTTTGGTTTGCTCTGAAATCAAAGCATCTAAGTAAACTTCGTTTCTTAATTGTTTAAAGTTTACCATGTATAAGCCTATCAGCATTACTAAAAACAAAAGGGAAAGAATTGGAGATTGATAAACCGCATCAAAACCCTTCCCTATAAAGCCGGGTAAATCAAACCAATTGAAGTACTGAATAAAATAACCAAAAATTAACAATAGCAGTAAGCCAACTAGAACACTGTTGTTTTTATTCACCAGAAAATTAAAGAAATTAACAGACTGAATAATTAAAATCATTGAAGCTAACCACCCTAAAATCCCTGCAAGATTGTATCCTTGTGTTATTAAAACTACAGAAAATGGAACATAAAAAAACAATCCCAAGATATTGAAAAAAGAGCATGATGATTTCGTTAAAATAAAATGTACAATTTTGCTTTTTTGAATTGGTAAAACCAACAAAGGCTTAATATTCATAACTGGCAACTTTTGCATAAGGTATCTGAAAATTAAATCAGCAACGATAACATACATTAAAAATGAATTTACCAACACTAAAGGGTCTTGCTCTGGAAATTGTTTTTTTAAAATCCAATACGCTCCGATACCAATTAGTAAAAAACAACCAGTAAAATATAAGCCAAAAAAACCTATGAGAATTTTTGCTCCTATAGATTTACTAAAGGAAGATGAACGAAAAAATTGTTTCCATTCTAGTTTAAGAAAATGTGAGATCATGAAATTGTTAGTTTAGTAATTTATAAGAGTCTTTATGGGGTAATTTGTTACAAACAAAACTAAACTTCAGCCTTTAACACCTCTCTTATTAGTTTTTGCAATTCTTGTTTTGGCAAAGCACCATTGGCCATTTGAGGCTGTTCATTCATTGGAATAAATAACATAGAAGGAATACTTCGTATGGCAAATGCAGCTGCTAATTCTTGTTCTGCCTCAGTGTCTACTTTATAAATATTTATTTTACCTGCATACTCATCACTAAGTTCTTCTAGAACAGGAGCGATCATCTTGCAAGGACCACACCAATCTGCATAGAAATCTATAATTGCAGGTAAATTCCCTTCAAAGGTCCAGTCTTTATTTTTTTCATAATTAAAAACTTTTTCTAAAAAGGTTTGTTTCGTTAAATTTTCAGTCATAATAATTTTTTTGTTCTACAAAAGTAATCGTTTTAATTTCATAAAAAAATAGTCTAATTTAGGGGTCACTAATATAATTTACCAATGAAAAAATTACTTACCCTTGTTACTTGTTTTACCATGATGTTAAATGCCTGTAAAGAAAAAAACTCCGTAAAAACTCATCTTTTAAATTATCCTGAAACTGTTAAAAAACCTGTTGTAGAAAACTATTTTGAAACAGAAGTAACAGACAACTATCGTTGGCTAGAAGATGACAGGAGTAAAGAAACCGAATCGTGGGTTGCAGCAGAAAATGAAGTTACTTTTGATTATCTTTCTAATATTCCTTACAGAAAACAATTAAAAGATCGATTATCTGAGTTGTGGAATTATGAAAAAATTGGTGCTCCGTTTACAGAAGGAGACTATACTTATTATTATAAAAATAATGGTTTGCAAAACCAGTACGTGGTGTATAGAAAAAAAGATGGCACCAATGAAGAGGTTTTTTTAGACCCTAATACCTTTTCTGAAGATGCAACCACATCTCTAAGCGGATTAACTTTTTCAAAAGATGGAAAAACAGCTGCCTACTCTATCTCAGAAGGTGGAAGTGATTGGCGTAAAATTATAGTGATTGATGTTGAATCAAAAAAAGTGAAGGAAGACACCCTTGTTGATGTGAAGTTTTCTGGAATTTCATGGAGAGGAAATGAAGGTTTTTATTACTCAAGTTATGATAAACCCGATGGAAGTGAGCTTTCTGCAAAAACAGATCAACATAAATTATACTATCATAAGTTAGGAACCTCTCAAAAAAACGATCAAGTTGTTTTTGGGGCATCTGATGCTCAAAAACACAGATATGTAGGAGGATCATTAACTGAAGATGACCGATATTTAATTATTTCAGCCTCAACATCTACTTCTGGTAACAAACTTTTTATCCAAGATTTAACACAGAAAAACAGTGCTTTAATTCCTATTGTGAACAATTTTGATAGTGATACCTATGTAATTGACAATCGTGGAACAACTCTATATTTAGTTACCAATCTTAATGCGCCAAATCAAAAAATTGTAACCGTTGATGCAGCTAATCCTGATTCTAAAAACTGGAAAGATTTTATTCCTGAGACAGCGCATGTATTAAGTGCTTCTTCTGGAGGAGGTTATTTTTTCACTGAATATATGGTAGATGCTGTTTCTAAAGTCTTACAATATGATTTTGACGGGAATAAAATTCGTGAAATAGCATTGCCTGGTGTTGGAAATGCAGGGGGTTTTGGAGGTAAAAAAGATGCTGTTATCGATTATTTTTCATTTACCAATTATAACACGCCTTCTAGTATATACACCTTAAATATAAAAACGGGAGAAACTAAATTGTATTGGAGTCCTGATATTGATTTCAACCCTAATGATTATGAAAGTAATCAAGTATTTTATCCCTCTAAAGACGGTACAAAAATACCTATGATTATTACTCACAAAAAAGGAATAAAGTTAAATGGAAAAAACCCAACAATTTTATATGGATATGGAGGGTTTAATATCAGTTTAAACCCTGGTTTTAGTATAACTAATGCCATATGGATGGAGCAGGGTGGAATCTATGCTGTACCAAACCTTAGAGGAGGTGGAGAGTATGGTAAAGAATGGCATGACGCTGGAACACAAATGAAAAAACAAAATGTATTTGATGATTTTATTACAGCTGCAGAATATCTAATTGAAAACAACTATACTTCTTCAGAATACTTAGCGATTAGAGGAGGTTCTAATGGGGGGTTGTTAGTTGGAGCAACCATGACGCAAAGACCAGATTTGATGCGAGTAGCTTTACCTGCTGTTGGTGTTTTAGACATGCTGCGCTATCATACGTTTACAGCTGGTGCTGGGTGGGCTTACGATTATGGAACCGCCGAACAAAGTGAAGAAATGTTTAACTATTTAAAAGGGTATTCACCAGTACACAATGTCGTAAAAGGAGTAGCTTACCCTGCTACGCTTGTAACTACAGGAGATCATGATGATCGAGTAGTTCCTGCACACAGTTTTAAGTTTGCTGCAGAACTGCAAGACAAACAGGCTGGTAACAATCCAGTATTGATTAGGATTGAAACAAATGCTGGTCACGGAGCAGGAACTCCTGTAGCAAAAACTATTGAGCAATATGCCGATATTTTTGGCTTTACTTTATACAATATGGGTTTTGATAAACTACCAAATTCTCCAAAAGCTAAACTTAAAAGTTAACTGATACTTTTTTCAGTATTTTTACACCGCAAATTATATCAACTAGTTTGCGGTTTTTTTATGCTTAAAGTCTCTAACATTTCATTTCAATATGCTCCTAAAAAAGAGATATTATCTAATATTTCTTTTAATTTAAAAGAGGGACAACACCTTTGTGTTATGGGAGAAAGTGGATCTGGAAAATCTACTTTGTTAAAAGCTATTTATGGTTTACTAGACTTAAAAAAAGGCTCAATTTATTGGAAAACCCAAGAGGTTTTAGGGCCGGCTTTTCATCTAGTTCCAGGCATGAGCTTCTTTAAATATGTGGCTCAAGATTTTGATTTAATGCCCTATACGTCGGTTGCTGAAAATATTGGAAAATTTTTGTCGCGGTTTTATCCCGAAGAAAAAGAACAAAGGACCAGTGAATTATTAGAGGTTATAGAGATGTCTAGCTTTGCAAATGAAAAAGTAAAAACCCTAAGTGGAGGACAACAACAGCGGGTGGCTATAGCAAGGGCCTTGGCAAAAGAACCCGAACTTATTTTACTAGATGAGCCTTTTGGGCAAATAGATAATTTTAAAAAAAACTCACTCCGAAGAAAGCTTTTTAGCTATCTAAAAGAGAAAAATATTTCATGTATTGTGGCAACTCATGATGGAGATGACGCGCTTTCTTTTGCGGACCAAATGATGGTGATTAAAAACAAAAAAGTGATTGCATTTGATTCTCCAAGAAACTTATATAAAAGCCCTCCTGAACATTATGTAGCAGCTTTATTTGATGATGTAAATGAACTTTATATAGACGGAGAGAGAAGACTGATGTATCCGCATCAAATTCAAACCTCTGAAGACTCTTTATATAAAGTTATTGTAAAAAAGTCATTCTTTAAAGGTTCTTTTTGGTTAATTGAGGCTACATTTAATTCCCAGGTTATTTTCTTTCAAAGTACCGAAAATATCGTTTCAGAAAAAGAAGTTGGTATTTGCTTTAATAAGTAATTTATAATGAAAGTGCTATAAAACACGATCTATTTTAATTTCTTTTCCTCGCCAAATGAAAGTGTCTCCAACTTGCTTTCCTACTATTAACTGCCCTATTGGCGAAGAAGCTGAAATAGCAAAATAAGTAATTTCATTGACCGTTAATTTCCCTGCTGAAACACTTAAAAAATAATGTACTGAAGAGGTTTCTATAATAGTTCCTAGACGAACACTTATTGATGGTTTTGCAATAGCAACCCTAGCCAGTATTTGCTCCATTTGTTGAACAGCGGCTAATTGCTGCCCTGCTTTTTCCATTTCTAATTGCAACATGGCCCTGCCTATTTCATGCTTATCTCCCGCAGAACTTTTGGTTTCGGAACTTAATGCTTTTTGGTGTGAAGAAATAATAGTTTGTATAGTTTGTAACCGCATATTTACATGAGCTACACACTGCTGAAAAAGAGCTTCTTTTAGGTTTGTCATTACTTAAGCTTGTACAAATGAAAATGCTCCGTAATTTCCATGGTGTGAAATTGAACAAGATCTTGTTAACGGTGTTGCATTATGGTAATAATTAGGAGCTCC
>Ga0206677_10004582_pt1 | contig 11213 bp, 3 predicted proteins | sample M130m12015metaG_FD_155475 | JGI IMG/M metagenome (GOLD analysis project Ga0206677, IMG submission 155475) | Ammonia-oxidizing marine archaeal communities from Monterey Bay, California, United States - M1 30m 12015 | ecosystem: Environmental > Aquatic > Marine > Intertidal zone | place: USA... | reverse complement strand
ATCATGAGTATACAACCAAACCCTTTAGCAAAATTTGCTAGTTATAATTATAGATATAAATTAGGAGTTGTTTCAGCTGATAAAGTAAACAACCCTGAATTGTACATTGAGAACGGCCCTGATGTTACAATAATATCATCTGGCGGCGCTGCTGGCAAAAATGTTACAACATTTGCTGAAGAACAGCTGGGAGTAAATGTAGAATTTTTTATCGATGACTTTAACAGCGAATATCTAGTTGTTCCTAACCAAGCAACAAGTGTAAGTAATCAAATACAATTTGAATTTAAAGTAACCGAACCGTTGAGTGTAGGATTATTCTTTCAAACAATAAAACTTGCAGTTAGTCAAGTGTACAACACTGAATTTAGTTATTTAGAAGTTCCATTTTTATTAGAGCTAGATTTTGTTGGATACGATGGAGACGGAAACATATTTCAAGGTGTTGAAGCTGGTATACCAAAACACAGTTTGTTAATAAAACTTACAAATGTTACATTTAATGTTGACCAATCTGGTTCAATTTATACAGTAACAGGTATACCGTGGAATCATTTAGCACTTACAAATAATGCATCAAGAATACAAACAGACTTTAAACTTGCTGGCGATACAGTTGAAGCAATGCTAGAGGGTAGTGAAAATAGTTTAACTGCACATCTTAATAAAATTGAAAAAGAACTAGAAGCTACTGCTGGACAAGAAGGTAGACACAAAATAGTTGGAAATAGGTATCGTATAAGTTTTCCAAACGATCCTAGTACAAAACAACCTACATTAGATTTATTTCAAGTAAACACCAGCGGCGATCCCCGTCCAGAGGAAAGAAACGCCAACGGAAATTTTGTAAACAACAGTGACGACCTTAATGCACATCTAGCAAATGATACTGCCAGGGCCTATAGTGCTACAACGACAACAATAATGACACCTGGTGGCCCTGAAGAAATAGTTCAAGGCGCATCTGAACTTTTGCAACGGCAGAATGCACTATCTCAAGTGAGAACATCAAGTGCTACTGCTAGTGGTAGTGTAAATTATCTAGGACAAAGTGCAATTATTACAGACTTTACAGATTACGGAACCAATCCGTTTGGAATAGATAGTGTAGTGTTTAACTTTGATGAAGGCGATGATGATAGAATAGGCGATGAAATATATACTCGTGGTCCTTTAACAATTGATGCAAATACTAGAGAATTTCAATTTGATATTGGCACAAAAATATCTAAAATTATTGCTGATGTAATTTTATCCAGCGATTGGGGCTTGAATCTAATCAATCAAAAACCTGACGATAAAGGAAATATTGAATGGTTTAAAATTCACACCGACACAAAGATACGTGGCATTGAAGAATTAAAAAATACAGGAAATTTAGCATTTGACTATAATTTTATAGTAACTCCTTATAAGACTGATGCAAGTCTAATTGCAGGAAATACAGTAGCACACAATTATACTGCAAAAATTGCAGATTGTGTAAAAAGTTATCAGTACATTTACACTGGACTAAATCAAGATATTATTAACTTTGAATTTAACATAGACAATGCATTCTATAAAGAAATATTTAGAAGCAACGAAGGAAATATTGATAATGCCGCAGACGGTGGTACCGCAGTAACTACAGATGTAGTTGAGAGACATGTTGGACGTAATAGTATAACTGATGGAGCAGATCTTGCTTCAATGGGAGCTAGGGCAGCAGTAGTACCTAGTGCTAGTACGAGCGGCGGTAGTGGTGCGAGAACAAGTAAAAGAGAAGTTGCAGACTTGTTTGCTAACGCTGTCTTAAACAGTGATATTGATATGGTTACACTTGATTTAAAGATTTGGGGAGATCCGTATTACTTTATGGATAGCGATGTTGGCAATCAACGAACTCCAAGCGGCGGCAATCCAAATGTTACAATAGATGGAAAAATTGATCCAGCAAGAAACGAAGTATATGTGTTAATTCAATTTAAATCTGCTGTAGATTACAATGGCAATATATTACAAATGGATCCAACTAATTTATTCAGCGGAATTTATAAAGTTGTAACATTTACCAATGATTTATCCGGCGGGTTATTTACACAAACACTTAACTTAATTAGAATGCCAAATCAAACCGAAGAAAGTGTTCAAGCTAGTAATTCTATTGTAACAGCAAATGCACAAGGAAACCTGCCTTTGGTATTGTCAAACTTACAAACTGAAAGTGCTAATAGAGCTGCTAATTTTGAAGCATTAGTACAACAAGCAAGTGATTTACAAACATTACAAACAGCGTTTAGTCAAGCAGGTATACAAGATTTTGAAAAGATTCTAAATGGCGGACAGATATTTGATATTGCCCAAAATTTAGGAGGTGCGTTAAATCAGTTAGGAACAGCACAACAAGGCTTTCAAAATGCACTTAACGTATTAAATGGAGGATTGCCTGGACTGTTAAATCGTGCCCTCGGCGATACTAATTTAGGACAAGCAGTCAACAAGGTAACAAACATTAGAACCAATGTTAACAATATACGAAATGATATTAGAGGACTTTTTTAAATGCCACCTGGAATAAGAAGAACACGTGATGGAAGAACTAAGGATAGTGTTGAATCTAGAAATATAAAGCCTGGTATCCATATTGGAAGAGTAGTAAATCATTTAGACCAAAGATTTATGGGTGCTCTTCAAGTACAGCTATTGAAAATTACAGAAGGCGGCAACGACTTTCAAGAAGGTGGCCAACTTATCACTTGTCAATATGCGCCACCATTTGCAGGACAAACACCTTTACAAAATGTAGGTGCAAACAACACATATGCTGAAAGCCAGCAAAGTTACGGTTTTTGGGCAGTGCCTCCTGATGTAGGAACAAAAGTTATTGTACTACTAATTGAAGGAATGCAAGACTTTGGATTCTGGACAGGATGTGTACAAGATGATTACATGAATTTCATGGTACCGGATGGTAGAGCTGCAACAGCAAACAACAATGATGGTCAAAAACTTCCTACTGGCGAATACAACAAAGCACTAGTTGAACCCGATGGCGAATTGCAGCCTACAAGATATCCTAAACCTGTAAACACAGACTTTGTTGAAAGTCTTTCAGAACAAGGATTGTTGGAAGATGATATTAGAGGACTTACTAGCAGTAGTGCCAGGCGTGAAGTTCCGAGTGCAGTGTTTGGTATTAACACTCCAGGTCCTTTAGACAAACGTGACGGTGCTCCGAGAAATCCTCGAGGCGCAGCAGGACAAGAAGCCAATGTGCCAAGCAGCAGACTTGGTGGTACCAGCATTGTAATGGACGATGGCGATGATAAGATTTTACGTACCGGTGCTCCTGATGTTGGTCCAAGCGAATATGTAGATATTGAAAACGGGTCAGGAACGGGAGACAAAACACGCCCTGCAAATGAATTGTTTAGAGTACGAACACGTACAGGACATCAAATATTGTTGCACAATACTGAAGACTTGATTTATATAGGCAATTCTCGAGGAACAAGTTGGATTGAAATGTCCAGTAACGGTAAAATAGACATTTATGCTGACGATAGTATAAGTTTGCACACTAGCCAAGATTTTAACTTTAGTGCAGACAGAGATATTAATTTAAATGCAGCTGAAAATATTAACATTTCAGCTGGGAATAAAATCAAAACTACAGCAGGTTCAAGCCTAGATTTTACCAGCATTGATTATACTAGTTTTATTGCAGGCGGCAGCTATACAGCAAAAGCAGACAGTTATATTTCTTTAGCTTCGTCTAAGATAGTTAGCATCGAAGGTGCAAATAATGTTGATATTTCTAGTGCCGGATCAAGTGTTAATTTATCAGCATCTAAGTTTGTAAATGTTTCGGGTAAAACAGGCATAAAGATGGGCAGCTCGGGTGATGCTCATATGAAAATCGGTGGTAATATTTTCCAAGAAACTAACTCTTACCATGTAAATTCGCAAGAGTTTTTTGCATATGCAAAAGGACAACTTAACTTAAAATCAGACGCTGATATGTTTTTAAATTCTGCTGTTACAATGAACATCAAAGGCAAAAGTACATACATCAATTCTCTGAGTGGAGACACACATATTAAAAGTGGTGCAGATGTTAAAATCAACGCTGTAGCAGATATCAACAGTTATGCAGTTAATGTTCTGCGAAATGCAACAGCAAATATTCAAGACCGTGCAGCTGCCAGCATTGATGTACAATCAACTGGTGGATATATTAGGTTAAATGCTTCGACTACGATGGATGTTAAAAGCGGCGCTGCTATGAAAGTCACCGGTTCTACAATGGATTTAAAAACATTAAGCGGTGTGTTAATAGCAGAAGCAAGTACTAATTTAAAATTAGAAGGTGCGTTAGTACAGATTGATGCTGGTGCTACTGCAAGTGCAGCTACAGCAGGATCAGCAACTATTGCAAAAACTGCAATTGGCGCACAATCGGCAACTCCTGCTACTGTTGCTATCAAGCCAAATCCTGTTACTCCACAAACGCCAGTTTCTAGTTTGATATCCAAAATTCCAAGTCGTATTCCGCAACACGAACCTTGGCTACAACATGAAAATTTAAATCCATTAGAATACGTTCCGGAAAAAACACGAGCAGGAACAGAATCAGTTGACTCTTTTGTACAACCTATACCAGATACATTTGTCAACATTGGTACTAGAGATACTACAGGAGCAACAACTGCATCAGATAGAAGTACAAATACAGGATTTACTCCTCCTACAGACGGCGAATACTCAGAAGAAGAATTGGGAGATTTCAAAGACTTAGAAAGAGATACAATATATGTAGTTGGTGATTTTCATGCAGCAGGAATACAATCTGCAGGAGGATTCAACGGCTCTCCTAATTCCAGTGCAACAGTAGAACAAATTGCAGCAAACCAAGTGGGAAGAATTCCAGAAAACAGTGTGGTAATTGTAGCAGCTGGTGCAAACAATTCTGATAGCAATCCAGACGTTGTAAAAAAAGCAGTACAAGAAAAAATAGTAGATCCGCTATTATTAAAGAACTGTTATGTATTATTTGTGAATTATCCTACTATTGATTTAGCAGGTTCATATGCAAGTGCTTATGACGCTGTTGGACTTGATTCAAATTACAATGCAGTCAGAGGCGCATTAGATCAAGTTAGTGCAAACGGAACAATAGATTTACTACAAAGTGATATTGATCCAGCTGATTCTAGAAAACTACGTGCAACTACATCTGCATATCAAAGAGTAGTTGCAGCCGCCGAAGGAGCAGTTAGTGCTATTCCAGATCCGTCACCGTTTGACCAATACAACGGAACTTTAGGACCGTTGCTTGCTGCTATAAGAATTTGCGAAGTGTCCGATGCAAGCCCTAGAGGATATGATATTGTTTATGGCGGAATTCCATCTAATAAACAACCTCCTCGTCCTATTACACAAATGACTGCTGGAGAAGTAAATGCGTGGCAATATCGTATTAGGCCTACTACTAGTACAGCAGCCGGTTCTTATCAGATTGTTTCTGACACATTAAAAGAGTTGCTAGACAAAGGAGTTGTGTCTCGTAGTGCCAAGTTTGATGCTGCTACTCAAGACACACTTTGCATTGCACTAATGAAAAATTTACAATCGTGGAAAGACGGCCAAACCAGCGACGAACGCTTTGGATACGGCTTGGCAAGAGTTTGGGCAAGTATGCCTGTTATGATAGTTGGCGTTGGACTATCCAGCGGAACATCTACAACTGTTAATAATGCATATTATGGCGGTGTAGCTACTAATCCTTCAACTGCTCGAAGACCTGCTTCGTTCATCAAAGATGCACTTGTAAGAAGCAAAGAAGGCAATGCACAAGAAAACGAAGAAACTGAAGTAACACTAACTCCAGATCAACTCTCTGCATTAGGATTTGAAGCAGGCGATCCGTACCAAGATTTACAAACACGTGGCACATTTACTGCTCCTAGTGTTAGAGGAACCTTAGAAAATACAGACAGGGTACGACAGCGACAAAAGACGGCAACCTTCCGTTATTTGCCAGTTCAACAACAATTACTTGATGTTTTAAATAGAGCAGCTAATGCAGCCGGTTGTTATGCTCATATTAACAGTGGCGGCCAAATGCCGTATGCAGAGTGGGCTAACAGACCTGCTAGTCAGCGTAAGAGTAATCGTCCAAACAGCAAAGGACGTGATCGAGACTTTTATGTTAAAGGTCCAAACGGTAATTGGGTACCTGTTCGAACAGGAAGTAGACGTCATGATACTGGACTTGCAGGTGATCTTAGACTCACACGAGACGACAATCCTAACAGCACAAATTGGATTAGATACGACTTTAACAGAAAAGGCGAAGGCGCAGATAACCAACTATGGGAATACTTTATCTATTTTGCATTTAAATTTGGCTGTCGCGGATTTGGATTTGGGTACATGGGTGAACGAACAATACACTTAGATTTATTAGGCAAACTGGTCGGCGGCACTTACGACAATAATGCTGTTGGCCATTGGGAAAATACTAATAATCGCTTTGTAAGCATAGCACAACGAGGGTTAAATGACGCATGACCGATACTAATTATGTAGATCCAGAAAAAGTATATCCGTTTGTACACCCAGACGAAACCAAAGTTGTACTCAACGGTGTTGTAGGGCCCGACCCTTACAACGTATCTACATTTGATACACTTGACAGACTAGAAGAATACTATGTCAACGACAAATTTCCATTTTCAGATGTAGAAGGAAAAAATGCAGCACCAGGTTGGAGTTTTGTAGTTAGGGTTAATGAAACCTACGAAGGTGTTGCTGGTAGATTGATATTATTTTATGCAATTGATACCGGAATCGAATCGTCATTGCAGCCTGGACAAAATATTTCAGCGCTGTTGGAAATTCCTATAAAAGATCCGTATGCTGCAAATCCGGGAGCTAGTTATCAACTAGGTGGCGACTTTGATTTTGAAATTTCATTAGAACCAACTGCTGTTCCGGCAGCTACACTTGCACTTGATGGAGTTATAAGAGAAAACGATAACAATCCTAACCAAACTGAACCAGACACTCAGGATGTAAGTCTTGAAGCTGCTGCTGAAAAATCCGCAGCACCTGCCAAAGCTGATACAGATGCAAAATCTACTGAAACAAAAGAAGCACTGGATACAAGTGATACAAGCAATCCAGTAGGTGAAGCTACAGCACAAACCAACACTGATTTAGCAGCAGCGCCTACAGTTGAATCTGATATTAGGAACGCTGCTCCTCCTGGATCTAGTCCAGAAGTTGTTGCAGAATTTGAAGCAACAGCTGACGAATATTCTTCATTACAAACTGAATTAAGTACAAATCCTCCTATTACTCGTGTTGCTGAAATTACAGATAGATTAAGTGAAATATCAACATCTCTACCACCGAGTGTAGCATCTGCATCTGCTACAATTACCAATGCTGTAACTCCTTTACAAAATCCTGGAAATATTCCTGGATTTGAGAGTTTAGTTTCTCAAGCAACTGCAACAGCAGGTAGTTTTGTTTCCGATGCATCAAGTGCATTAGGCGATATTACTAATCTAATAGATTTTGATATAGGTGCATCTCTCGGCGATTTGTCTAATTTATCACAAACATTGCAATCTAGTTTAAGCCAAGCATCTGGTTTATTATCAGGCGGCAACTTATTAGACAATTTGCCAGATATTAATGAACTGTTTAAATTTGATCCACAAGCACTAATTAAAAATATTGATTTAGGACAAGTTGTTAACAGTCCTGCGTTAACCGGAATTAAAGATCTTCTTGAAGATATTACAGCTGGCGGCGGATTAACCGATGTAGTCAATCAATTGGAAGCAGCATTTGGAACTATTGGCAGAGGATTTCCAAATATTCTTGGACTAGCAGATCTAGCAGGTTCGTCAGATGCAGGCTTTGGCTATAATGGAGCACGTAGCACTCCAAGTGGAGAACAAATAGCACAAACTACTAATGCAACTCCTGAAGCACCCGAAGGCGGTCCAGCACCTGAAAGTAGTACTCCTTACGAAAAATTAATTGAAGTTTTAGAAAATACACTTGCACAAGACTGGGCAGTAAAATCCGGCGAAGGCGACGGCATCAAGCCCAGCGAACAAGGTGAAGACCCAAGAGGCAAAAGCCAAATACCTCCGCCACCGCCAAACACCAATCCATTAATCATGGAAGCCTATAGAATCAGCGGACAACCTGGACTAACTAGAGACGGCACATCTGGCGAATATGCCTGGCACACTGCTTTTGTAAATTGGGTGTTGAGCAAAGCAGGATTTACAATAGTAGCATCAATGAGTGCGCAAGCATATAATTCCTACGGCAACAGAGTTAACCATACAAACTTCAATAACCTACGTGCTAGAAAAGGTGATCTTGTGATCTTCAACAGTAAGACGGGTGCAAAACATATTGGATTTTTCTGGAGAATCAACAAGGGTGCTAAGTCTATAACAATACTAGGTGGCAATCAAGCTGGCACAGTTAAGTTGAGTAACTTTCCGTTCAGTTTGACAGATGGTGATTTTTATGTAACTCACATACGCAGAAATTGGGAAGTTCCTGCAGAAGTTGAAGCAGCTGGACCAGAGGCAGATCCTGATGCATCTGATCCAAGGGGAGATCAGATAGGTACTACTGCACCAAACGAAAGTGCAATTGGTCCAACAGGGGCTCCGGCAAATTCTCCAGCAGATGAAATATCTATGGCTAATGTAACCGGCATTGCTCCTGACCCCCTTGATAGAGATCGCGATGGATTACCTGATCGTGCATCAAGATTTGGACTTGAAGATGTAACCAGCATTGCTCCTGACCCTGATCTTTCAAGAGTAACATTCGACGATAATGGAACAGCGACACTACCGCTTGATGCAACTCCTGCAGAATCTGCCGCAGCTAAAGTAGAACTTAATAGAAGAGCAAAACAAAGACAAGACGATGCATATAAAGAACGAAACAGAGACTTAACAGATGAAGAATACGATGCAATCGAGATTCCTCAAAAACTTACTCCTGAAGAACGTAGAGCAAGAGATGCCGCAGACAGAGAAAGAAGAAAAGCAGCCGCAGCTAAACGTAGAGCACAGCAAGCCAAGGATGACGAATTTTATGGTGGCGGCGCCTTTAGTACCGGAAAAGGTACTACTAAAGCAACAAGAGTTGTAACTGAAACTGGTGGCGGATCAACAACTTATACAGCTCCTCCATCAACAGTTGATCGCAGCATAAGTGCTACCGCCGCAGCAAAAAGTGGTTTCTATAGAACCTTATCTAGTGCTCAAAGAAAAGCAGCTAGTCTTAAATCAAAATACGGTGTTATATTAACTCCATACCAGCCCTCGGGTAGCAAAAAGTACCGTTTAAGATAAGGTAAATATAGTATGAGCACATTAGAAAAAAATCTGTACAAAAATCTAAGAGTTAAATCGCCTAAGACTAATACCCAGCCTATTATTGACAAAAGCTACAAAGGCATTAGTACAGTAAGCTCAAAAACAAAAAACTATAGATTACGAAATATTGAATTAATTAAACAAGATATCGTGAATCATTTTCATATAAGAATGGGCGAAAAACTAGAACGTCCAGAATTTGGAACCATCATTTGGGACGTTCTATTCGAACCTTTAACAGACAGCCTCAAAGAAGCAATAACACAAAATGTAAATGACATTATTAACTTTGATCCTAGAGTACAAGCTGAAGAAATTGTTGTAGATTCTTTTGAAAATGGTATACAAGTATATACAACTTTAACATATCTTGATTACAATATCACCGAACAATTGCGCTTTACATTTGATAAAGAAAACGGTCTCATTTAATCTGCGCACTTTATTTTTTTCATAAATATTGTATTAGTAGAGGAAGTGCGAATGTCGGCAACCGATAGACAAAATAAATTATTGTTAGCAGAAGATTGGCAAACAATTTACCAAAGTTTTAAATATGCAGATTTCAAAAGTTATGATTTTGATACACTGCGTAGGACAATGATCAATTATATCAGGTTAAATTATCCTGAAGACTTTAGCGATTATATTGAATCCAGTGAGTACCTTGCATTAATTGACTTGATTGCATTTCTTGGACAAAATATTAGTTTCCGCACAGACTTAAATGCTAGAGAAAATTTCATTGAATTAGCAGAACGTAGAGAAAGTGTACTAAGATTAGCAAGACTTATTAGTTACAATCCTACACGAACACAGCCGGCAAACGGACTACTAAAAATTACAAGTTTACAAACAACTGAAAATATCATTGACAGTAACGGAACAAATCTATCAAGTAGAAATATTAGATGGAATGATAGTGTAAATGACAACTGGTTTGAGCAATTTATTAAAGTTTTGAATAGCTCTCTTACACAAGAAAATAAATTTGGTACACCTAGAAAAGCCGAACTAGTTGCTGGCATTAGAACAGAAAAATATAATGTTGACAGCAGACCAGATGTTTTTCCGGTATTTGCCTTCAATAAAAACATCAATGGCAAAAGTTTGCCATTTGAAGTTGTAAGCACAGATATAGCTGATGGCGAAATTATTGAAGATAGTCCGTCACTTGGCAAAAAGATAGGCATGCTTTATAGAGACAACGGACAAGGTGCTGGAAGTGCAAACAGTGGATTCTTTATGCACTTTAGACAAGGTACGTTACAAAAAGCAGAATTTACTGTTAGTTTGCCTACACCAAATCAAACTGTTGGACTAGAAAGTTCAAACATCAACAACCAAGATATATGGTTATACCAACTAGATTCCAATCAAGTTGAACAAAAATTATGGACAAAGGTTGATGCAGTAGAAGGCAACAACGTCATTTATAATAGTGTTGCAAAGGGTGTTAGAGATGTTTATGCTGTTCAAACTAGGACAGACGACAGAATAAATTTAATCTTTAGTGATGGAGTGTTTGGTGAACTACCAAAAGGAAACTTTAGAGCTTTCTATCGCACTAGCGAAAATTCTGATTACACTATTACTCCTAATGAAATTTCAAATATTAAGTTAAACATTCCGTATGTAAGTGCAACCGGAAGTAACGAAACGCTCATTGTACAACTGTCACTTAAACAGACAGTAAGCAATGCTGCAAGCAGTGAAAGCACTGATAGCATTAAGCAAAATGCTCCAAGTACTTACTACACTCAAAACAGACTTATTACCGGAGAAGATTATAACATTGGTCCTCTT
>Ga0206677_10004573_pt1 | contig 11234 bp, 17 predicted proteins | sample M130m12015metaG_FD_155475 | JGI IMG/M metagenome (GOLD analysis project Ga0206677, IMG submission 155475) | Ammonia-oxidizing marine archaeal communities from Monterey Bay, California, United States - M1 30m 12015 | ecosystem: Environmental > Aquatic > Marine > Intertidal zone | place: USA... | reverse complement strand
GATCAACAAATGGTTGGGCTGGGCGTATCGGTACATATGGTGTCGATCCTAAAGGCGAAGCAACCAATCGTAAGATCATTACTCATCTAAAAGAAGATTTCACATATGAAACTCGTGTTGATGTTTATGGTATCTCAGTACCACGTGTACACTCAGAATACTTTTGCCCAGTAACTAATGGCACTGTATCTATTGATCTACCTCGTAATCATCAGGTAGAAACTCACTTAACAGCAGAAGCAGAAGCTGAGGGTATCGACCTTATGTTCTGTACGCAGAAAGTTTAAATTATGACAAAAATAATATCACAATCAGCACCTCTATTCGATAATGAAGAAGAAACTGTCGTATGGGATTCAGCTAACACACCTGACTGTTGTAACTGCAAAAGTTATAAAAGAGGTGGTAGGGAAGAAGCCATTGGTGTTCGTAAAGCTGAACTTCATGTATCAATTGAAGATGCTTTAAAAATGAAAAAGCGCAAACATGCATTTAAAAGAATTAAAAATGTTGATGATGAGACATGGGAGAGAATGAAAAAAAGTGGGCCTAGACCTCCGGAACTCGACCGTCGTGAAATATATTGTTGCATTGTTTGTGTTAATGCCTTTTATGGAGGAAAAAGAATTGAGAAAGAAAAGCATCAATGGGAAGCTGAAGGCGCACTTACTCTTGGTCAGTAGAAATTTTGATTGCGCTATATACAGTGCGTACTAAGAAAGGTAAAATATGAAAAAGATTGCTATCGTTGGTCATGGCTATGTCGGTAAGGCATGCGAATATGGCTTTAATACTAAAAAGAATAAGATCCAGTTGATTGATCCATTTCTCTATAATAATTCTGTTGACGATATGACTGATGTCGATGTGTCGTTTGTCTGTGTTCCTACACCATTTGGTGCTGATGGTCAGATAGATGCCTCCATTGTTGTTGATGTTACTAATAAACTTATTGAGAAAACTACTGGTCTGATTGTAATTAAGTCAACAGTTATCCCTAGTATTGTAAAAGAACTAAGCACTAAGAATAGCCGAGTAATTTACAATCCAGAATTTCTAACTGAGCGTAATGCGCTTGAAGATTTTGTAAATCCACCTATGCATATATTTGGTGGTGAAGGTAAGTCTGTAGACATACTTGAGAATTTATATAATAAGTTCAGCCGTTGTAAGCCAGCCCCTGTCTATAAAATGGCTGCACAAGATGCCGCTTTTGTAAAGTATGGCATTAATAGTTTTCTAGCCACTAAAGTTATGTGGTTCAATCAATATAAGGAGTTAATTGATAATCATGGAGCCGATTACGATAATATTATTACTGCTGTTGGCACTGATCCCAGGATTAGTCACAGTCATACTCAGGTTCCTGGTCCTGATGGTCGCAGTGGTTTTGGTGGTGCTTGTTTCCCCAAAGATACAAATGCTCTATCAGCATTTGCTGGGACAGATCATCTCTCTATTCTAAAGCTAGTCATTGCAGAGAACAATAATGTACGTTCTCAATATGAATTAGATGATAGAGAAAAAGAACAAAAAGTTGTTTACATATCCTAGATGATGTGCTATAATAAACCTACAAGGAGAAAAAAATGACTCACGTAATGATTACAGGCTGTGCAGGCTTTATTGGTTATCACCTAGCACAATCCCTACAAGATGATGGACACAAAGTGTCTGGCTTTGATAACTTTAACCACTACTATGATGTTAGTCTAAAAAATGCTAGAGCAAATAATTTGCGTGAACGTAGTATTGAAGTATCATATGTTGATCTAAAAGATTTGACTGGTCTTACAGAATTTATGAAAAGACATAAACCAGACATTGTGATGCATCTTGCAGCATATGCTGGTGTACGACACTCGTTAGAAGAACCGCAAACATACATTGATAATAATGTAACTGGTACTCAAAATCTAATAGAAGCTTGTAATGCCGCTGGTGTTGATCAAGTTGTTTATGCTTCCACATCATGCACTATGGCTGGTAATGAATTACCATGGAAAGAAGATGAGAAATGTGGTTATCAATTAAATCCATATGGCTATACTAAATTTACTAACGAAGCACAGTTTATGTCTAGTTCAATTACACGTACTGTTGGTCTTCGTTTCTTTACTGTTTATGGTCCATGGGGTCGCCCTGATATGGCACTATTTGATTTTACTAAAAACATTGTGGCTGGTGAGCCTATTCAACTATTTAACTATGGTGATATGATCCGTGACTTTACATATGTTGATGATATTGTACAAGGTATTAAAATTATTCTTGAACATACTAACCTACAGGGTTTACATCCAAATCATGATGAAAGCTATAATGAAGTATTTAATATTGGTTATGGTGAACAAGTTAAGCTTGTTGACTTTGTAGATAATATTGAAAAGAACCTTGGTCGTGAAGCCATTCGTGAGTTAGTACCTATGCACCCTGCAGATACACATGCAACTTGGTCTGATACTACTAAGATTAGAAAACTCGGATATGAACCTACAACACCTATGTCTGTTGGTGTAGAAAACTTTGTAAGTTGGTACAAGGAATATTATAATGTCAACTAATACAGCTGCTGATCTTCTAATGAAAGGTGCTTGTGAATATCACGGCATATCTATGAAAGAATTACACCAACGGATTACTGTTGGTGGCGAAAATCTAATGCATCAATATTACTTATGGGCCTTTCCAAATGGCTTCTAAAAATATTGGTATAACAGCATCTACATTTGATTTACTTCACGCAGGGCATATCGCTATGCTCCGTGAGGCTAAATCTCAATGTGATTATCTAATCTGTTGTTTACAGATTGATCCTTCTGCAGATAGAAAAGAAAAGAATGCACCAATTCAAACTATTGTTGAAAGATACACACAACTTGCAGCTGTTAGATATGTTGATGAGATTATTGTGTATGCGTCTGAACAAGACTTACTAGATATACTACAAATGTATCCAATCAATGTTCGCATTCTTGGAGATGAATATAAAGAAAAAGATTTTACTGGTAAAGATATATGTCGACAACTCGGTATTGAATTATATTTTAACAGCAGAAATCATCGGTTCTCAAGTACAGACTTGCGAACTCGTGTATGTGAAAATAATTAAAAGGAAAACTAAATGAGTATAATGGATAAACTCAAGAAGAATACAAAGTTGAAACACACTGAGGTTCTTTCGGAATCTGGTTTCTTTAATAATAAAGAAATGGTTTCAACACCAGTGCCAATGATTAATGTTGCACTATCTGGTTCTGTTGATGGAGGTCTTTCACCTGGTCTAACTGTACTAGCTGGTCCTTCTAAACACTTTAAGACATCATTTGCATTACTAATGGCTTCTGCATATCTTGATAATAATAAAGATGCTGTAATGCTCTTTTACGATTCAGAGTTTGGATCACCTCAAGCATATTTCTCACAGTTTGGTATTGATGCATCACGGGTTCTACATACGCCTATTACTAATGTAGAAGAATTAAAGTTTGATCTTATAAACCAATTAGAAGGTTTGGATAAGAAAGATAATGTTATTGTTGTTATAGATTCAATTGGTAACCTTGCTTCGAAGAAAGAGATGGAAGATGCTCAGAATGAGAAGTCTGTTGCAGATATGTCTCGTGCTAAACAATTAAAAAGTTTGTTCCGTATGTGTACTCCTTATCTGGCTATGAAAGATATTTCTATGTTGGCTATTAACCACACATATCAAGAAATGGGTCTATTCCCTAAAGCTATTGTTTCTGGTGGATCAGGTATATATTACTCAGCTAATGATATTTGGATTATTGGTCGCAGACAGAATAAAACTGGTACAGAAGTAACTGGCTATGACTTTGTTGTTAATATTGAGAAGTCTCGGTCTGTTAAAGAAAAATCTAAAATCCCTATCTCAGTATCGTGGGAAGGTGGCGTAGAACAATACTCTGGTTTATTAGAAGTTGCTCTTGCTGGTGGATTTGCTCAGAAGCCAAGTAATGGTTGGTATGAAGGTATTAACCCTGCTACTGGTGAAGTCCTTACAAAGAAATCTCGTATGGCTGAGACACTCAAGTCAGATTTCTGGGACCGTATTATGACTGAAACAAATTTTAAAGAATTTATAAAACGTCAGTTCACTATTGGATATAAATCCGAGATTGATCTTGACTCTTTAATTGAGGAAGCTTAATGAGATTTGATAAACAATTAGGTCGTGAAGTACCTGAAGATGGTGTAGATTATGAATTGGTTCCAGGTGATAATGATGCCTGGGCTATTAGATTTAAAACTGGTCCATATGTAGAAACTGTATTTGGTTTTGGTCAACTAAGAGTTAGTGGTGAAGGTGAAGAACCTGTTATGTCCTTTGACTTTGATATTATAGAAACACCAGATGCTGATCTAAGTGCAAAAGATATTGATTTACAATTAGCTGTAGGTGATGTATTATCAGACATACTAGTTAGGTCTATTGAAGAAGAAACTGTGGTTACAAGGGAATCAGAATGAATATTGAACAGGTAATATTAAGAAACATTTTAGTTGATGATAACTATATGCGCAAAGTATTGCCATTTGTTAAGCCCGAATATTTTGAGGGTGTTTATAAAAATCTATTTAAGGAAGTTGGTAAGTTTGTATCTAAGTATAATAAACTGCCAACACTTGAAGCATTTAAGATTGAACTAGATGAAGCAACAGGTTTTTCTGACGAGCATTATCACCACGCAGTAGAAATACTACCAGAAATATTTAAACTTGAAGAAATAGATCAAGAATGGTTAGTAGATAAAACAGAGAAGTGGTGTCAAGATAGAGCAGTACATAATGCTATTATGGAATCAATTACTATCATTGATGGTAAGCATCAAAGCTTAACTAAGAATGCATTACCAGATTTATTATCAGATGCTTTAAGTGTAAGTTTTGATACAAATATTGGTCATGATTATATTGAAGATTTCTCTAAAAGGTTTGACTTCTATCATGCAGATGAAGAAAAGATGCCATTTGATATTGATATGTTAAATACTATTACTAAAGGTGGTATTCCTAATAAGTCACTTAATGTTGTTCTTGCTGGTACTGGTGTTGGTAAATCTCTTGCAATGTGTCACGTAGCAGGTGCTGCAATGACCCAAGGTAAGAACGTACTTTATATTACTATGGAAATGTCGGAAGAAAGAATAGCAGAACGTATAGATGCTAATATATTAAATATTCCTATTGATCAATTAGATACTCTATCTAAATCAATGTATTCAGAAAAGATTGCACGTATATCTAAACAAACAAATGGTAAACTTATTGTTAAAGAATACCCGACTGGTTCAGCACACTCTGGTCACTTCAGAGCATTACTAAATGAATTGAAGTTAAAGAAAAAGTTTACACCAGATATTATCTTTATCGACTATCTTAATATTTGTTCATCATCCAGAATGAAAGCAATGGGAGGATCAATTAATTCTTATACATATATTAAAGCGATTGCCGAGGAGCTACGTGGCCTTGCTGTTGAGTTCGACTTACCGGTCTTCACTGCAACGCAAACGACACGTTCTGGTTTTGGTAACTCAGATGTTGGGCTTGAAGATACGTCCGAGTCTTTTGGACTACCCGCTACCGCTGACTTAATGGTTGCACTTATAGCTACAGAAGAATTAGATGCTGTAGGTCAAGTTATGGTTAAACAGCTAAAGAACCGGTATAATGATGTAAGCACTAATAAGAGGTTTGTTATTGGTATTGATAGATCAAGAATGCGGTTAATGGATGCTGAAGGTGATCCTACAAGTGGTATGGTTCAAGACGGACCAGTATTTGATAAGACAACCGCACAACAAAAATTCAATAATTTTAAAATGGAGTAATGTAATGAAAGTATGGACTGTAGTAACACCTCAACCATCAGGTGAATTGTTAGCAGGTGGATTAAAAGATGCACAAGATATTATTAGTTATTGTGCACGTGTATCTAATCCTGCTAATGAGATGAATACTAAAACTGCCGAGAAACTTATTAGATACCTTATAGAACATAAGCATTGGTCTCCACTGGAAATGGTATCTTGTACATTAGGTATAGAAACAACACGTGATATTGCTAGGCAGCTATTAAGACATCGCTCAATGTCTTTTCAAGAATTTAGTCAAAGATATGCGGATCCTCAAGATCAAGATGAAGCATTTATTGTTCGTGAAGCACGTATGCAAGATCCTAAGAATAGACAGAATTCTATTCCAAGCACAGATAGGGAACTTGCAAGATCATGGAGAATGAAACAACACCAAATTATCCATGAAGCAAAGTTAGCCTATAACTGGGCAATTAAAAATGGTATTGCTAAAGAACAAGCTCGCTCCGTATTACCAGAAGGTAATACAGTATCACGTTTGTTTGCTAATGCAACCTTAAGATCGTGGATACACTACATTGAATTAAGAACTGGTAATGGAACACAACTTGAACATATAGAATTAGCACGTGAGATTGCTCTAAATATTTCAAACATTTTTCCAATGACAAAGGAGTTCATATCAGATGGGCCGTAAATTAAATACATATCACTCTGAAGATAATAAGGGTAAGGCTGAAGTTCACTTCGATTATAAGAATGAAAGAGCTTATATAAAATACTTTGATAATAATGATAAGCTATTTTATACTGAAGAATTTCCTAATAATTCTATTAGTTATGTAGAAAATGCTGCAGAAAACTGGTCATTAGGTATAAAAAAACTTGCAAAAAAGTACATTTAATGCTTTACATCTGATTTTATATGTGCTAATATACTATTAACAAACATAATAAATGAGTAGTAAATATGAAAAATATCTTATCCGGCGCATTTACATTAGCAATGTTACTTGGTTTAGGTGCTTGTATTGGCCTATTTAATGGTGAAAAAGCAGAAGCTAAAGAATGCCTTGCTTTAAATGTTTATCATGAAGCAAGAAATCAAACTATTGATGGACAGTATGCTGTTGCTCACGTAACAATGAATAGAGTTGCTAGTTCAAAACATGCAGATAATATATGTGATGTTGTATATGCTAATAAACAATTTAGCTGGACATGGACACTTACTGATACAACACCAGATGATCAGAAAGCATATGATCTAGCATATACTATTGCTTCAGAAGTTATGTCAAACATTTCTAAAGATAATACTAATGGTGCTGATCACTACCATGCTGATTATGTAAAGCCTTTCTGGGCTACAGAAGAATTTATGATTAAGACCGCCCAAATTGATAATCACATTTTTTACAAAGCGAAATAATATGAAAAAGAAAAGATTAAAATTACTTGTTGTAGGCCATGGCAGACACGGCAAAGATACTGTTTGTGAAATACTAAGGGATAATATGGGTTACTCATTTGAGAGTAGTAGCCAATTTTGCTCAAAGAAATTTATTTTTAATGATTTAAAAGATAAGTATGGTTATAAATCAGAGGAAGAATGCTATACTGATAGGCATAATCATAGAGCAGAATGGTATGATGCCATATGTGACTATAATGCAAAAGACCCTGCTACACTAGGTCGTGAAATGTTTCATGAGTATGACATATATTGTGGACTTAGAAATAAAGCAGAATTCTTTGCTATGAAAAATTCTGGTGTATTTGATTATGCTATTTGGGTTGATAGATCAGATCATCTACCTCCTGAACCAAAAGATAGTATGAGTATTGAACAATGGATGACAGACTATACTATTGACAATAATCGTACTCTTGAAGGTTTAGAATTTAATACAAAGGTTCTAATGAATTACTTACATTCTCAATTAAAAGATTGGGATCAATATCTCTGGGGTCAAGGAGATATTATGGGAGTAGCAGTGTAACATAAAAGATACACTAAAATATTAAATAATATATAGTGAGCATTTTTAGCCTTTCATATACTATATAATTTGTAAACGTTGAAGCAACGTGAACACATACTGGACTGGGGGGCAGTACCCCACAGCTCCACCAAAATTACTTAGGAGAAGACAATGATTAAATGGATTAAGACTTCGTATAATAATTGGATGGCTAAGAAAGAAGCAGAGGTGCCAAAATACCTATCTGGTAAGTAATTTTGATGGGGCTGAACTAGGATCGACAGGTGTCGTAGTGAAGTGGAGTTTACCGGATGATCGCGTATAGATCAATTAAACTAAATGCAAATGAAAATTTCGCACCTTCTAATTTCGCACTAGCTGCTTAAATTAGTGGGGTTGGTCACTTACCTAGCAACAGAAAAGTGACACAATTTAAAACAATAAGGTTAAAGAAAATGAAGACTACAATCACAATTGCAACAATGTTACTAGCTACTACAGCTTATGCTGACGCAACAGTTGGCGCAGACATCGAAGCTAAAGTAAAAAAGAACAGCACAACAGATCAGTACGAGACTGTTACAAAACTAGGTTTATCATTTGATGGTAACATGGGTGAAGCAGGTGATGCTTTTGGTGGATTTAATTTTAAGTCAACAGACGGCGGTGCACTAGCATTAGACGAATGGAACTTAGGAACATCATTTGGTGATGCTAAAGTATCATTTGGTAATCAAGGTGGTATCTTTGTTGAAGATAAAGTAGATGCAGAATTTGCATCAGTTGCTTCAGCTGCAATGAAAGAATCCATTCAAGTAGAATATGGAAACTTAGAATTTGCTCTAGGTCTTGATGACTATAAAAATGATCTATTCGGAAATAACGATAATGTACAAGCTGCTTATACAGTAGTAACACCAGTCGGTGAAGTAAAAGGTTCAGTAGATTATAATATTGATAGCACTGAGTACCTATATGGTGCACGTGTTGATACTGCTCCAGTTGATATTGTTGGCGGTGCTACACTCGGTGGTATAGTAACTTATGGTACAGAAGTACAGACACTTTCATATGAAGCAAATGCAACAGCATACGGTATTACAGCATATGTAAACGGTGACGAAAATGATATGTCTGAAAACATTGGTGCTGGATATGAAATGGTAGTAGGTGGTTTGGACGTAGGTACAGACTTAAACTACAACTTTGATGCAGAAGAAATGACACCTCAAGTAACATTAGGTTTCTCTTTCTAATATAAAGTTAAAATCGTTATAGTGTTGCTTACTTAATAAGCACGTGAGGAGCCATGGTTAGCTCCTCTTTTGTTATAAATAGTACAGTAAATATGAAAGGTTTGATATGGATATATTAAGTTTGATAGGAGATGTTGGTTTTCCTATCGGTGGTGCTATTGCGGCTGGTGTATTTGTTTTTATTACACTAAAGTTTATTTTAGCTAGTGTTACTGATTCAGTGACAACTTTAAAGAATATAATTGGATCCCTTGATAATAGGGTACAAACAATGAATAATGATTTAGTAAAAATTGATGCTTTACTTAGTTATGCTCTTAATGTGAAACCAAACATTGATCGAATAGCAGCCAACGAAGGTAAGGAAGACGCAAGGAGAGATTAGAATGGATATAACCAAAGCAATAACAGATTACGGATTCCCTATTGTGTCTGCTGTTGGTATGGGCTATTTTATTTTCTTTATATGGAAATGGGTTACAGAAACAATTGATCCAGTCATTGGCGAGACAATGATGACATTAATTAAGTTGGTTGATAGAATCAGAATGCTTGATAATGATATGATTAGATTAAACAGTAAACTTTCCATGGTGCTAGAACATAGAGGTATGGATAAGGAAGTTGCTGAATTTCAAAGTAAAAGTGAAACATTTAATTCAACAGGTGTTAAAGATGAAGATAAAGAAGTTGAGCTTGAGCCTAATTCTTTTGGTGTTACTCCCAACACAAAGTAATGCTGAACTCGGTTTTAGTTTTAAGAATCCTGCATTTAATGGAAACGGCTATTCTAGTCACGTGCTTTCTGTAGAACAATTACAACATAACAGAAAGTCTGATTTACAAGATAAGTATGATGCTGAACAAAGACGAATAGAAAGAGAATTGGAAAATACTACACTTAACAAGTTTATTACAAACCTTGAGAGTAGAATATATGCTACATTAAGTAAACAAATGGTTGATAGTATGTTTGCAGATTGTACTGGTGATACTTGTCCAACTACAGGAACAACTGAAATTGAAGGTAGTACAATTGAGTGGTCAAAGGATCCAATCTCTGGAAGTATCACATTAACAATTGCTAATACTGATGGTACAACTACTATAACCATTCCTGGTGAAGGAGAGTTTGCTTTCTAATGAAATATCTATTATTATTTTTATCAATAGTATTAATAGGTTGTACAGATCCTAATTATGTCGCACCTATGAAAAAACCACCTCAAGTTCAATTGTCACCAAATGATATATTTGATTATAAGCAATTGGATGGAAAGAAGATGACAATTGCGGTATATGGTTTTGGTGATAAGACTGGTCAAAGAAAACAAAGTAATGGTGCAGCATTGCTTAGTAGTGCCGTAACACAAGGTGCAGAAGTATGGGTAATAAAAGCATTACAGGATGTTGGAGCTTGTACTTGGTTTGAAGTTGTTGAAAGAGTAGGCTTAGATAATTTAGTTAAAGAAAGACAATTAGTTAGAAATACCAGAGAAATATATGAAAAGAATTTGGCGAAAGGTCCTACACCTTTAAAGCCAATGGTATTTGCAGGTTTAATATTAGAAGGCGGAATAGTAGGATATGACTCTGGTACAGTATCGGGTGGAACTGGAGCGAGATACCTAGGTTTAGGTGCTCAAGTAGATTATAGAGTGGATACGGTGACTGTTGTTATGAGATTAGTAAGTGTCAGCACAGGTAAAGTATTATTAAGTGTTGCCACAGAAAAGACCATAGCAAGCCATAGATCAGGTGCTGATGTATTTAAATTTTTAGATATGGGCACTAAACTCGTAGAAGCGGAAACTGGTTACAGTGTGAATGAACCAGTTAATTATGCAGTTAGATCAGCAATTGAAGCTGGCGTTATTGAAGTTATTAACGAAGGAGAGAAGAAACAATTCTGGAAATTCTTAGAAGATCCTAAGAGTGGAGGAAAAAGGAAATAACAAATGAAACATTTTAAATGTAGCATAAAAAAGTGCTTAATACTTGCATCAACATTCATTGTTAGTAGTGCATTATTTGCAAACGATATATATATTCAACAAGTTGGTGATACACTTGACTTGGACATTGTACAAGATGGACAAGACAACAAAATTGGTACAGGAACACAAGATGTTGTTCTAGGTTCTACTGGT
>Ga0206677_10004572_pt1 | contig 11235 bp, 11 predicted proteins | sample M130m12015metaG_FD_155475 | JGI IMG/M metagenome (GOLD analysis project Ga0206677, IMG submission 155475) | Ammonia-oxidizing marine archaeal communities from Monterey Bay, California, United States - M1 30m 12015 | ecosystem: Environmental > Aquatic > Marine > Intertidal zone | place: USA... | reverse complement strand
TAGCTTGCTGATATTGGTCAATGCCTTATCTGGCCCAAAGCCATAAGCATTTACCCAAGCGCCAATGGTGGGGTCAAAATACCCTTTAGTTGCTTTCCATACTTTATCGGCTTGTACGTAGACCTTTTGAAAATGCTTATCAACAATGACGAGAGAATCACCTTGATTAATTTGTGAAATGGCCGATGCAGGGAGGTAGGTAGACAGTGATGCATTGATTACATAAAAGAGGGAATCTATCCCTTGTTGAACAGTATCATACGAATGATCTATTGGTGCATATTGCACCCCATAGGACGTCCCTAAAGCATAGCCCTGATGAACAAGAGTGTCTGCTTGTTTCTCACAACCAATCCAGCACAATACTAAAGTGAGAAGAATGTGTTTATCCATGAAGCGTTATTTCTTGTAATCCTTGATAATTCACAGCGCAGGGTGCATCTAACACTAAAGGCAATTCGTAATCATCGCCATGAGCTAGTCCAACACCTGCATAATAAGTACGCGCCTCAAATTTTTCTGCATGGGAACGTATTTTTTCCATGAAAACTCCATCGTAATCAACAGGGTTATTGGGGTAACTGATAGCACGAACAATAATAAAGTGCAATTTCTTCTCTCTTAAACAAACAAACTGCGGGTCCTTTTTTAATTCAGAATTCACGGTCATAAACTCAAAACCATCTTCTTCTAGCTGTCTACCAACGACTTCCATCGCCCGATTGTGTAATTCTTGTTCGTTTAGCATGAATATTCTTTTAAAAAAAAAGGGGCAACATACGTAGCCCCATTTTCAACAATTTATCCTCCAAAGTCGTCGAAACGAACATTTTCTGGTGGAATTCCGAAGTCATCGGCCATTTTTTCAACCGCTTGATTCATTAACGGTGGACCACAGAAGTATACTTCAATATCTTCTGGAGCTTCATGGGCTGACAAATAGTTATCAATCACCACTTGATGAACGAATCCTTTGAATCCGTCTCCCTCACCATCTAATCCTTCTTTTACTTTCCAGTTGTCTTCTTCAGAAGGCTCTGAAAGTGCAACGTAGAATTTAAAGTTTGGATAATCTTTTTCTAAAGCTCTGAAGTGTTCTAAGTAAAACAATTCACGCTTTGAACGACCACCATACCAGAAGGTAACCTTACGTCCAGTTTTGATGGTTCTAAATAATTCGTATAAATGAGAACGCATCGGTGCCATTCCTGCACCACCTCCTACGTATAACATTTCTGAATCAGACTCGTTTATGAAAAACTCACCAAAAGGACCAGAGATGGTAACTTTATCCCCTGGCTTTTTTGCAAAAATATAAGAAGATGCAATTCCTGGGTTTACATCCATCCAACCGTTCTTAGCGCGATCCCATGGTGGGGTAGCAATACGAACATTGAGCATTACTTCTCTTCCTTCTGCAGGATAAGAAGCCATGGAGTAAGCACGTTCTACAGATTCTGGATTTTTCATTTTCAATGGCCAAAGACCAAACTTATCCCATTCCAGTTTAAATTTATCGGGTTCACCTGGATGTTCCTCTGGGTGTGCAGAGATATCCATGTCTTGATAATTAATTTCACAAGCTGGGATCTCAATTTGAATGTATCCCCCTGCTTTATAATCCATTTCTTCAGGAAGCTCGACCACAAATTCTTTGATGAAAGAGGCGACATTCCAGTTACGCACTACCGTAGCTTCCCATTTTTTGATCCCAAAAACTTCTTCTGGAACCTGGATAACCATGTTTTCTTTAACCTTTACTTGACAACCTAAACGCCATCCTTCAGCTATTTCTTTTCTAGAAAAGTGGGGCTTCTCTGTAGGAAGAATTTCTCCTCCACCTTCCATAACCTGACACTTACACTGAATACAAGTTCCTCCACCACCACAGGCAGAAGGTAAAAATATCTTGTTATCTCCGAGAGTGTTTAACAACGTACTCCCAGAGGAAACCTCTACATTGTTACCACCATTGATGAACAAAGAAACTGGCCCAGAAGGCATCAATTTGGCTTTAGCTCCCAACAACATTCCTACCAACAAAAAGATGATGCCCAAGAAGACAATCACACTCGCTAAAATAATTGTATAATCCATTTCTTTATTTATAATTTAATTCCCATAAAACTCATAAAACCAATCGCCATTAAGCCCGTAATGATGAAGGTAATTCCCAAACCACGAAGTGGTGCAGGTACATTGGAGTAGGTGATTTTTTCACGAATGGCTGCAATAGCAATAATGGCTAAAAACCAACCAATTCCCGAACCAAATCCATAAACTGCTGATTCTCCAACTCCGCCAAAATCTTTTTGCTGCATAAACAACGAACCTCCTAAAATGGCACAGTTTACAGCAATCAAGGGTAAGAAAATACCTAGCGCACCATAGAGGGCTGGAGCAAATTTCTCCACAATCATTTCAACCAATTGAACCATAGAAGCAATTACCGCAATGAACATAATGAAGCTTAAAAAACTCAAGTCTAACTCAGCATATTCTCCACCTAACCAAGCAAGAGCACCTGGCTTTAACAAATAGGTATCTAGTAAAAAGTTAATTGGCACTGTAATCGATAATACAAAGATTACTGCAGCACCTAAACCAACAGCTGTTTTCACCGTTTTGGAAACCGCTAAATAGGAACACATCCCTAAGAAGTAGGCGAAAATCATATTTTCGATGAAAATACTCTTGACAAATAAATTTACATATGTTTCCATTGCTTAGTTTTTTTCGATGAGTTTACGGTTACGTGATCGTTGGATCCAAATAAAAATTCCAACAGTAATCAATGCCATGGGCGACAACAACATTAGTCCATTGTTTTCATACCCCATTGCATAAGCAGCATCAGGAATTACTTGGTAACCCAATAATTTCCCTGAGCCGAGAAGTTCTCTAAAAAAAGCAACGATAATAAGGATAAATCCATATCCAGCTGCATTTCCAATTCCATCGAGGAACGACTTCCACACGCCATTTCCTAGAGCAAAAGCCTCTAGGCGTCCCATAACAATACAGTTGGTGATGATCAATCCAATAAAGATGGATAATTCCTTGTATACGTCATAAGCAAATGCTTTTAGGATTTGATCCACCAACACTACCATGGCCGCTACAACAACCAATTGTACGATGATTCGAATACGGTTGGGTATTAAATTACGCAACAATGAGATGATGACATTCGATGCAGCCATTACTGCCATTACCGAAATACTCATTACAATGGCTGGTTTAAGTTGCACCGTGATGGCCAAAGCAGAACAAATTCCGAGAACTTGTACTGTAATTGGGTTATTGTCGTCCATTGGATCTGACAATAGGGCACGATTCTTTTTTGAGAAGAGTGCTTCTTTTTCTTTATTCACAAAAAACAAAGTCGGTTTTTGTGTAGGGTTATTTTCCTTTGACATGCGTTTAATTTTGGTAAGCAATAGTGGTTTCTTCCGTAGCTTCTTCTAGCGCTTGTTCTGCTTCAGTTGCATCGATTGCTGGTTCTACAGTCGTTGCGTTCTGTTTGAAATAGGGGGTGTAATGCGCTAAACGTTCGCTAATCATATCGGTTACACCGTCTCCAGTAATGGTTGCACCAGAAATGGCGTCTACTTCGTGATCTTCTTTGTCGGCCCCCTGTGGGTCATTGTTTGTCTTGGAAACATTGATTCCTACAAGTACACCTTCTGCATCGTAAATTTTTTCACCTTTAAAACGGTCTTGAAACCATTGCTGTGTAATCTCAGCACCCAAACCAGCTGTTTCACCTTTATGATCGAACACTGCTCCTTTAATGGTAGTCATATCGTCCTCCAGGGCAATATATCCCCAAATGGCATCCCAAAGTCCAGCTCCACGGAGCGGAACAATATAGTATTTTGCATCTTCCACTTCTGCTATGTAAAGGGGGAAACGCTGCTGCTCAATTGGCTTTTTGGTTTCGGTAGCTAATTTAATTTTAAACGCATTGACCGAGGTATCGGTACTTCCGTCTTTCACTAAAGACAATTGCTCTTTGATGTATTCGTTGTAGAGTCCTTCTGCTTGGTCTCTATCGGTTTCAATTCCAATCGTCGATAAGATGTTTTGCATCTGTTCTTTGCGGACATTTTCGTCTTGCTTACTCTTCAATGATGTTGCAGTATAGGCTAAAGATGAAGCCACTACAATGACCATTATGGTTGCAAAAAGAAAAGTATACCCATTGCTATCTCTATTCATGATTAGGCAGTTTTAAGTTGTGCCGCAGCCCAACGTTTTTTTCTTCGATTAATGTTTCCTTCAACCACGTAGTGATCGATGGTTGGTGCAAATACATTCATGAGTAGAATGGCTAACATTACTCCTTCTGGGTAGGCTGGGTTGAAGACGCGTATTAGAATACAAAAGATTCCAACTAAGATTCCATAAATCCATTTCCCTTTGTTGGTTTGTGCTGCAGACACAGGGTCGGTCGCCATAAAAACAATACCAAAGGCAAAACCTCCAACAACGAGGTGATTCATCCAATCAAAACTCATTAGAGCGTTTGCTCCCCATAGGTTGAACAAGAAGCCCATGATCGCTGCTCCACCAATTCCACCAACAATAATACGCCAGCTACCAACGCCAGTAAAAATAAGGATCAATGCACCTACAGCCACCCAAAGGGTAGATGTTTCGGCAATTGAACCAGGAATGGCACCTTGGAACATTTCGAAGAAGCTGTAGTTCACATTGTTCCCCGCTGCCAAGCTCCCAAGAATGGTTTCTCCAGATATAGCATCAACATTGGATGCTTCCGAAACCCATACTTTGTTCCCCGACATATAAGTTGGGTAAGCAAAAAAGGCAAAGGCACGTGCTGTTAAAGCAGGATTGAGAATGTTCATCCCCGTTCCTCCGAAAGCTTCTTTGGCGATCAATACTGCAAAAGCAACAGAAATTGCTACCATCCAAAGCGGAATATCTACTGGCATAATCATTGGGATCAAAAGTCCTGTTACCAAATAGCCTTCGTTTACTTCATGCCCTCTGTAAATGGCGAAGATAAATTCTATGGTTAGTCCTACAATATAAGAGACAGCTATCATTGGAACTATCTTCCATGCCCCGTGAATGAAAGCATCTAAAAAGGTAAACGCCTCTCCTGTTTGGATGAAGTACTGGTAGCCTGTATTGTAAATCCCGTAAACCAATGCGGGTAACAATGCAATGATTACGGTTACCATTGTACGCTTTAAATCAACCGCATCGCGAACGTGAGCTCCCTTGTTAGTGGTGTGATTTGGCACAAATAAAAAAGTATCGAATGCATTAATTGCCGGAGCAAAGCGCTCGTATTTCTCCCCTTTTCCGAAGGGCTTTTTTATGTTATCGAGTGATTTTCTTAAAAAATTCATACTAGTTGTTTATCCTTCTTCTTTTATCATTAATTCAACTCCTCTTCTGATAATCTCTTGTGCTTCCAGTTTAGAAGTACTTGAATAGTCAATCAATGCAAAGTCTTGGGGCACGACTTCGTAAATCCCCAATACCTCCATGCGCTCAACATCCTCAATCATGCAAGATTTTATTAGTTGCATAGGATAGATATCCATTGGAAATACTTTTTCCATTTCTCCCGTAACCACAAGGGCACGTTCTTCACCATTTAAGTTGGTGTCAACCTTCGCTTTACGTTTCCCAAAAATCCATGAAAGTGATGTTTTGGACATACTTGGGATCTTGTTGTCAACAAAAGGTAACCATCCGAACATGCGGTAGTGATTTCCTTCAGGGATAACCGAAAACAGGTTGTTGTGGTAACTCAAGTAACCGCTTAAAGAAGTCGCTGTTCCTGTTAAAACATCTCCATTGACAAGTCGGTTAGGTTGGGCATCATCAAGGTTTGATTGCTGCAGCAAAGACGCAACAGATGCACCAATAGTAGTTTTGTAGTACTGTGGGTTTTTTACAGATGAACCTACAACAGCAACGGTACGTTGTGCAGAAAATTCACCTGTTAAAAACAAAGCACCTATGTTGGCAACGTCTTCTGGATTAACCACCCATACACGCTCTCCAGCATTGACTGGATTTAAGTGATGAATCTGAACACCTACATTTCCTGCAGGATGCTGTCCTTTGATTCCAACTACATTGGCGTTGTTTACTTTCTCAAAGAAACCTTTAAAGTTCCCATCAGCAGTAAGTGTCACCTCCGCGAGTTTGGCCAAAACATCAATTCCTTTTTGGAATTCTGCCTTATTGTTTTTTAACAAAAAATCGTAATCTACATCCAACGGTGCCGTGGTAAATGAAGATACAAAAATTGCTTTTGGGGTATCTTCTGGCTGTGCAATCGTACCATAGGGACGTTGGCTAATGAACGGCCAAGCACCTGCTTTAAGTAGCACTTCTTTCAATTGTTCTTGCTCAAGTGATTCAAGCGAAGGGATCTCGTGTTTTACCGAACCCTGTGCTTCGTCTTGGGTAATTACAATTTCTAATATTTTTCTTTTTGCACCTCGAACAATCGCGGTAACCTCACCACCAACAGGCGATACAAAATGGATACGTGGATTTTGCTTCGAAAAGAACAAAGGACTTCCTTTTTGTACCTTTTCACCTTCTTTCACAAGAAGCTTGGGGGTAGTGTAGAAAAAGTCGTCTGGCTTAAGTGCGAATGTTTTGGATGGGTGAGTGTCAACCAATATTTTATTGGCTTCACCTTCAAGGCTTAAATTAAAACCTTTCCTTATTCGTATGTCTTTGGACATCTGTATGATTTAAATTCTAAAATTCATGCAAATTTAGCAATTAATCCTTGCTATAAAAAACCCTACCAAAACGAATTTAACTTATTTATAAACATTCTTAATAATCTGTTTAAGCTTTGAAGAGCTTGACCATGTCAATGGATGAGTGAATAAACTTTTCCGTATCTTAGTGGGATGAAATTTCGAATTTTAACCTACTTAATGTCAGTCACTGCTTTATGGCTCCAAGGGCAAGTTGCAAATGAACAAAATAAGGTTGATTTCATCAAATCAATCCAGTTCAAAGGGACAGAATACGCAGGTCAATTTCCACTGGTAGGGTTAAACGAAACGTTTACGCTTAGCTTTGATGATCTTTTGGCCCTTGACAACGACTATTACTTCCGAATAAAACACTTCAACCGCGATTGGACACCAAGTGAATTATTTACCAATCAATACTTGACGGGATACGACAACCTCCGCATTGACACCTACCAGAGTTCTTTTAGCACACTTCAACGCTACACACACTATAGCCTTAGCCTCCCCAACGAGAGAACTCAATTTAAAGTATCCGGAAACTATATGTTGGAAGTGTACAACTCAGATGATGAATTGGTCTTTTCGCGAAAGTTCTTGGTATATGAGGACAGGGTTCAAGTTCAGGCGGGCACCTATCCTGCCAGAGATCTATCCAATTTTGCCAGCCACCAAAACATTCAGTTTACAGTAACACCGTTAAATTTCAGCATACGCAATCCTCAGGAAGATTTGAATGTATTGTTGCTCCAAAACGACCAATGGGATACTGCTTTTTTTTCTCCTCCACCCCAATTTAACACAGGAAATAGCTATGTTTATCGATACTACAGCCAAACGCAATTCGAAGGAGGGAATGAATTTCTATACTTTGACTCTAAAGACATTCGTGTTGCCACCCCCAACATTAGTTATGTAAATCGTGAAGAAGTGTATCAGCATTACTTGTATTTAGACGTGCCAAGAGAAAGGGAAGCCTACACCTATTTTCCCGACATCAATGGCGATTTCTCCATCAATACCTTACAAGGCTCTAACCCAGATATTGAAGCCGACTATAGCGTTGTTTATTTTAGCCTTGCCAAACAATATGAACTGAATGATGAGGAAATTTTCATTTATGGGAAATTCAATAATTATGCGCTAACCGATGAGAATAAAATGATTTACAATCCTAGTCTAGAAGTCTATGAGGGTATTTTGTTTTTAAAACAAGGCTTTTACAACTACAAATATGTAAGTCGTCTGGATGATATATTGGACAAAAACAAGCTTTCCGGAAACCATGCTTCTACCGAAAACAATTACCTTATCCTTGTGTATCATCGCGCCATTGGAGCGCTTTATGACGCTTTGGTTGGCTGGGGGAATGTGCAATCTTTTGAACTACAGAATTAGCTGTTGAACAACAAAAACTGATTTCTTAACCGATGTCGGTTGTATTCATTTTTATATTAACTTGCTATAAATTAAGCAAATATCATGTTTCAACAGGTGACCAAAGGGATAAAAATCTCTGTACTGACAAAGTTTGAAGGGACATTCATGAAAAACAACGTTCCCAATTACGCTTTCCGCTACACTGTTCGCATTGAAAACCAAAGTAAAGATGTTGTTCAGCTAACCAATCGTCATTGGAAAATAATGGAGTCTAACCGAAGACCACATTACGTAGACGGCGCGGGTGTTATTGGAAAAAAACCCATCCTTAAGTCTGGTGATTCCCACACTTATCAATCCAACTGTTTACTTACCTCTCCCATCGGGGCAATGAGCGGCTACTTCACCATGATAAATTTTTCTTCAGCACAAGAGTTTGATGTCGAAATTCCCACTTTTAAATTAGCCACAACCTTTGCGCTTAATTAAAGTATTTTTTTCTTTATTTGATAAAAATATACGTCATGCACAATAGTTTTCCCAAAAGTCCGAAAGCCATCAACGAACCCATAAAAGGTTTTGCTCCGGGTAGTCCGGAACGCAAAGAGGTTTTAGATACGTACAAAAGCTTGTACAAGCAAACCATTCATGTTCCTTTGAGCATAAATGGTGAAAAAATAAATTCTGCAAAAAATGCAGAAATGCATCCACCACATGACCACCAACATTTGTTGGGTACCTACAGTGTAGCCGATGAAAAACATGTTGATCTGGCCATTGATAGCGCACTAAATGCCCGTAAAAAATGGAGCCAACTTTCGTTTGAACATCGCTCAACCATTTTTCTAAAGGCAGCTGATTTATTGGCTGGTCCATATCGAGCAAAAATTAATGCCGTTACCATGTTAGCGCAATCAAAAACCATCCATCAAGCAGAAATTGATGCGGCCTGTGAGTTTATTGATTTTTTGCGTTTCAATGTTCAATTTGCAGAAGAAATTTATGCAGAACAACCCAATTCTGGAGACGGAATATGGAATCGATTGAGTTATCGTCCATTAGAAGGTTTTGTGTATGCAGTGAGCCCTTTTAACTTTACAGCCATTGCAGGAAACCTATCGGCAGCCCCAGCCCTAATGGGGAATACAATTGTTTGGAAACCAAGTGATCATCAAGTTTATTCTGCACAAGTCATCATGGAAGTATTTGAAGAAGCTGGCCTACCCCCCGGTGTAATCAACATGGTCATGGGCGACCCAGCAATGATTACTGAAAAGGTATTGTCTTCTTCAGATTTTGCGGGAATTCACTTTACGGGTTCAACCTTTGTATTTAAAAATATTTGGCAAAAAATAGGTGAGAACATTCATCATTACAAAACCTATCCACGAATTGTTGGAGAGACAGGAGGAAAAGATTTCATCATAGCACATCCAAGTGCAAATGTAAACGAAGTTGCCACCGGAATTGTGCGCGGTGCATTTGAGTTTCAAGGACAAAAATGCTCGGCAGCCTCAAGGGTTTACCTGCCCAAATCGAGTTCGAAAGCTATATTAGATGAAGTGGTAAGAAGCCTGAATGAAATTACCATGGGATCGCCAGAGGACTTTAATAATTTTGTCACTGCGGTGATTCATCAGGGTTCTTTTGATCGATTAAAAGAGGCCATTGATCGTGCTAAAAAATCTCCAGAAGTAACGCTAGTACATGGTGGAAATTGTGATGACAGCACAGGATATTTCGTAGAACCAACTGTTCTTCTGACCACAAATCCTAAGTATGAAACAATGGAAAGAGAACTTTTTGGTCCAGTCGTCACTGTTTACCTATACGAAGACGAATACTATGCCGCTACCTTAGAATTGGTAGATCAAACTTCGGACTATGCCTTAACGGGTGCCATTTTCTCCAAAGATCGTTATGCAGCAGAACAAGCGCTTATTGTGCTAGAAAACAGCGCAGGTAATTTCTACATCAACGACAAACCAACCGGAGCCGTTGTGGGACAACAACCATTCGGAGGAGCGAGAGCTTCAGGTACAAATGATAAGGCAGGGTCTAAACTTAACCTTTTGCGTTGGGTGTCTCCGCGTCTGATCAAAGAACCTTTACTAACGCCAAAAAATTACCGATATCCCTTTTTAGGATGATCAACCTAAAACAAAGATAAGGGAATAGCACTGAAGCGCTTGGTGGAGTGGAGATTAACCCCTACTTCAAGGGCAAATAAACCACCTTTTTGGTGGCAAAAAAAGCTTCGGTATAGTGTTCAGAAAGATCAAATTCTTGGGCTTGTGGAAAGTTTTTCAACTCTTCCGTTAAATCACCTCCTTTGAGATACAAGATCCCATTGTTTAACCTGTGGGTGCCTTTATTTTTTATGTTCTTGGACACCCAAGGCACAAAATCCTCCATTTTTGTGACTGCTCTACTGACCACAAAATCGACAGGTTGTTTAAATTCTTGCGCTCTTTGATGACGTGCTTCGAGGTTTTTTAAGCCCAAAGCTTCGGCTACAGCCTGAACAACTTTAATTTTTTTTCCAATGGAATCGATAAGAAAAAAATTAACTTTTGGAAACAAAATGGCTAAAGGAATTCCAGGAAAACCACCACCAGTTCCTACATCAAGAACGCGCGATCCTGTTTTAAAGGATTGAATCTTAGCGATTCCCAAAGAATGAAGCACATGCTTTTCATACAAGGCATCAATGTCTTTACGTGAGATAACATTAATTTGAGCATTCCATTCTTTGTAGAGATCTTCTAGTTGAAGGAATTGCTTTTTTTGATGAACAGAAAGTGTGGGGAAATAGTGGTTTAAACGATCCAAAAGTTGTAGTTTTATTAAAAATCTAAACAAAGATACATCTTCCTTGCTATGGAAAATAATTCTACACACAAACCCTTGCGTTTTTCGCGCAATGACCCAAGAAAGTTTTTTCAAACCCTAAACAAAAGGGTCAATGAACACTTTCAAAAACACAAAGCATCCAAAACTGGGAACTGGCAATTATATGTCAAAACCTTAATTATGTTTGCTCTTCTGGTCACCCCCTACTTCCTGATCCTTTTGACTGATTTCAACCCTTGGA
>Ga0206677_10004570_pt1 | contig 11238 bp, 8 predicted proteins | sample M130m12015metaG_FD_155475 | JGI IMG/M metagenome (GOLD analysis project Ga0206677, IMG submission 155475) | Ammonia-oxidizing marine archaeal communities from Monterey Bay, California, United States - M1 30m 12015 | ecosystem: Environmental > Aquatic > Marine > Intertidal zone | place: USA... | reverse complement strand
AAAGATGTTTCTGCAATAACCCCTTTTGCCGGTCCAGATTGTATCTCGCTTTGCATTGCAATAGGCACAAAGTTTTCTGTATCGAAAAAGTAATAAGAAACAGATTCTTCTTTTTGACCATCTACCGTTTTAGGCTCTTGAACCAATTTGATCTTGAAGGTCTCAGCGCCTTGAATAGTTTCTTTACCCATTAATTCAACCGTATAACCTTTCTTTTCATAGTTCAGGAAAGGGTTTGGAAAGTCATTTGACTCTAGCTTAAAATTTGCTGTTGCTTCTGCATCACTTTCTTCGGCTTCCATTGTCATGAAATTATGTGACCACAAACGCTTGCCATCATATACACCCTGTTTAATTTCTTTCCCTTGAAAAGTAACAATCGTCATTTGTCTTCCATCTTTCAATTGAACCATCTCAATGGGAATATCCATTCCGCCTTGAGAAACTTTTGCTGTCATTTTAATTCCTTGAAGTTTATTCCATGCCTCTGCACCTCCAGTGTTATCGATATAGTTCGCTATGATTTCTTCTTTTGTTTGTGCAAAAAAGAATTGTGTGATTAAAAGAAATACAATTAGCATTAAAGGATTGTTGTTTCGCATTTTTTATTTTTTTTATTTTTTCCTGCAATATAGAACATTTGAAACGTTTATGCTGCGAAGGTCAACCTTATTAACAAATTGTAACAGATGCCAAGCACTTGGATTTTTTAGGCATAAAAAAAGGGCGCCGAAGCGCCCCTATATTTTCTAAAGTTGTAATTACTTAATTACAACATTTGTGTTTGATGTTAATCCATTAACATTAACAGAAACAACATACGTTCCTTTTGCGAATCCTTCAGTAGTAAAAGTGATTACTTGCATTCCGTTGTTGCTCGATGCAACTTGAGAAGCAAGAACTCTTCCTTGAAGATCCATGATAGAAACCATTGCATCAGCTGTTACATTTTCCATAGAAATATTTACTACGTCTGAAGCTGGGTTTGGATATACATTGATATTTGCTAATCCTAAGTCAGCAATACCTGAACCTGCATCAGTTCTCAACGCTGCATCAGAAACTGACAATTCACCAAAGTCTCCAACAGCTACACTTGTGATAGCAGTTCCATTAGAAACGATTTCAAAGCCAAACTCTCCAGATGGGCTTGTCGCATCACCATATTGCATACCATCACCATATGAATCATACAATTCAAAAGAGTAACAATCTTCACCTGCTGGTAAAGAAACTTGATGCGTCATTGTTGTGTTCGCGTCAGGACCACCGCCACCGAAGTTGTCCTCAGTTCCTGCCGTGTATGGACCTGCAGATGCTACCGTTGCTCCAGCTGCGTTTTTAATCGCCCAAGAAGTTTCAACTGCATAAAAGTCAGTAAATACATTAACTGTAACATCTAATGAAGATAAAGGAGCTAATGCAACAACTTTTTGAATTGTATTGTTTGAAGCCTCAGAATCATTTGATGCATTAATCACAATATCAAGTGTAGTTGCATCTGTTACAGAAACAGTTCCACAATCAACTGTTGCGGAAGCCCATGTTACTAAGTTTCCAGTCCAGTTTGTAGTTGATAGCAATGTAGCACCATCGTACACCATAATTTCAGCAGAAGTCAAATCGTCCGTCCCCATATTTTGAATATCAACAGTAACAGGAACATCGGCTGCGCCACAAAGACCTACATCACCATTGTATCCAATGATTCCTGCGTCAGTACCTTCAGCCTGCTGAGGGCAGTTTCCAATACCAGCGTAGTGCTGAGCTGCAGAAGCTTGTCCTGACTCCGTTATACTTCTGTTTGGACAAATTGTATAAATTGTAGGAAAAAATGCAATCGCATAAGGTCCGTTTTGGGAAGCATCATCAATAATTGGGAAAGCAGTACCTGCTAACCAGTTTCCTTGAGTATTTCCACCTGTACCTTCAAGATCTGCTTGAGTTGTACTTCCGTCACCTTCAAACCACAAAACCATAACATCGTCAGTGGTATTTGCAGAAACGCCAGGGAATCCAGCTGGTCCGTGATTTACATATAGATCCTCTAAAGCACCTGACTGGTGGTAACCCCAACATGGCCCACACCAAGTTGCACTCACGTCCATAACAACCGAGTAACCTTGGTCTAGGTAAGAGTATAAATTGTGCTCTGTTCCGTTGATGTCTGTTACAGTAAAGTCTGGAGCAACGCTTCCGTCAGGAAGTTGCGCATGAGTATTGTTTGCAAATAATGCAGAACAAACTAATGCTGAAAGTAAAAGTTTTTTCATGTTTTTGATTTTTTTAGTGTTGTAAATTTAAGACATTAATATGATATTACGAAATTTTAATCGCTATTGTGAATTCAAACATTTTAGCATCTTAAAACCCCGTCCAATTTCATTGATAGCAGTAATTAGAAAGAGTAAGACGCGGCGGAAAAAACCAAAGATGTTAAGCGATATTACTTCTCGATACTTTTTATGAAGTGTTCAATGGCTCCGACCATTGAAGGTGCTTTTGGGTGCGGTGCACGAATATTGGGCTCCAATCCATTCTTTATGGCTGCAGTTGCAGTAGTCGCGCCAAATGCAGCAATAAGTGTTTTGTTTTGTTTAAAATCTGGAAAGTTTTTAAACAAAGATTCTATTCCTCCAGGGCTAAAGAAAACAAGAATATCATAAAAGACATTTTCAAGATCAGAAAGATCGGCAGCCACAGTTCTATATAACACGGCCTTGTTAAATTTAACGTTGTTTTCAGATAATGTATTTGGAATGACATCCCTTAGGATATCAGTGCAAGGTAAAAGTATTTTCTCCGATTTGTGTTTTTTTAGCACATCCATCAAATCATGTATTCTTTGCTTACCAAAAAATATTTTTCTTTTTCTGTACGCCACATATTTTTGAAGATACAAGGCAACAGCTTCAGAAATACAAAAATACTTCATGCTGTCTGGAACTTCAAATCGAGTTTCCTCTGCAATGCGAAAAAAATGATCTGCTGCAACTTTCGATGTTAATAATACTGCCGTGTAATCTGCCAAATTGATTCGTTGATTTCTAAATTCACTTGCAGTTACACCTTCCACTTTAATAAAAGGGCGGAAGTCAATTTTAAGACCGTGTTTTTCAGCCATATCAAAATATGGGGAGCGATCATTCTCTGGCTTTGGTTGTGAGACAAGGATTGTTTTAATGGCCAAAACTATTGTTTTATCAAGGGTTCAATAATCATATTTTACCAACGAAATAGCTGCCTAACAAAAGCAAAGGCAATATTTCGAGAGTGCAAAGATACAAAATTATATATAACCACCTGTAATTATTTACTTTAGCATACTGAACACCCTTTAAAACTTTAGCAAAAGGCAAACAAAAAAGAACGAAATACACAAAATACTGAATGACCTCTTTATAAGTATCATTTAATAAAACCAATAAGGCTAGAATTAATAATAACAACCCAGAAAAATTAAACACCTGCTGGGTGTACATACCTATCGTTTTTCCGAAATATTTATCTCCAAAAACAAAAGCCACAAGTCGATGGCTTACAAATGAAAAGAATAAATACAACAGCGAAACTGTAAAAGTAATTTGTATTAAAATTTCAGCATCCAAACTAGAATGAACCAAAGACACGAGACAAACGTTTAGAGTTATGATTAAATTTAAAATAAGGAGGGAATTGGCAAACGGAGATATTTTCTCAGAATCATTTAAAGTAGAATCATAAACCTTTTTAGAAAAAAAATTTTTATAAACAATTGAGAACAAATTAGGACAACTCAAACGTGACAAACCAACAAAACCAAAACAAACTAAAACTAAAGCCAACAATGTGTTTTTCACAACAACCTCTCTTGGAAAGAGCTCGAGTACTAAATAAAATTGTTGAAAATGATACATATAACGTCATCAAAATTAAATAGAAAATAAGAAGAAACCCCTCAGATATTTGTTAATTTTGCAATGTTTAAAACAATAAAACAATGAAAACGGATCAGTACACACACCCAGATTATTATGATTTAGATGAACTTTATTCAGATGAACATAAATTAGTTCGTGACGCAGCTCGCGCGTGGGTTAAAAAAGAGGTTTCTCCTATAATTGACGATTGTTATGAGAAGGCGGTATTTCCAAAACATTTAGTGCCTGGCCTTGGTGAGATCGGTGCCTTTGGACCATATATCCCAGAGGAGTATGGCGGCCCTGGTCTAGATCAAATTTCTTATGGTATTATAATGCAAGAGCTAGAGCGCTGTGATTCCGGCCTACGTTCCACAGCATCTGTTCAATCGTCACTTGTTATGTACCCTATATGGAAATATGGTAGTGAGGCACAGAAGCAAAAATTCCTTCCAAAACTTGCTTCGGGCGAAATGCTGGGTTGTTTCGGTTTGACAGAACCTGACTATGGTTCGAATCCTGGTGGGATGATCACAAATTACAAAGAGGATGGCGACGATATTATTTTAAATGGCGCTAAAATGTGGATTTCAAATGCGCCTTTTGCTGAAGTTGCTGTCGTTTGGGCTAAAAACGAAGCGGGAAGAATACATGGTGTACTTGTAGAAAGGGGTATGGATGGATTCACGACACCAGAAATGCATGGTAAACTGTCTTTAAGAGCTTCGTCGACGGGAGAGCTTATTTTTGATAATGTGCGTATTCCAAAATCAAATATTTTACCTGGAAGATCTGGTTTAGGTGCTCCACTCAGTTGCTTAGACTCTGCAAGATATGGTATTGCTTGGGGTGCTTTAGGCGCTGCCATGGATTGTTATGACCAAGCCCTAAGATATTCTAAAGAAAGAACGCAGTTTGATGTGCCTATCGGAAGCTTTCAATTGATTCAAAAAAAGCTTGCCGAAATGATTACTGAAATTACAAAGGCACAATTACTTACCTTCCGCCTTGGGCAACTTAGAAATGAGGGGAAAGCCACAACGAGCCAAATTTCAATGGCGAAAAGAAACAATGTTGAAATTGCCTTAAATATAGCAAGAGAAGCAAGACAGATACATGGAGGGATGGGTATCACAAGTGAGTATTCAATGATGAGACACATGGCCAACCTTGAGTCGGTTGTAACCTATGAAGGCACACATGATATTCATTTATTGATTACTGGAATGGACGTTACAGGGATCCCTTCTTTCACAAGAGATCTACCAAAATAACCCTAAAACTCTTCTTCTATTTTTATTTCCTCACCACGTAGACGCCTAATACGTTTTCTTGTTTCATGCGCATACAAGCTTCCGGGATGTTTTAATAGCAATTGTTTATAACGCTCAATAGCTGCATTTTCATCTCCAAGCTTCTCCTCTAATAATTCAGCAGATTTGAATATAGCATTGTCTGCTAGAATGTCATTTTCATGAAATTTTACAATGTCCTCATAATAACCAAGGGCTTTATTCCAATCTCCTTGAAGCTCCATTGCACGAGCCCTTTTGTATAGAATCTCATCTGCTAAGGAATGAAAAGGGTAGTTCTCTTGAATGCTATCAAATAGCGCGAAGGCATCTACAAATTGCAATTGCTCTACAAATAAATCCGCTTTTGAAAACCAAGCCATCGCAATATAATTTGAATCAAGTCCATAGTTATCCGTAATCATTATTGAAAGCTCTAAGGCGTCGTTCGCTAATAATTTTGAGGTGGACTGCTTTAAAACATCTAATTGAGATTGGGCAAAATCAAACTCTCCCTCGAAATAAAAAATCCGAGCACTTTTAAATTTTGCGCGGTTGCCAATCGTTTCATAATTGAAATCTTCACTAATCTGCATGTACAACAATGAAGCATCCCAAACATTGCCTTTCAATAATTCAATATCTGCCTGAAGCATCTTTAATTCAGCTTTCATAATAGCTGTTAATGTTGCCGATGAAGAAGCGTTTTTTAGCAACAACAGAGCGGCGTCTTTTTCACCTGCATAATAGGCAAGGAGTTCAGCATACTCCTTTAATACTTGTAATGTGCCAGAAGTGATACGCCCCATCGATTCAATGGCAAGCTTATAGTTGCTTAAAACAGCATCAAGCTCTTCTTGAGTATATTTTTTAAGCGCGGTTATTTGAATATAACCTACATGTAATATGCCTTTTAGGCATCGAAACTTAAGTTCTTGGTCCGTAGTTATTTCTCTTGCTTCTTGAAACGCGCGTAAAGCGGTGGCAAAATCTTTATTTTCCGTACAAGTAATGGCAAAAGAGTATAGCCTCATGCCATTCGCTTTTGACCTAAGATCCACACTTACAACCTGCGCATAGACACCAGCAAAATTATCGACTTGCATATACATCCAAATCAAAAGTTCTGCAAAAACAACATCCGTATTTACTTTTTGAGCCCTCAAGAAAAGGGCCTGTTTAAGCAACTTAAAATCTGAAGTCAGCTCAGAGCTTAAATCTAGTCTGCGCAGTAATGCTTTTTTAACTGCTTTATCATAGTATTGATGTTTGTCCAAAAGGCTTAAATAGGAATCCACCATTTCAGGGTTCTTATTTGTTTGCGCGTACAAATCAGCTTCTTGAAAATTAAACGGGTAGTTTTTAAACTGTTTTTTTGAGATGTCCAATGACCGCTGAGCAAAATCTATTTTTGACTGTGATAGAAAAGCATTGAACAGTGCAATGCCTTTGGATGCATTAGTGATGTAATTGGCAAGCAATGCTTCATAAATTCTCTTTGCTTTTAAATCAGCATTGTGCTGTTCATAAAAGTTCGCTAACAGCAATTTAAGATCTAAATCAGATGGAGCCCTAGCTGCTGCTTTTTTCAATATTTTTTCAGCTTGTTTTTCATCTCCCTCTGCTTCAAAGCAATTGACAAGCCGATTTAAATATATCTTACTAGGGTTTGTTTTATACAGGGCTTCATAATAGCCTCTTGCTTTTTCAAACTCACCTTGAGCGTAGTAATGCTCTGCAAGTTGAATGTCTGAATCAACCTGGGTAAAACCCGTGACAACCAAGAGTAAAAAAATGATGGCGATATGAACCCTCATTCTATTTTCATAATTTGTTGGACAAAATCCGCAACAAAACGGTGCTCTTTAGCATATATTTTAAAAGCTTCTGTTTTAATTCTCAAATAGTCTTCTAATAATATGGTGATTTGACCACACTTACCGGTTTCAAGTCGAATATACTCATCGTATTTATCTCTTGATCCAAAACCGTTGTCAACATCATGATAAAGACGCTGAAGGTGAAGGGTCTCTTCATTAAAAGCATTGTTTAATTTGGTAGCAAGTGTACCTAATGGGCCAAACATCCGGCGCATTCTTTTATAAGAATCTATTCTACGACCTAAATTTAAATCAACGGAATCCGATTTATAATTCTGCTTAAGCTTTCTCTCTAAATCACTTGAACGTTGTTTCATAACAAACAAAGTATCAATCTTCATTACTTCAAATGACTGTTTGTGTTTGGACAGGTTGGTTTGTAGTGTTTTAATTTTAGAAAGCTGCGCCTCTTTCTCTATGTCTGAACATGAGCACAACAACAGCACTGTTAAAAAAAACACTTTAAACATAAATTAATTTATCCCTTTTTCGTTATCATTTCAAACCCGGTATAACGTGTAAGGCATTCTGGTATTTTAATCCCTTCTGCGCATTGGTTGTTTTCTAGAAGGGCTGCCATAATTCTGGGAAGCGCTAAAGCCGAACCATTTAATGTATGACACAGTCTAGATTTTTTGTTTTCATCCTTAAAGCGAAGCCTTAATCGATTTGACTGAAACGTATCAAATCGCGAAACCGAACTTACCTCCAACCATTTGTCTTGTGCGGCTGAATAAACTTCAAAATCATAAGTTATTGCTGCTGCAAAACCGGTGTCTCCCCCGCACAACCTCAATACACGATATTGCAAACCTAATGCTTCCAAAAGCTTCTTGACGTGTCGAATCATTTCCTGTAGCGCATTTTCTGCGTTCTCGGGAGTTTCGATTCGTACAATTTCAACTTTTTCAAATTGATGCAATCTATTTAAACCACGCACGTCTTTACCGTAAGAACCTGCTTCCCTTCTAAAGCATGGCGTGTGTCCTGTGAGCTTGATTGAAAAATCTGCATCTGGCAGTAGAACATCTCGATAAATGTTTGTTAATGGAACTTCTGCTGTTGGAATCATATATAAATCATCTGCAGGAATATAATACATCTGGCCTTCCTTATCGGGTAACTGCCCCGTTCCTTTACCACTGTTTTCATTTATCATTAAAGGTGAAACATATTCCTCATAACCTGCATTTGAAGCTTCGTCTAGAAAAAAGGACACTAATGCTCTTTGAAGGCGAGCACCTTGACCACGATAAAATGGAAAACCAGCACCGGTAACTTTAACACCTAGCTCAAAATCTATTAAATTATATGTTTTTGCCAAGTCCCAATGCGGTGTTTTGGCCTTTTCCTTTGATGGGCTAGTACCATATTCTTCAATAATTTCATTGGCCGATTCGTCTTTACCCTTCGGAACATCTGAAGTACAGACATTGGGTAGCGTATACAATAAAGATTTTATCTCGTTTTCAAGACCTTCTTCAATTTTTTTAACCGACTGAACCGCGGTTTTTAGCCCCAAGGTCTTCGCTTTCATTTCTTGTGCTTCAGCTTTTTTACCTGCGCTAAATAATTGCCCAATTTGTTTGGATATCGAATTCAGCTCTGCCTCTAGGTTTTGTAAAGCTGCCTTTTGGCCTCGCCACTCTTTATCAAGGATTAAAATTTGTTCTACTTCCTTTGTCGCATCAATATTTCTTTTTGAAAGCCCATTTAGAACCTCATCTTGTTGCTCTCTGATACGTTGAATTTCAATCATAGTCGATAAATTAATGTGAACAAAATTAATCAATTGACCTCATAAAGAACCCCCTCGACTCGTATAAAGCGCAATGAGCCTTTCTTTAGCATGTTAAAAATGGTTAACATTTCTTTTGCAATGACTTGATTTTATTTAGATTCGTTGCATCTGATGAGAACCAAACAAATCAATCTCGCACTAATATTACTTGCCTTATCAATGCTAAGCCTATTGGTTGTGCAATCATTTCAGCTCTATAGCAAATATGATCAGAAGAAAAAAGAGCTGTCTTCTGAAATTTTAGCTTTTCAAAATCAAATTGCATTTAAGCACGAAAAAGCTGAAGATTACAGAAGGTATATGCAAATCATCAATAAGGATTTCAGTGTCCAATACCAAGATATTTTAAAATCTGAATTCCAATCTCTCACCTCATCTAATGCATCTGTCAGCGTCAGTGACACTCTTATTATCAACAATGGAAAAAGAGAAAAATATCTAGTGATTCGTGGACAAGCATATGATTCATTAACAGGGGTAACAACAGAACAAAAAGTTTTAGCAAAAAACTTCCAAGAAATAAAAGACGTCTTTAGTAAAGAAGCTAGTATTCTGCCTGGAAGAGACTCTTCATCGTTATCACTCCAGCTAAATCAACAAGCTGTTCAACAAATCTTTAAAAAAGCCAAATACATAAACGAAATGATGCTTGAGGCATTTAAAGATAATGTATTAAAAAGCCCACAAGAAAGAATAGATGCCATCTTTTTGGATTCCATTATCTCATTCGAAATAAAAAAAGAAAGGCTCCCGGAAGATTTCACCTTCTGCGTTTTCGATGCTAATAATAAAGCAGTATCATTTGAAGAAGCGTCAGATAAGTACAGAGAAATGAAAGTAAACTCTTCTTTTGAGAAGGTAAGGCTTTTTCCTAGCAACCCGATAAACGAGACTCTTTATCTTCAGCTTAACTTTCCCAAGCAAAACCAGTTTCTAATCAAAGAAATGAAAGGCTCTATTTTTGGTTCAGTCTTAGTCGTTTGTATCGTTTTAGCAGCATTGGTTTTTATGATAAAGACGATTGTTGAACAAAAAAAGCTATCAGAGCTGAAGGCAGGCCTTGTTTCTAATATGACACATGAATTCAAGACCCCTATATCAACCATTGCTCTAGCATGCGAGGCGCTCAAGGACCCTGACGTTTTTGGGCCAGAAAACACTGCCCAAATTGGGCCTTATCTAAATATGATTGAGCAAGAAAATAAAAGGCTCGAAAATTTAGTGGAAAACATTCTTCAAAACTCATTGCTCGAAAAAAAGGACCTTATTTGGGAAGGTGGTCCCATTCAGCTTGTACCAGTTTGTGAACGCATTGTAAACAATGCAAAGTTTAGAGTCGACTCAGGAAGGTATAAAATAGACTTTGAATATGATGGGGATTTTATTCAAATTCAAGCCCAGGAATCACACCTTAGGAGCGTGGTTGCAAATCTATTAGACAATGCTATAAAGTACAGTCTTGAACCCGCAGAAATAAAGCTTACACTAAAACAAAATGCCGAATCTGTCGTTCTAGTCATCTCAGATAAAGGTATTGGCATAAAAAAAGAGCACCTCAATAAAATCTTTGACAACCTATACCGTGTTCCCACTGGGGATATTCATGATGTCAAAGGTTTTGGTTTAGGGTTGAATTATGTCAAGAAAGTATGCGATGGTTACGGTTGGCAGTTAAATGTCAAGAGCACTTTTGGAAAGGGTACGACTTTTGAGATTAAAATGAACATATGACAGATTCAAAAACGAAAATATTACTTGCTGAAGATGATGAAAATCTTGGACAATTACTTTGGACTTATCTCAATAACAAAGGGTTTGATGCAATGCTTGCAAAAAATGGCAGACAAGCCTACGACTTATTTAATGACCCTAAAAACAATTTTGAGTTTATGATTTTAGACGTCATGATGCCTGAAATGGATGGATTTACTCTCGCAAAAGAAGTGCGAGAACTTGATAAAAACATACCCATACTTTTCCTAACAGCAAAAGCCATGAGTGATGATAAACTTAAAGGCTTTGAGCTGGGTGCTGATGACTACCTCACAAAACCCTTTTCGATGGAAGAGCTTTTAGCAAGAATGAAAGCTATTTTGAGCAGAACACAAATAACAAAGAAAAATGTCGGACAAAAAGTAAAAGTTGGCACAATCTCTTATGAACCAGAGCTTCGCATACTTCACCTTTCAGAAGGGCCAAAAAAACTAACCACTAAAGAAAACCTGCTACTCAGACTTCTTGTGAAAAATCAAAACGAACTGCTTGACAGACAAGCTGCTTTAAGAGCGGTTTGGGGGGATGACAATTATTTTAATGGGAGGAGTATGGACGTCTACATCGCCAAATTACGTAAATTGCTAAAGGAG
>Ga0206677_10004568_pt1 | contig 11244 bp, 8 predicted proteins | sample M130m12015metaG_FD_155475 | JGI IMG/M metagenome (GOLD analysis project Ga0206677, IMG submission 155475) | Ammonia-oxidizing marine archaeal communities from Monterey Bay, California, United States - M1 30m 12015 | ecosystem: Environmental > Aquatic > Marine > Intertidal zone | place: USA... | reverse complement strand
CAGAGGGCGCGGCCAATGCCAAGAAAATTCTCGCCAACGCAGAACGCGAGCGACGTGAAATCTTAGCCAAAGCACAGGCAGAGTCCTCGATACTGCTGGGTAAATCGGAAGCAGAAGCCACCATCGTGTATTCAAAAGCCTATGCCAGTGACCCTGAGTTCTATCAATTTTTACGCAAACTCGAAACCTATAAAAAAGTCATTGATGATAAAACCACCCTCATCATTCCCGCTGACTCTAAGTTAATCGACTTATTAGTGAGCGAGGAGTAGCGGCTATGCGACGTTTTATTATCGCCTCATTGACAGTCTTGCTGTTCGGCTATGCCGCCAGCGGTTTATACGAAGTCAAGCCTGAAGAGACCGGTGTGACCTATGTGTTTGGCGCTATCGTCAACCCCTACGTCACCTCAGGCATGCACTGGAATTTCCCGCCGCCTATCGGCCGCCAAGTGACCTTACCTACCCGGCTGACCCAAGTCATGGAAGTCGGCTATGACTCTGAGAAAGAGCGCGATGCTGATGACAGACAAGACCTTTGGTTCACCGGGGGGACCAGTATTGTCGAATTTAAACTCGACCTGCAGTACTCCATCAGCAAACCCGATCGTTTTTTACTGTCACATGAAAACCCTGAAGCCTATATGGGGTTAATTGCCGAACGGGCCGTGACGCGATTTTTTGCCGGCCAGCACGTCGATGATATTCTCACCACCAAACGTCAACTCTTACTCAGAGAAGTGGCACTGGGTATTCAGGCCGAATTAGACCGCTATGATGTCGGTCTTCAGGTGCAAGATATGTCGATTGTAAAACTATCGCCACCCAGTGACGGCGGCGTTTCCAATGCCTTCCGTCAGGTACAAACCACACGTTCAGAGCGTGAAAAACAAATTGAAAAAGCCCGATCCGGTGCCGCTAACATTCGCTTTGATGCACAGGCCGAAGCCGAGTCGATGATATCGATCTCCAAAGCTGAAAGTTATGCCCGTATAGAATCGGCACTGGCGGAAGCCGAAGCGTTTGAGGCCATGGCCAAAGAGCAAGCCGAAGCACCAGAGATCACACGCATTAGACTGTATCGAGACACGGTGCCAGAAATATTAGAAAACGCCAAATTATACGTCGTGCCTAACGAGCCAAAGCTCAATTTATAAGTTGAGCGGTAATGGTTTTTTGAGTGCCTGAAAATAACAGGCGTGGCTCGGCTGATAGCGTAAGGGCCATAGGTCGTCATGACTTGTGACTATCGATGTATCTGGCTCAAGCGGGACTAGACTGATTGGTAAGTACTGACTTGCAGCATTAAACAGTGAGTGACTCATGACCTGAGGCTATTCTGAATTAATAAAAGGGGCTGTTTTGTGACGGTAGCGGGTGTAGCAGCATGCTAACAAGGCAAAATGCCCTCTCCTAGCTCAATACTTTACTCATCACCTTGTTTTTATTGATTATTTAGCATAACAAAGGCAGTACACCTATCAATGATGGTTATTTTAACAACACAGCTCGGTGGGCTAGACTACTTACAGGCGCTCTTGCTCGTTTAATAACACCACGACTCACTATGCAATACCGCAAGATGTTAAAAATATTCATTCTTACACGATGAGAACCGCAATGATTAAAATTTATGGCTTTGCTAACACTCGCTCTTTTCGTATTACCTGGATGGCCGAAGAACTCGGCGTCAACTACGACTTTGTCAAAGTCGATTTTATGAAAGGCGAGAATAAATCCGCTGAATACTTGGCCGTCCACCCCGGCGGTAAAATTCCCGCTATAGAAGACAATGGTTTGGTCCTTACTGAATCGGGCGCTATGATCAACTACCTCGGCGACCACTACAGTAGCAATACTGTTGTTCCCGCCCCAGGCACTCGAGAGCGTGCTCTATATGACCAGTGGTGCTTTTTTGCCATGACCGAACTAGAACAGCCGCTGTGGAATATTGGCAAGCATAAATTTGTGTTTCCGGTCGAGCGTCGCATACCGGCGATGTTGGAAGTCGGCGCCTGGGAATACCAGACCGCACTGGCCCTGTTAAGTGACGGCCTGGGTGATAACGACTATATTCTCGGCGATGATTTTACTGGTGCCGACATCTTGCTAGCCCATACTTTAGGCTGGGGTCTGGCCTTCAAACAGCCGCTGGAACAACAAAATCTCAAAGACTATTTCGCGCGCTGCAGCTCGCGTCCAGCCTATATTAAGGCCAGAGACGTAGAAAAAGACGCTTAATCACTGACTCTGTGTACACACTGACAATATAATAAAGGGGTTGTTTCAAGGCTACCGAAGTAGCCTTTTTATTGTCTGGCTACTAAAGTTCATTGGCCTTACGATATCGTCCTTGATAATCAAAAATCTTTTCTTCGATACGCCAAAATTTTCCTGACTTTTTGCCGATAACAAAATCCGGCGCAGTAAAAGAAGAGGCTAACGCTAACACTTGGCTGATCTCGGTAAACCTTCTCGGTACGCTTGCGCCAGCAAATCGACGGCCAAATTGCTGATTAAAAAAGAATCGTTGACCTTTGTGGTTAAGATCAAAACTCTCGCTTAATTCGACGCCTTGCTCATCGTGATAGATCACCTGCAAACGTTTATTGTGTTCGCTAAAGCTAACACCGGCACAGCGAATGACCTTGTAGGCTTTGAGCTTTAAAGCATCTTTAAGCTTGTCATCGGGGTCGATGATTGCCTTGCTGCAATGCCGACACTTGCGGGCCGCTATATCGTTTTCGACGCCACAATAACGACACTCTTTAAAGCGGAAGCGATAATCGCAACATCCGACCTGACCGTCGTCATCGGTTTGCATTCCCCAACACCGCCGACCGTAATGCTCCATAATATGCCCGGCATCATCGACCTTACCCCAAAACGTATTGGCAAAATCACAGACGGGGCAGTGCACCATGACCGGTACACTGTCACTACTAGGGCGTTTATCACCGACCTCGGGATAAAAAATATCATAACTATTGCCGGCGTAATCGATGACCAGACAATCCTTTTTACCCTCGCTTAAACGCAGCCCTCGGCCGACAATCTGCTGATACAGACTGACCGACTCTGTCGGTCGTAGGATCGCGATCATATCGACATGGGGCGCATCAAAGCCGGTAGTTAATACCGCTACATTCACCAAAAAAACGATCTCACGACGCTTAAAAGCCGCGATTAATCGATCGCGTTCCGGTACTGGGGTACTACCGGTAACAAGGGCAACCGACAAACCTAGATGCTGTAAATAGCCACAAACCTCGGCAGCGTGCTCAACCGTCGCGGCAAAAATCATCACTCCTTGGCGAGATTTACTGTCGGCTAAGTCGGCAATTTGCTGGCAGATAGTCTCTGTAACACGAGGGTGCTGGGCCAGTAGCTGGTTGACCTCGGTACTATTAAAGCCACCTGAACCATTGGCTTGTAAGGTGGAAAAATCGTAGTGAGTAATGGCCGCATTAATCCTATTGGGCTCGGTCAAAAAGCCATTTTTAATCATGTATCGTAGCGGCAATTCGTAAATACAGCGTTCAAACGGTCTCGCTTCGACGGCGCGGACAATACCGTGATAATGGTATTGATACACCCAGCCAACGCCCATACGGTAAGGCGTGGCTGTTAGCCCCAGCAGTTTTAGTCGAGGATTGGTCTGGCGCAGCTTATCAATCACCTGGTAATACTGCCCCGTCGGCTTATCACCGGCTTGAATATTGTGATGAGTATCACTAACGCGGTGGCACTCGTCGATAATCACCAGCGAATAATCGTCGTTAAAATCGTCGAGATTACGCGCCACTGACTGAATACTGGCAAAAGTAATTTGCTGGGATGTGGATTTTTGCTTGAGGCCGGCAGAATAAATACTCGCCTTTAAGCCATAACTTTCATACTTTTGATAATTTTGTTCGACCAATTCCTTTACGTGAGCCAATACCAATAATTTACCGCGGGCTATACGGGCTAATTCGGCAATCACCAGACTTTTTCCGGCACCGGTAGGCAAGACAATAACCGCGGGTTTATCGCTGCCACGAAAATGCTCGATAGTCGCGTTCACCGCATCGCGTTGATAGGGACGAAGAGTAAAAGCCATAGTCATCAATACTGTAGTGAAAAATAGAAAAATGACAGAGCCGAAGCTGGCTTTGTCTGACCCTATAATCTCAGCTAGATTGGCCAAGATCGGAATACTGCCGCACCTTAAACTGAGTCATTCATTGAAATTAAATTGTTTTGCTATACCTCGACTACCGACACTAACATAAATGGTTAGCCGCCTTTCAAGCGTAATATCAACAACGGTTTTAAGACTTTTTTATGCCAGCGAGCAAGCTCTGCCGAGTCTATCATCCGTCGAGCACGGCACAACGTGCTTTTCGCTATAGCCAGTTTTTTGACGCTGAGCATGATAGCCACTGGCACAACCGCAAGCCACTTATTATCGAGGCTGACCACCTTACGCTCAAGTGTGACAAGGATACCCCATTGCTCTTATTGATCGCTACTAGCGAAGCCATAAAAAGTGCATCAATACCTCTCAAAACCAACTAATTGAATTATTTAACTAAAATAACGAAAAATATAAGCGAGTTATTATGTATAACAGTGAAAAACAAACTATATTTTTACTATTGTAAAAAAAACGACAAGAAAACATATGCTAAAAAAATCTGTAGTTAATGCGTGTTCGCTACTCTGTCTAAGTTTGCTATCAGCTTCTCCAGCCCATGCTGAAAGTATCAGTTTCACCGTCGATAACGATTTCTTTGTCGGCAGAGACCACGACTATACCAGTGGTTTATTCTTTGAGTACGCCTCCTCACCCAAAGCGACTACCGAAGAACTCCCCATGGGCTTCTTAGCAGCTTGGCTGCCAACACTACAGCACAGTCAAAAAACAGCTATTTTTAAATTCGGTCAATCCTTTTGGACACCCGAGGATTTAAAGCAAAAAAACCCAGAACCCGATCAGCGCCCCTATGCTGCAGTGTTATTCTTGCAGGCGGCATTATTTGAACACGGTGAAAACCAATCCCAGCAATACCGTTTGCGCCTGGGAACGACGGGGGAAAACGCCAAGGGAGAAGAAATACAAAACGGCTTCCACAATATAGGCGGTTCATCAGAAGCCAAGGGCTGGGATTATCAAATCGAAGACCAAGCTATTATTCAAGCTGCTTATCGCTTTGACCGCCTTTTAACACTCGGCAACCAACACCATAAGCATTCAGTTAACACTAGCGCCACTGGCCGCCTACAGGTCGGTAATGATCAAAGCGAAATTGCACTTTCTATCGCCGCTCGCTGGGGCAGCAACTTGAATAATATTGTCGGCGATATTGGCTATACACCAAGCAATTATTTCAACTATGCCGCCCTACCCCAAACCGGCACAGGCTACTATGCGTTTGCCGGCATCGAAGCTCGCTATCGTGCAAATGATATTTATATCGAAGGCAACCGCCCCGGCCACTACCCGGATATGTCGATTAAGAGTGGACAGGCAACCGTCGTTAGCGGCGTAGTTTATTACCAGCCAAGATGGGGCAGCAGCTTAACAATTGCGGTGACTAGTAAAGAGTTTGAACAAGACAATGATAACTCCAGCGCCGTCGGCTCGCTGAATATTTTCTATCGTTTATAGGCAAAACGGCCAATCGGTGTTGCAACACAGCACGGTCTTGGAGCTGTCATTTGTTAAACGATGACGCCTACTAGCGGTACTGCTGGAATTAAACTGTAAACAGACTTTACTGCGTTATCGCCGTCATGCAATGAAGAAAAAGTGTTAGCGCTAGACGACGGCAGGGGCTTTTTTCTTATTGCGTTTATTTTTAGTTTTCTTTTTACCTTGAACTTTGCTGCTCTGAGTTTTTTCAGGCTGAACTTTGTTCGTTTGAGCTTTACCTCTCTTACTCGATAGACGTTTTCTGTCCCGCCGAATGACATTGCCAATACCAGATAAGTTACCCACGGAGACGTTGACGGGCAGGTAATCACTCTGACTGTATCGCTGACAGACGCTATCATCAATTGTTTCGAAACGCTTAAAGCCATCAACCGCACTCGAGGTTAAATTCACTTTGCGTCGATAAGGCAGCTGCAGCTGGTATACGCCGCTATAGCTATCATGTAAATCGGTAACGGCATAGCGAGTCTGGCAATTCGCTAAAATGGGCTCGACAAATTTCTGATCAAGCGCTAGATGATCGCTACTGTGCTGTAGTTTTTCAAGCATCCAGCGGAAACTTTCATCGGAGAGTCGAGAGTTGAGATAACCGCCACCAACATCGCTATGACTGCCGGAAAACCAGCGCTGCTCAATATCTCGACCCTGTTTTTCTGGGCAATAATCGGCATCAAACTGCCACAGAAGCGGTTTCAAGACTCGCCTTTTTTCATCGATAGCCAGCGCCTGATAAGCGTTGACGACCTGTTCTGGCAATCGATAGTCTAAAAAGCCTATAAAACGCTTGGATAATCGCTGCATAAAACGCACCGGCATACCGACAGAACCGACCGTATCCCATACGCCAAGAAAGTGAATCGTTTTATCAGGGTGACAAAAGTACTCGCTGAATCGGCCTATTTTGGCCTCGAGTAAGGGCTTAGATTTTGTTTTATTTAAAGACCGATAAGCGAAGAAAACGTTATCTACCGCCGCCTTATATTTTTTTCTCACAATACCTATTTGCCCTACCACGCCGGCCAGAGTCTGCACCGTGTAGGCACCGCGACCAAAACCCATAAACACTAGCTTATCGCCGGGCTGATAGTTGTCGACGAGAAAAACATAAGCTTGCTGGAGCTTGGCGTACAAGCTTGCGGCAAACACACCGTCAATAGCGCTCCCGCTATAGCCGCCGGTGTCGGCACCGAGATCATAGTAAATACATTGCTGCTCATTGCTATGAAGTGCTCTGGCCATCTTAGCGACGTTTGACAAGCCTTCGATATCACGACGCTTAACTAGACTATTTGCGGTCTCATCGAGCAGGATAAATATTGTTTTTGATACCATGAATCACTCGTTGTTATTTTTTCTTTAGAGGCGACAACCCTATTGATTACGGTATATTGTGCGGCATTTTCTACATTCAGACAACTGTCAAGGAATTCGCCTATTTTCACAAAACAAAAATCACCCGCATTCTAATGGCAATGACGGTGGGTCGTTATCGGAAAACGAAGATTTTATGGAGAAGAAGTAAGCATTGAGTTAAATGCTATTGCCAGTCACACACCGTCCTGCAAAAAGCGGCGACTGCGCACGAGAGAAGACCAGAGCAGCACTAAGCAAGGTTTTATGCCGAGGCGCTAGCCATACAATAGAGTCTGGCTATGTTTTCTGCGCTATTGGTCAGATTCACCTCGGCCTCAGCAAAGGCCTTCTGTAGGGGAATAGCCGCCGGCACAATAGCAAATATACTGTCGATACCACAGTCATAGATCGCCTGATAACCACTGCCGAGACAACCGGCAATTGCTATTACCGGTATATCAAACTGCTTACCACGCTGGGCTACTCCCATCGGCGTCTTACCGTGGGCGGTCTGTGCGTCGATACGTCCCTCGCCAGTGATAATCAAATCACAGTCGGCGATCACATCGGTAAAGTTCACTGCCTCAAGCACAAGGTCGATACCCGGCTTGATGACCGCATTGGTAAAGGCCAGAAATGCCGCTGCCATGCCACCGGCCGCGCCGCCACCGGCAACGTCCATCACACTGCGTCCTAAATCTCTGTAAACGATATTGCCAAAATGCAGCAACGCCTTATCAAGTGCTTGTAAGTCGTCTTCTCGCCCTCCCTTTTGAGGCCCAAAGGTATACGTTGCGCCATCGGGGCCACACAGTGGATTATCGACATCACAGGCCACCAGAATCTCGGTAGACTGCAAGCGCGGATCGATCTCACTGACATCAATACTGGCCAGACGCTTGATATCACCGCCACAAGGCGAGATGCGACACTGCTGATCATCGAGGAATTTAACCCCTAGCGCCGCCATCATACCAATACCGGCATCGTTGGTCGCACTGCCACCAAGGCCAATAATCAGACGCTTTGCACCGCCGTTTAGGGCGGCGAGGATCAGCTCACCGGTACCATAACTCGAGGTTATTTTAGGGTCGCGCTGGGGCATCGGTACATGGTGCAAGCCCGAGGCCGCAGCCATCTCAATCACCGCTGTATGAGAATCGTCGCCGAGCACGCCATAAAAAGCATCGACCGCAACCCCCAGAGGGCCGCTCACAGCCAACGCTTTAATCTCGCCACCGGTGGCATCGACCAGCGACTGGACCGTGCCCTCGCCGCCATCGGCGACGGGTAGCAAGACATAGTCCGCATCGGGAATAATACGACTAAAGCCCTTGGCAATGGCCTGACAGACCTGTTTCGCGGTTAGGCTTTCCTTATAAGAATCCGGCGCTATTACTATTTTCATAGGACAATCTCTAAGCTGCTATTTAACGGCGGTCAATTACAACAAAATAAGGCTCAATATATAAACTAGGATAATAGCGGTAATACCCTGTATTAAAGTTGCCATGGTTTGTGCTCGATAGGCTAGGCTGACTGACATGCGGCTAAACTGAGAGACTACCCAGAAGAAACTGTCGTTGGCGTGAGACACTGTCATAGCACCGGCACCGATAGCCATTACCGTCAATACACGTCCCATTTCCGAGTCCAAGCCCAACTGCGCCAACAGCGGTGCAACCAGTGCCGATGTCGTTACCAGCGCTACAGTAGACGAACCCTGAGCCGACTTGAGCGCCGCTGCTACGATAAACGGCATGAAGATACCGATACCCAACGCCGACAGCGTCTGACCTAAGTAATCGCCTAGTGGCGTTGCTTTCAACACTGCACCAAAGGCACCACCGGCGCCGGTAATCAGCAGGATAGGGGCAGAAACCACAATACCTTCTTGAATACGATCACTGAGTTGAGCAATCACCTTGCCGCTATCGAGAAGACGCATAGCCAACAGCAAACCAATTAATAGGGCTGTAATCGGCTGGCCTAAGAATTTGGCAATATCGAACAGATCGCCGTGACCAATAGGAGCACTCGGTAAAGACACAACGGAGGCAATACAGATTAATACAATAGGAACAAAGATAGGGGCAAAAGCTTGATTAACCGTTGGCAGTGTACCGTAGCTGGCTTTGAGTTCCTGCCAGGTCTGTTTCGTCGCCAGGTGTTCTTCTTCAATACCGTCTGGTTCTACCTTCAAAAAGCGGTTGGCCCATAGGTTACCGGCAATAGCGGCTACAATAGCAACAAAAACACCGACAAAAATAACCAGACCAAGATTGGATTCTAAACCGAGATTACCGGCGGCAGCAATAGGACCCGGCGTCGGTGGGATAAAGGTGTGAGTGGCAAACAAGCCTGTTGCCAGCGCCACACTCATGGCGACACTCGAGGTATTCATCCGCTTAGCCAGCGACTCTTTCAGCGAATTCAAAATAACAAAGCCGGAGTCACAAAACACCGGGATCGATACGATATAACCAATAATCGTCATCGTCAGCGTTGGAAAGCGATTACCGAGCACCTTGATAATACCGTCTGCCATGGTGATGGCCGCACCGCTTTTTTCTAAAATAGTTCCGATAATCGTACCCAGCACAATCACTAAACCAATATAACCGAGAATACCGCCAAATCCGCCGGCAATGGTTTTAGTAATTGATATCAATGGCAACCCATAGGCGAAGGCAGCGATAAACGCAGCCAGCAATAGGGCTAGAAAGGGATGTATCTTCAATTTTGATGTCGTTATCACAATAAAGGCAATAACAGCGACAAGTATCAGTACAAGACTCATAGGATACTCCAAGAGATAGATTATAGCGGTTCGGTTTTAACAACGCAGTGCAGTTGTCGCTTAGTTGTTGCTAAAGTACAAACATAAGCACACGTCTATCTAATCATAGCCGCGATTCAAGAAAGCAAGCTATAAGTTTCCTGCCCTAGAGACATTGACCCCCGCTAAACCCATAAAAGCCGTCGCTGCCGGCTTCCTACTCGTCGAGCAACCAGCCTTTAGCCACCGCTATTTCTAGTTGTTGACAAAAATACGCCCACAGCTTGGGGGCGATCTCTTGCAAGTCAGCGTTACGTTTGATCACCTGCGTCTTAGTCACCTGGTACTTACACCAGCTTCCACCGCCTACTGCCATATTTTGCATAAACGGCAATAGTCTATCCATCGCCTTAGCGAAGCGCGCATCGGCGGTTTCGGCGGCCTCAAATTCGAACCACAACTGCTGCATATACTCACTCTGTTTGGACGGCAACAGTCCAAAGATACGGTGCGCGGCTAGGGCCTCTTGATCCGCCTGCTCCTGAGAGTGGTAGCGCTGGGAAAAAGCAAAAGTATCGCCGGCATCAATCTCGACTATGTCGTGGATCAACAGCATATTGACGACTCGATTAATATCAATAACTTGTTCAGCATATTCCTGCAACACCTGCGCCAACAAGGCGATATGCCAGCTATGCTCGGCGCTATTTTCATAGCGATAGTTATCCGATGCCACCATAGACTGGCGGTACACGGCCTTTAGCCGATCGAGCTCGAATAAAAAACGTAGCTGCTGCTCCAATACGTGCATTATGACCTCCCCACACAGCTAACAGAAAATAACTATATTAGTCGATTTAAACACAAAAAAGCCGGCGCTGAGGCCGGCTTTTCTAGTCATAACGTAACGTTTTTATGGCGTTACGATATTAAAGTCACCTTTCGGCATATCGAATAGAGACAGGAACTTAAGCAGATCTAATTTACTACCGTCAACGCTTACAGTATCTGAACCCAATACATCGGTTATACCCATACGACCCACCATCACGCCGATAAATTCAGGGTGAGTAATCGTCAGAGTCGCATCTGTTTCTGGCAAATTATTACCGTCTATTGTCTTGTAGTGCAATACTGAGTTGTATAAGTCAAGATAGAAAGCTTGATCGATGTCTGGCAAGTTTATGACAACCTTAAGTTTAACATCTTCAGCTTTCTCTGGATCTAAACGCACCGCTAATGACTTCATAAACTCTAGCATTGGTGCTTCAATAACCATACCGTAGGCGTCTTCTAGTGGCACAGCTTCAATGACCTGTGGATCCACTAAATCCCTAGCAGCGGATAGATAAGCACCACGCCATGGCCCTGACTCAGCCTGATAGCCTAACTGCTGAAAAGATTTTGCCAAAAGC
>Ga0206677_10004566_pt1 | contig 11247 bp, 8 predicted proteins | sample M130m12015metaG_FD_155475 | JGI IMG/M metagenome (GOLD analysis project Ga0206677, IMG submission 155475) | Ammonia-oxidizing marine archaeal communities from Monterey Bay, California, United States - M1 30m 12015 | ecosystem: Environmental > Aquatic > Marine > Intertidal zone | place: USA... | reverse complement strand
TATCACTAAAATCAATTCCATATAGCCATATGCTCCTATCGAACGAAACACCTCTGAGGTCAACGCCCCTAAAGCTGACATTGGTCAGATTAGCCCCATATCCGAAATTGACATAATCTAATTGGGCGTAACTAAAATCAGTCCCCGATAGATTTGAACTATTCAACCACGACCAGCGTAGGTCTGCTCCTGAGAGATTAGAATCGAGGATCACAGAATCACTTAGGTCTGCAAAAGATAAATCTGCACCGCTTAAATTTACACCGATGAGATGAACAACTAAGTGCGATTCCATCCACTCGACATACTCCAAAGCATGAGACAGGTTTTGTTCCGCCTCTTCCCTTATCCTATACTCAGCATACCACTCTTGAGCATTGAGGCAGGTGGGGGTTTCTGGGTAAACAAACATCTCACAATAAATCAATTGAGACGATAGGTTCTCTGATTGTAGAACTGAGGAGTTATAGTTCATACTTAACAAAGAATATTGCTCTTCCAACGATGCAATTTCTCCAGTCAAATCTGTTACACTCATCGTAAGGTTAGCAATTTCAGCCTCAAGAGTTTTAATTTCCTGGTCTCTCTCGGCAATTTCATTTTCAGAGTTATCTTCACTACTTCCTAAACAACCTGCAAGTGAGGATGTAATTATCAATGTTGAAAATATGATGGCTTGACTAAGTTTTGTTAAATTCACAAATCAAAGAAGTTAACAGAGTTGATAACTTTTCCTACTACATTATTACTACGCTCTAGCTTGATTTTGTAGAAGGTGCAGAGGGCAGGATTTGAACCTGCGAACCATTACGGACTGGGACCTCATCCCAGCGCCTTTGACCAAGCTGGGCGACCCCTGCAGCAGGTTTGCCACCTAAACCGTCTATATCAACAACGCGTAGCCTCAATAGAAGACTGAGCAGCAGGTTAGAGAGCCGTCGGCTGCTCTAATTTGGCTCATATCGAGTACGATGCATTCGAACCCGCGGCTTTCTAATTCGGCCTGAACTGTAGGATATCCGTCTGCGATTAGGACTTTATTTCCAGGTAGGCCGATAGTATTGCAACCGTATACTTCTTCTTCAGGCATTACAATTACCTCGCATCCTTCAGGCATTTCACCAAATGCATCTGGGAGAAGGTAGCCCTCGGGTATCAGAATTAAATTATCAGATGGTGTCGAAGATATACTCGTGAGGTGTAATGCTCGAGAAGGTATGTCGATAACTCTCAATTCATGACCAAGATGGTCTAGCAAATCTTTGAGTTCCGAAATACCTGCATCGTTTGTCCTTGTTGATCTACCTACGAAGAATAAATCTCCCATTCTAAGAATATCTCCACCGTCCATCATCGCCGGCGGCTCCATCTTGCAAATTTGATGCCCTTGCAGTTTGTCTGACAGGAAATCTGCGATTGGCGGTTGTTCGCCCCTGCGGGATTCATGACCAGGAACAGGAAGTAGGACATGTCCGTCGATTACTACTGCTTGATCCTCGACGAAAACACAGTCCGGATGTTCTTGGTCTGCGTCGAGGGTTGTAACTTCTACTCCATTGGCTACTAAAGCGTTAGAATAGGCTTTGTGTTGGCTCTTTGCAGCATCAATATTTGTTGGCCCGCTACCGAAGTAATTAGCTATTGCATTGATGTATGATTCTGAAATAGACCGTACGATTGCCCGTGATTTTTGGTCGAGGCGTACGGTTGCCATCAGTAATTCGGGCCAATGTTCCATGTATAATGCTATCCTCTATCCGGAAAGAGCATTCCGTACAACGGTAATGAGATTCTAACCATATGTTTCAACAATAGGGTTGTTGTCGGAAGCGCCATGGATGCGCTTCGGGCTATGATTATGGTCGCAATAATGTCCCTCGGTTCACTGTCGGGTTGCTTCGGTGAGGACGAGGTTTCTGAGGACCTCTCGGCTAGTGGTTTGAATGTATCACCAGGGATTATTACTGGAGGAGATTGGACTGTGATTAAATTAGATGCAGGTTATGACATGAGTGTTTTCATACCATACTTTGTTCAAGACCCGGGTTCTATGAGAGCCCAAAATGGTACGGTATTCGACCTTAAAGAGGGCGAATCCGTTTCTGTGAACATCCTGTTCCCTCCAAGAAATTCTGATGTATTCTTACTAATCGGAGAATATGGTAGAATAAATTGGCCTATTCGTGCAGCTGGCATCTCATGGGCGGCATGGGATGGTGGACTTGACGATGGTTCTTCTTCTGTAATGGCTGTTGAGAATCAAGACGAGGGTGGCGAGTGGTCATGGGTAGTTCCTGGTAATGATAATGGAGGAAGTGTTGTCGTTAAATCTCTGAAAACTGTAAGAGACCAAAGGACAGACCTAACTGATGCTGACGGGGTTGGAGCCAGTGCAGGCTGGGTTAACGGCCGAGACGTTTATGATTGGGTTGATTTCATCACAGACGATACTCCTTGTGCAACCTGTGGAGCAGATGGTGCTGTGGGTTACCTTGACCGCTGGATAGGCAATGCTAACCCTTCATATGAACACGCGATTACCTATTTCGAAGGTGTGATGCAAGGTTACGGTTTAGATAGTGTGGAGGTGCATAGATTCCAATCCAACACTGCTTGGGCTGTGAATATTTGTGGCTACAAAACCGGGTCGGTTTATCCTGATGAATGGTTGATTTTTGGTGCTCATTTCGATATTGCCCCCCCTGTGGCTTACACACCAGGAGCTCAAGATGGTATTCCGGGCTACGGCACCAGACACGGTGCTTACGACAATGCCGCAGGCTCTAGTATGGTACTAACCACTGCAAGTGTTCTAGCGGAATTTGACGCTCGTAGAACAATGGTATTCTGCCTCTGGTCGTCCGAAGAAGAAGGCCTATGGGGCTCTCGTTCATTCGCAAACGACTTACCAGACGGCGTTACTGTGAGCAACTACCTCAATCTTGACATGGCGGGCGTCAACTACCCTGGAGATTACGCACTCTCGGTCTACCTAGGCCCTGACGGCACAGAAGAAGAAATTGACCAAGCGGGAATGTTCCACTTAGCCGAATGGATTGGTGGTGATGCACTTGATCTTGGTAACGAAATGGAACGTGGTAGAGAAGCATGGCTTGAAGGTGGAGAAAGTCCACTTTGGGGCGATATTTACGAAGATACAGTTGCGATTTACGAATCTCCAACCGCCCGAAGTGATCACGACTCCTTCCAAAATATTGGAGTTGCCACACTAGGTTGGAATGGTTTAGTAGATGGTTATCCGTGTTACCACCGGGAGTGTGATACGATGGAAACAATGATTGAATATATGGATACAGCAGATTCAACAGGAATTAACAATCTAGTTCATTCCTGGGATATTGTAACATGGTGGGCCGTCTATGCCTTCCTACACATGGACCAAACCCCTGTTCCAAACGAGTTGTGATTTTATTCGTCTACCTTAATGGCGGGTAAATGTTTATTCATAACATGGTAATGATTCATACCATGGCAGAAATTCTATGCCCACATTGTGAAATTGAAATCGTCCTAGATGACGATGCTTTTGGAGAATTTGAATGCCCGCATTGTGAAAATGAATTCGAGTGGGGTGAAAAGCCCAAAACAAGGGTCGAGACAAAATCTGATTCTGAGCCCATGAGTGGAATTGTTGCATTATCTCACGCTTTACATGGTGCTGGCGCTTTGATGTTGATAATCGGGCTGTTCGTAAGCTGGATTACGATTGGAGGGTTTTTGGAAATCACTCCTTTCGGAATGAGGGTTTCACTCTTCGGATTCGGAGAGAGTGTTGGTTGGTTCTCAATTTTAACTGAAGGGGGGGGATCGATGCTTGCTATTACTGGAATTCTTTTCATGATTTTGACAATTGTTGCTGTAATTTCTCAAATTATTCACGTGGCGTTTAGAGTGATGCTTCACATGGTAGATTCGGGTAGTCTCGATATAAGTATGGAAATGGCTTATCGCGCTTATCATTTCCGTTGGCATACATCGCTAATTCCATTGGTTTGTGCTGGACTTGGCTACATTCTCATAATGATTGGAGTTCTAACTTTATTAGGCATGGAAGGTGGTTTTCCTTGGCCGAATTTCTTTACAATCGCCTTAGTTGGGATTTTAGGTGGTCAATTTTACATGATTAATCAAGAATTAATGAATGAATAATCATCCTTCGATTAGAGGAGTTGTATCCTCATCTTCAGATCTGACCATCTTGGCCCAGAGGTATTTCGTCCTACGGGGTCTGCAAACTCCGTTTGAACATCTCTTCTTCCTAAGCAACTCATGAATTAACGGCGCTACTGTTACCATATTCTCATGTAATAATTAGACTTGGAAGATTATCAAACCTTCGGATTTATGATTCATCAAATAATCGCAGCATTGAGAAGGGGTTGCGTGTACGGGGGGGCATGCAGCGGCCATTAACAGCGGGGCTTCTAGCCTTACTTTTTTGTCTGGCGCCACTAAGTGGATGCTTTGGGGAAGACGGGGCTGAACCTTTATCTGATGGAGATGTTGTAATTACACCCTCGATACTAACCGGTGGTGTTTTCCAAGGTGTTACAATTGCTGCTGATTCGGATTTATCTGCTTTCGTTCCTTACTTAATTCTTAATCAAGATACTGGGTTTGTCCAAAATTCAACAGTTGTTGATCTAAAGGCTGGAGAGTCTGTATTGCTAAATGTGTTAGCCCCACCCAGAACAGACACTGCGGTCGTATTGATAGGTGATTATGGAAGAGAGGATTGGCCGATTAGGTCTCTCCAAGAGTCTTGGAGTGCTTGGTACAATCGCGGTGGAGAAAGTGCTGATGATAATCAAGGTATTTCTAGAGTTCAGAGTGATGGTGAGGGGCTTGATACTGTAATGCAAAGCAACAGTAACGGAGGAGATGTCCTTGCGATAGCCATTCCTGTAGAACGCCAGATGGCTGCTGCTTATTCAGAGGCTGATGGTGGAAGGCACTCGACCGGTGTTGTAAATGGAAGAACGACATATGATTATTTGTCAATGCTATCTGATGAATCTCCAGACCCTACTGACCTCGCAGACGGGGCCATAGGTTATCTCGATAGGTGGGCGGGACAAGGTAATGCTGCTTACGAAGATGCTGCACAATACTTGATACAGACCCTGGATAGCTTTGGACTAGAAGTTATCACTCAACGCTTTGTTTACGATTCGACTGAGACCGGGGCTCAAAATCCAGAAGCATACAATGTATGTGGATATCGATTTGGAGAAATAAACCCTGACAAATGGATGGTTTTCGGTGCTCACTTCGATATCGCACCCCCTGTAAATGGAGGAATGCTTGACCCTCACATCTTCGGCAGAACATATGGAACAAGGGTAGGAGCATATGACAACACTGCAGGAACCAGTATGGTACTAACTGTTGCTGAAGCGATGGCAGGTTACAATACTAGAAACACAATGGTGTTCTGTCTTTGGTCTGGAGAAGAAGGGGGTAAGAGAGGCAGCGATTATTGGACTGATGAATGGGTTAAAGAAGATAATCCGAATGTTGAAGTTACCAATTACGTTAACCTGGATATGGCTGGAGTTAATTGGCCTGGCGGTGGAGGCGCCCCTTGTGGTAATGGCCACGGAGGAGGAAGCGGAAATTGTGATCCTGAACCACAAATTGATCCAGATGGATATCCTAAAGATGAGGAAGTTTGGCCAATGCGAGTATACATTGGTCCAAGTGTAGATCATGATGTTATGAATCAGCCAGGAATGGTGAATCTTGCCATGTGGATTGGTTCTGATGCGATAGGGGTTGAGGAACAAATGGCTCCGTTGATTGGAGAGGGTCATTCTTCTGAAACCTGGAAAGTTGATGATTGGTTGGCTAAAGATAGACCAGAAATTATCGTCTATGAAGACACTACCGCTCGTTCAGACCACGCTACTTTCCAAGATAATCTTGGAACTGTCACAATGGGGTTCGGTGGTTTAGTTGATGGTTATTGGTGCTACCATCAAACATGTGATACTGTCGACGAGATGGTAGACTGGATGGACACCACCGGAAAGGACTACGGTGAAGAGCAAAGTGGTACAAGCAACCTCGTTGATGCGCTCGACACTATCACTTGGTGGGCAACATACTCTTTCTTCCACTTAGATGAAAATCCAGTACGTAATTCGTACTTGGAAGAATAATCAAAATTGTTCTGCAATTGTTATTGCTAGTCCGACCGGACTGAAGGTTCCGGTCCACCATAGGCCGATTATTGCAATGAATGTAGCAAAGGCCGCAAACCAAACTCCTTCGTTCCAATCTTTGATTTTAGCACCATCTAGTGGACCAAAGGGAATCATATTGAAAAACCCTAATCCTAAATTCGCTGCAATCCACCAAAACACAATTCCTCCAATCATAGCCTTCAGATTGATTGCGCTTCCAGAAAGGTAAGTCCCGTCTACTACGGCAAATGATTCGGCGTTTGCCAGCCCTAGTAGGACCCCGCCAATGGGGATTCCAATCAGGAATAAGCCGAAATTAACAGCCGGCCCTGCTATAGCGATGTGGCCGTTTTGCCTTCGTGTAACTAGTCCTGCAACCATAACTGCACCAGGGGCCATGAATACTACTCCAAGGAATGCAGCAAGTCCAACTCCGATTTTCAGTCCACCCGGATCTGCTCTAAATTCTGCCCAACATCCGTATTTTTTTGCAATTATTTTATGGCCGATCTCATGAAGAAGAAATGCCGGTCCGACTGCCAGAAGCATTACTGGCATTGAGAGGAGAAGTAGAGTGAACCATTGCCCAGAATTGTCAAACTGGCTGACCCCAAATAGTCCGCCAACCCTCATCAGCCCCAAAGCAAGTGTGAATGCCCCTGTAGCTAGGAGTAGGTGATGCTTTTCTTCCTTGCTAAAATGCCAAATGTTACCTTGATGGAGTTGAGCTGGTTTACTATTATTCGTTCCGAACATTCCGCCCTTCATCCCAAAATGAATGGTACCATCGTCGCTTCTTTGAGCATGAACACGGTGTATCTTCTGAGTTGGCCTAGGAAACAAATCATCCTCTAGGATGTCAGCCCTCGGGTCCCTCGCCATATTGTGTTCTCAACACAGAGGGATTTGAAGGCTCGCTTGATGCCCGATGCGAAAGGATTCATTGCTGTATGGGGCTAGGATGTGTTATGGCGATGCCCCGTAGAGCGATGAAGGACTTGGGTTTCCAAGCTTGTTGTCTACGTTGTGATGCAAAAGATGTAGCTGGAAGTGAAAGGTGTAGATCGTGTATCTCGCACCACAAACGAGTAAGAGAACAGATTTCTAAAGCGTCGCCTTCTGATGAATTGTTTCAATTTGCTAGAGACTTATTGGCAATGGCTGCATCACCTAATAGATATGACCATGATGAAGTCCATGGCCCATCGTTGAGGGAACAGCAGGTCTTAGCAAATTCTCTTGCAGAAGCTAAACCACTACCAACTAGTGAAGATATTCAATCGGTGTTTGCTGAACAAGCAAAGAGAGACAAAACTAGTGTAATTCAGACTGTAGGTAACCAGAATCCTTGGAAGGACCAACTGCCTCCAGAAGAAATTTTAGAACACATGGCTGAGGTGTTAGAGGTAGAAGAAATGAACCATGGTTCTCGGACAATTCCAAGCCGCCCCATAGCCACAGTAGACCGTTCAGATAGATTGGGAGAAGATAGGAAAATGGTTGATAAAATTGAGGCGGGGAAGGCCTCTTCTAAAGCCCCTCAATCTCTTAAAGATGTTATTGAAGCTGAAACGATTGCGCAGAGGGAGTCGGCAAGGAAAGAGTGGGAAAAGGCTCAATCTGGGGTTTCAGAATTGTTAGATGATGATTTAGACCTATAGTCTTACAGAGAAGAGATTACTATAATCACCTTTCAGTAAAATAAAGTAGATTTTATTGTTTATTCAACTCTCACAGCCCTCAAGGGTGTAACTTACTCGAGTTGTGCCCTTACCCTTGTTTTTCTTGCCTAAGAATTTCATTTCACCAATCTCCCCTAAGGCCCTGACATGAGTTCCCGCACAGGGGCACAGGTCGGCATTATTGCCTATTTTTACAACACGTAATTGTTTCACTGAAATTGGTAATAGATCCATATTGGTTCTATCTGGCGGCATTATTGCATTGATTTCATCTCTAGTCATTATGGAATCTGTTACTTCAAGATTAGATTCTATTACCTCGTTTGCTCTATGGAATAAATCATCAATAATTTCCTCTGTGAACTTAATGGGATTGAAGTCTATTCTTGAGCGGTTGGTGTGTATTTGGTTACCAACAGTCCTGGCTCCATCGTACATCTCATAGACCAAGCCGCTGACTAAATGCTGCGCTGTGTGCATGCGCATGTGAGCGTGTCTTCTCTCCCAATCTATTGTTCCCTCAATAACTTCACCAACTGTTAATCCATGATCTTCACCCACGAAATGTTGGATGTCGCCGCGACCTCTAACTTCGGTTACCTCTAGTTTCCCCCCATCCCAATTTATGATGCCAGTATCCCAGTTTTGCCCCCCACCTAGTGGGTAAAACAGAGTTCTGTCTAGTGTTACTGAATTATCATCAATGGCTGTTACCTTGGCTTTGAAATCCCTAAGATAACAAGCATCGATACTCTCCATGTACAGTTTTTCACTCGCCATGAAGCAAGGATGTGCGCTTCTTTCTCAAAGGTTTGCCTGAGCGTATTCAACAGCGTTGCGGAAAATCTGCATTCCTTCTGCAAGTATATCTTCAGTAACTTCGTTTCTAGTATGGTGAGGGTGTAAGAAGGTTGCATAGGCTGCTTCTGGGTGTGGCATAAGGCCGAATACAAGACCTGTTGGATCGCAAATTCCAGCAATGTTTCTAATGCTTCCATTCGGGCAAATTGGGAAAGGTAGTGTTTCATCAGTGATTCCTTTTCCGGGTTCTGTTGAAGGGTCTACATATCTTGTAACAATCTGATTATTACTATCTAATGAATCTAAATCAACGGTTGAAGGCATAACGAACCTGCCTTCTCCGTGCCTAACTGGGCATTCTATTCTAGTAATTCCCTTAGTCCAGATACACGGGCTTTCGGGGTCGAACTCTAGGGTGACCCACCTGTCTTCATATCGGCCACTATTATTCAAAGTAAGACTAGCTCTTTGTTCAAAATCAGGGACTTCTTTGCCTGGAAGTAATCCTGTTTTTACCAATACTTGGAATCCGTTGCAAATACCAATAATTGGTTTACCCGCTGCTACGAATGCCGAAAGTTGTTCCCTCATAGCGAAGCGCATTCTATTGCCTAGAAGTCGCCCTGAACCGAGGTGGTCTCCGAAAGAAAAACCACCGGGGACGGCTAATATGTGGAATTCCGAAAGGTCCCTATCTCCATTGACGAAGTGGTTTACGTGGACTCTTTCGCTTGTTGCTCCTGCTAATTCGAAAACTGCTGCTGTTTCCCTATCACAGTTGATACCAAAACCAAACAAAACTGCAACCTTTGGTGTTTCAACCATCACTGTTCACCTCCAGTCATATCGAGGCTTCCTTTCCAAGCAGAAACCATGTCTTCAACCGGTGCTTCGATTACTAAGTCGTCACCATCCCAAATGCTGAGAGAGTCACTATCTGTTGTCTCTCCCATGTATGTAAGGGAATGTCCCTTCATCATCGAAAGGAATTCAGCACGATTGTTTTGTTTAACTCCTACCATGATTCTTCCTAAGGATTCGCCCCAGAGCCTACCCCATAGGTCTGCTTCACCTGGACCATCAACATCTATTGCTGCTCCACACCTTCCGCCAATGCACATCTCCGCGATTGCGACGGCTACTCCGCCTTCACTACAATCGTGCGCAGTTCTTACAATTCCTGATTGGATTGCCTTAGTCAATGCCTTGTAGGCACCAAGATTCTTTTCCGGATTAGGTAGTTGTGGGACTTCGCCACCAATTCCATCTGCTTCCCCAGACTCCTTTAGCATGAATGAAATTTCACTAGCGCCTAGTTCTTGTTTTGATTCGCCAACGAGATATAGGCTCTCTCCTGGCTTTAGATCGGAGGTTGTAGTGTAACGTACATCCGGGTGGTCTCCAAATAATGAGAAGAGTAGTGTAGGTGGAATTGAAATCTTATTTTCCCCACTTCCGTAATCGTTCTTCATTGAGTCTTTTCCAGATATACATGGTACGAAATATGCCCTGCATATTCGTTCTAACTCACGGTTTGCTCTGACCAGTTGTGCCAATTTAAATCGGCCATCTGGTGTTTTCGTACTTTCAATTGGATCTGGCCAGCAGAAGTTATCGAGGCCCGCAACTTTAGACAGGTCTACGCCAGTACATACTGCATTTCTAACGGCTTCGTCTACCGCAGCTGCAGCCATTGCTCCAGCGTCAATATCACTGTATCTTGGAGAGATTCCATTGGATACTACGAGTCCCTTCGTTGAGCCGTGAATAGGAGCTAGTAATCCAGCATCGCCCGGACCGTCTCTCTCAACACCAACGAATGGCTTCACTGCAGTTTGTGCAATAACTTCGTGGTCATACTGCCTGACCCATGTTTCCTTGGATGCTATGTTTGGCCTAGATAGCATTCTCATCAGTAGTGGTGTATGGGATGATACTGATGGTGGGGCAAATGGTACATTAACGGGCTTAACCCATTCGCTTTCTAGTTTCAATTGAGGAACTCCGTCATGAAGGAACTCTATTGGGAGCGATGCTACTGTTTCGTCGTCATGAATTACATGGAATTGTCCTGTGTTTGTGAAATCTGCAACCCATGTAGCTTCTACTTCATGCAGGTTTGCAAGTGCTTCAAATGCTGGAACATCTGATTCTCTAACTGCTACAGTCATCCTTTCTTGGGACTCGGAAACTAGAATCTCCCAGGATGATAATCCTGATTGCTTCAATGGGACTTTGCCTAGGTCTATTTTACATCCATTGGTGTATTCTGCCATCTCTCCGATGCTAGACGAAAGACCCCCTGCTCCGTTATCGGTGATACAAGTTATCAATCCTGCATCTCTTGCTTCAAGTATCATATCAACCATTTTCTTCTGAGTAATTGGGTCGCCAATTTGAACTGCGCTTGACGGTGATTCTTCCGTTAATTCAAGCGATGAAAATGTTGCCCCATGTATGCCATCATAGCCAACTCTCCCTCCAACCATGTAGACTCTGTCTCCTGGTTGCGGGTTCTTTTCGTGTGATTCTCTGCCATCTGCTAATCTTCTCGGCAT
>Ga0206677_10004559_pt1 | contig 11259 bp, 9 predicted proteins | sample M130m12015metaG_FD_155475 | JGI IMG/M metagenome (GOLD analysis project Ga0206677, IMG submission 155475) | Ammonia-oxidizing marine archaeal communities from Monterey Bay, California, United States - M1 30m 12015 | ecosystem: Environmental > Aquatic > Marine > Intertidal zone | place: USA... | reverse complement strand
CATAGTTTAACATTGTAACATATTGAGGTTTATTATGCAAGATACTTATAAAAATCATAGAAACAAAGGTAAAATATTTGAGAAATATTTAAACTTTCACTTTACATAAAATCCTTAAAGAATTGACAATTAATGGTTAATTAATTTTTTTAATGGTTCACGATTGATTTAGTTACCGTTAATAAACAAAATTATCTTGATTTGTAAACATTTGTAACTAACTATAGTTTAACATCGTAAACAAGTTTGTGTTTACATTTGTACACATGAAAATAATAGACCTAAATCAAAACCGTCTTTTGACTCCATCAATGCTTTACAAATACATTGACGGTAAAGATTTATTGTCTAATTTAAAGATCTTGGGGACTTCTGCAGAAGCTCGTCCAATTTATGGTTACAGGGTGGGAAAAGGTGCAAATAAAATCCTTGTGTGGTCACAAATGCATGGGAATGAATCTACCACTACAAAGGCGTTAATTGATTTTTGGAGTTTTCTAAAAACAGATCAAGCAGAGGAAATTTTGAAAGGATGTACGTTTCTTATGATCCCTCAATTAAACCCAGATGGTTCCGAGGCTTACACTCGTTTAAATGCCAATGGAGTTGATTTAAATCGAGATTTTATTGATCTAAGCCAACCCGAGAGTAGACTGCTTAGAGAAATTTATGACGATTTTAAGCCAAGCCACTGCTTTAACCTTCATGGCCAGAGAACTATTTTTTCGGCGGGTAATACTTCCATACCAGCTACAATATCCTTCTTAGCACCTTCTGCTGATCTTGAAAGATCCATTACACCAGCTAGAGCATTGGCAATGAAGTTGATTGTGGCGGCAAATAATAAGCTTCAAAGTTACCTACCCAATGCAGTAGGACGATATGATGATGGTTTTAATATCAACTGTGCAGGGGATTATTTCACCGCTCAAGGTACTCCAACTGTATTATTCGAAGCAGGACATTACCCACAAGATTACAATAGAAAAACATCGAGAAAAGCAGTTTTTGATGCTCTTATCGAAATGTGTGAGGTAATTTCTTTGAATAAAATCAACTCCTTTTCTGTACATGATTACCCTAAAATACCTGAAAACCATAAAAACCTGAGAGATATTGAAATTTACAACCTCAAAGGAACCTCAAATGGTATTTTATCCAATAAAAACAAGGTGTTTGTGCAATTCAAAGAAGAATTAAAAGATGGAGTTATCTTCTGGTCTCCTTATTTTGACAGCCTCAACGAGGAGCATGAAGGATTAAATAAAATAAATGCCCTTAATCACACTGATTTAAAGAATATTTTAGTTGATTTTGATACAATCAAAAATTTAACGAAAATGATTTCTTTGTTAAGTTTACATGAATAAATACAATTCGATAAGAAAAAGCCCTCTTTTTAATTATTTTTGTAATTAATTAACAATTAAATTAGCTAGTTATGCCAAAATCTAAATTAGACGAAGTAGATCATCAAATATTAGACATCTTAATTGACAATACTCGTGTTCCATTTACAGACATTTCCAAAAAACTACTAATATCAGCAGGTACAGTACATGTGCGCGTTAAGAAAATGGAAGATGCGGGAATCATAAAAGGGTCTTCTTTAAATTTGGACTATGAAAAGTTGGGGTATTCATTCATTGCATATGTCGGCATATTTCTAGAAAAAAACAGTGCAACGCAGCAAGCAATTAATGACATAGAGAAAATCCCTTATGTAACCGTAGCACACATAACAACTGGTAAATTCAACGTTTTCTGTAAAGTTAGAGCCAAGGATACTAAGCATGCGAAAGATATCATTTTTATGATTGATGACATTCCTGGAGTTTTGAGAACTGAAACTATGATTTCTCTAGAAGAAAGTATCAACGACAAAAAACGATTAATGCATAGTATTTTCAACGAACTCTAACATAATTCATGACCCAATAATGGCTAGAAAAACAAAGTCTGAACGATTTAATGATTATGTTGTATCCAAATTCGAAATTTACAACAGTCTTTTTCTGACACTTCCCTTTGATTCCATTCCCCAAACCTCACTTTTACTTCCATTATTCAAGGATTTTTGTGATAAAGGTTATGATGCTGTTTTATCGCCAAAACAAATTGTAGACCATTTTTTTGAAAATTTCACCCAAGGAATGAGCTCTAAAGATCGGCACAATCTGCTCTTTAGTTTCTTAAAATACATTGAACGCCAAATTGTGTTGTTTGATGCAATTGAAGACGCAGGTTTTTCCTATGTAAATAATATGCACGGTAGAGGAACACTTCGATACATCAAAGAAGCTACCAAGTCAAAGAACAATTTTGCGGAACTTAAAGAGTATCTAAACCGATTCAAGGTTAGAATTGTCTTGACGGCTCATCCAACTCAATTTTATCCTGGCTCAGTACTTGGGATCATCACAGATTTAGCGGCTGCACTAAAAAAAGATGATCTGGATCAGATTAAATTATTATTGGCTCAATTGGGTAAAACTCGTTTTTTCAACAAAATAAAACCAACCCCATTGGATGAAGCCGTAAGCTTAACATGGTTTTTAGAAAATGTTTTTTATGAATCTGCTGCAGTAATCTACAATTACATAGAACAACACATTTTTGAGGGTGAGTCCATCGATAATTCAATATTTGATTTGGGTTTTTGGCCCGGAGGTGATCGTGACGGAAACCCTTTTGTTACCCCAAAAATAACGATTAAAACAGCTGAAAGACTGAGGTTTACAATCCTCAGGAATTACTACAGAGATCTACGTAAACTCAAAAGAAAAATAACTTTTGACGAAGTTGATCAAAAAATAAATGACTTAGAATCTACGCTTTATTACACTTTATTCGAGCCAGAAAAAATTAAAGAAATCAGTTCTGCTTTTGTGATTGATGAATTATTAGAAATTGAAAGCATCCTTAAAGATAAACACAATAGCCTGTATTTAAACGAAATCATAGACCTGAGAAATAAAGTTAAGCTCTTTGGTTTTCATTTTGCTTCTCTTGATATTCGCCAAGATTCTCGTGTACACAATCATGTTTTTGAAAATATAGTTTCGCACCCAAAAATACAAGACCACATTTCAGGTTTACCTCTTAATTATTTGGATCTTGAATTGGATGAGCGTCTCGCTATTTTACCCAAACTAACAGGGGAGGTTCCAGAATCGATTTTTGACGAAGACATTGTTAAACACACCTTGGGATCTATTTACGCCATGAAAGCTATTCAAAAAAGAAATGGAGAAAAAGGATGTAATCGATACATTATCAGTAATTGTCAAAGTATTGAGAACATGTTGCAACTCTTCGCTTTGCACCGCATTTGTGGCTGGGAAAAACCAACAGTTGACCTTATTCCACTCTTTGAAACAGTTGACGATCTTCATGCATCTCAAAATATCATGCACGCTTTGTACTCGAATCCTGTTTACAAGAAACATCTAGAAAGCCGAAAAATGAAACAAACCATTATGCTTGGTTTTTCAGACGGCACAAAGGATGGAGGATATTTTATGGCAAATTGGAGTATTTACAAAGCCAAAGAAGAATTATCTGATGTATCTAAAGACTTTGGAGTTTCTGTCGCATTTTTTGATGGACGCGGTGGACCTCCAGCTCGAGGAGGTGGTAATACGCATCATTTCTATGCTTCTATGGGAGACAGAATTAAAGCTGATGACATTCAATTAACGGTTCAAGGACAAACCATAAGTTCAAATTTTGGAACCTTAGATTCCAGCCAATTTAATCTTGAGCAATTGTTGAGTTCTGGAATTTCAAATCAAGTATTCAAAAACGAAGACAATCGCTTGGCTGATGATGATCGTGAGACCATGCAACAACTAGCTGAAATTAGCTACAAATCATACAGTGATTTCAAATCACATCCAAAATTTGTTCCCTATTTAGAAAATATGAGTACCCTAAAGTACTACTCCAAAACTAACATAGGGAGTCGACCATCAAAAAGAGGGAGTTCAAAAGAACTCAATTTTTCGGACTTAAGAGCAATTCCCTTTGTTGGGAGTTGGAGTCAATCGAAACAAAATGTCCCTGGATTTTTTGGGGTAGGTTCTGCTATTCAGTCATTTGAAGCCAGGGGAGCATTTGACAAGGTGGATTCGTTGTACAAAAATTCAGCATTTTTTAGAACCTTGATCGCGAATAGCATGATGAGTTTAACCAAATCGTTTTTTAAACTTACTGCTCACATTGGGAAAGACAAGGAATTTGGTGAGTTTTGGAACATCATACATGATGAGTATGTTTTATCCAAAAAAATGCTTTTAAAGCTAACAGGTTATTCTGAATTAATGGAAGATCAACCAGCTGGAAAACACTCCATAGAAATGCGTGAAGCAATTGTACAGCCTTTGTTGACAATTCAGCAATATGCTCTCAGTTCAATCCATGAATTGAACAAATCAGAAGAATATTCTGAAGAACAAAAAGAAATATTTGAAAAATTGGTTACTCGATCTTTATTTGGAAATATTAATGCAAGCAGAAATTCTTGCTAAAAATTATTTACCTGCATAATACTGAAATGCTTTAGGAAATAATTCGTCGGGCACTTCAACATCAATCACAGTCTTACCAATAGCCTCTAAAAGAACAAATTTAATTTTCCCATGACTGTTCTTTTTATCATATTGTAAAAGATCCAGTATTGCATCGATATTCTTTTTGTTAAAATCTACCTTAGGGTAAATTGAATTAAAAACTTCTTTAATGTTGTTGCATTGATCAGAACTCAAACCGGTTAACTGAGTTGATAAGTAAGCTTCTAATATCATTCCTATGGCTATGGCCTCACCGTGGAGTAGAGTATTTTTTTCGCTATGAGTTAAGCAAAAAGATTCAATAGCATGCCCAAGTGTGTGACCAAAATTAAGTGTTTTTCGGATTCCATATTCGTTGGGATCCTTTAAAACGACTTGATTTTTTATTCCTACAGAATGGTAAATCAATTCTTTAATTTCATCCGTACTGATCTTTTTGTAATTTGAAAGTTTATCCCAGAAAGTTTTGTCATGAATCAACCCATGTTTTAACATTTCTGCATATCCACTTCTGTACTCTTCTGAAGGAAGAGTATTTAAGTATTGGGAGTCAATCAAAACCATTTTAGGATTTACAATTACACCAACCTGATTCTTTAAAGCACCCAAATCAACCCCTGTTTTACCTCCAACAGAGGCATCCACCATTGAAAGTAGAGTAGTAGGGATGTTTATGAAATCTATCCCTCTTTTAAATGTTGATGCGACAAAACCACCAAGATCGGTTACCACACCACCACCCAGATTAATTAATAAACTTTTACGATCTGCTCCCAACTCCGAAAGTGCTTCCCAAACTCCAGAACAAGTTTCAATATGTTTGTGTAACTCACCCGCATTTATTGAAATAATTTCTAGGGGATTTTCTGTACTAAATTGGCTTAAAAATTGTTGCAAACAAAGTTTTTCAGTATTACTGTCTACGAGAATAATAACATAAGAATATTGATTATTTTTTACAAAATTATTTAGTATAAGATACTGTTTATCAGAGAATTCAACGTTGTATCCCTTAGCAGTTATGGGTTTTCTCAAAATTTATTTTTTTGTAAAAATAAGGATTTTATTTAAGCAAAAATACTACATTTATGATGCCTTAGTTTAATAAAACACTATTTTTATTTATGAAAGGGCAGTCCGATATTTGGGCTGTTTTTTTTTTGAGAAAATAGAAAGCAATTATTCTAGAATTTCCATTTTTAAAATTGTGGCAGTTTTTTTACAATTCTCTACCCTTAAAGCATATTTTTTTAGTTCCAATTCAGTTTCAATTTGATACACTTTACAACTGTCTATTGCTGTTTTGCTGTTACCAAAGTTAACATCTGCATAATTGATAAGGGCGTTAATCGTAAGTGAATCTAGCAAAATAATAGGGTTTATGTCTTGATCAAATCGCCATTCTTTTTTAGAAAGATCATTGAGGACTCTAGCTTCTGGACCGTAATTGCACTGGGTTCTTTTGCCGTTAAAAAAAAAGGCTAAAAAAATTAAACCAGTCGAAAAACCTCCTAAATAATACCCTAATCTTTTTAAAAAACTCATGTTCAAATTTTAGGTAAAAATAATATTCTTTAAGGTTAATCAAATTTAATTTTTCGGGTATTTTGATTGATGTAATCTAATTGAATGCTATGAACCATTTCGGGAAGCAAAGATTGTATTTTATCTGGCCATTCAATTAAACAAACAGAACCTGAATCTAGATATTCTTCGGCACCAAAATCAAAAGCTTCTTCTTCAGAATCTAATCTGTAGCAATCAAAATGAAAGATACTCTCGTGGGATGTATTTTTGTATTCATTTACCAAAGAGAAGGTTGGACTACTCACGGTATCGATTACACTCAAGTGCTTACAAAAAGATTTGATGAGAGTAGTTTTCCCAACTCCCATGGAGCCTTCAAACAGAAAAATATTATGTTTTGAAAGGGTCAAAATTTTTTGAACCATTGAATCAGCCTCTTCCAAACGATAAACTTGCGTCATTTAAATATTGTTTTTTGGATGCAAAACTACAAAAGGGATTATGATTTCTTCCATAGAAATTCCACCATGTTGGTAACTGTTATTAAAAAGGGAAGCGTAATGGTGGTAATTTTTTGGATAAACAAAGTAGCTGTAATCCAATGCAAAGATGTATTTGCTGTTAATACTGATTTTGGGGAGCCCTATGTTTTTGGGTTCATTAACTTCAAAAATTTTATTCGATTTACAGGTTAAACTCCTTCCTGTTTTGTAACGCAGATTTAAACTAGACTCTTTATCACCAACTACCTCAATAGCCTGGGTAACATTTATGGTGCCGTGATCTGTTGTAATTACTAATTGATAATTATGTTCCCTAGCAGCATTAATGATTTCTAGTAAAGGAGAATTTTTGAACCAACTAGCAGTCAAAGAACGATATGCCTTGTTATCAGAAGCCAATTCTTTGATGATTTCCATTTCTGATTTAGCATGAGAAATCATATCAACAAAATTGTAAACTACAGCCGTTAATCTTTCATTTGTATGGTCAGCAAGAGATTTGGCAAGTGATTTTCCGTTTTTAATGTTTGTAATCTTGTGATAGCTCATTTTACCTTCAATATTTAATCGTTTAAGCTGAGCTTCCAATAGTTCTTTTTCAAATAAATTTTTTCCTCCTTCTTCATGGTCATTTTTCCACCACTGAGGATATTGTTCTGAAATTTCTAGAGGTGTAAAGCCCGAAAACAGTGAATTTCTCGCATATTGGGTTGCTGTTGGAAGAATACTAAAATAAGTGTCTTCTTTTTCTTTTTGATAAAAGTCAGTTATGAAAGGTTCAATTGTTTTCCACTGATCCAATCTGAGGTTATCTATCACAAGCAATAGGGTAGGTTGGTTTTCTTCGAGCAAAGGTTTTATTCTGTTTTTAAACAAACGATGAGACAATTCAGGAGCTTCATCGGGCTTATTCATCCAATCCTCATAAGATTGTTTGATAAACCTTGAGAACAGTTGGTTTGCTTCTTTCATTTGACTTTGAAAAATTTCAATCATTCCATGATCCACCAATGACTCTAATTCGAGCTCCCAAAAAACCATTTTTTGATAAAATTCTTGCCATTCATCTGCAGTATTCAAATCCATCAACTCCAAGCTAATTTTTCGAAATTCTTGCTGATAATTTCGGGTAGTCTTCTCTGCAATTAAATTCTTATCCAATAAGTTTTTCTTGAGGGAGAGCAATATTTGATTTGGATTGACAGGCTTAATCAAGTAATCCGATATCCTAGAACCAATGGCATCTTCCATGATGTGTTCCTCTTCATTTTTGGTAACCATTATGACTGGAAGCTTTGGCTGCTTGCTTTTCAAATGAGATAGGGTTTCAAGTCCACTTAGCCCAGGCATGTTTTCATCAAGTAGAACCGCTTCGTACAAATTCTTTTGAACAAGTTCAATAGCATCAAGTCCATTGTTACATGCTGTTACTTGATACCCCTTGTCGAGAAGAAAAAGAATGTGTGGTTTTAGAAGGTCAACCTCATCGTCGACCCATAAGATTTGTATTGGCTGTAGATTCATTACATTTGTAAAAATAAAAAGTTTGAAAATAAATCAAAAATTGACCCTTTTAAACGATCCAATTTACGGATTTATTCACATCAATGCTCCTATTATTTTTAAATTGTTGGAACATCCGTTTTTTCAACGTCTAAGAAGAATCACTCAAATGGGGCTTTCTTCTTTGGTTTATCCCGGAGCAAGACACAGCCGCTTCGAACATGCCTTAGGATGTCTCCACCTGATGCAAAAAACCATTGGAATTCTTAGAGAAAAAGGAGTTTCTATCAACAACGATGAAGCTCTTGCGATGCAAATAGCAATTTTGCTTCACGACATAGGACACGGTCCCTTTTCGCATGCAATGGAAAACTCCCTTGTAAAAGGAGTTCACCATGAGTCCTTGTCTCTTCAGTTTATGTCTTACCTAAACAAGGAATTCGACGGACAATTAACCCTTGCTATTTCGATCTTTCAAAATCAATATCAGCGGAAATTTATGCATCAATTGGTTTCTGGACAGATCGATTTGGATCGAATGGATTACCTCAAACGAGATAGTTTTTACACTGCAGCAACTGAGGGTAACATCAATTCAGAACGAATCATAACCATGTTTAATGTAATTGATGATGAATTGGTAATTGAAGAAAAGGGCATGCACTCTGTTGAAAAGTTTTTAATTGCTCGACGCCTGATGTATTGGCAAGTGTATTTACACAAAACCAGTTTGGTAGGGGAGCTACTTTTGGAACGTTTATTAATTCATGTTCGGAAACTTTACAAAGAAGGAGTGGAATTAAACACCCCAAAATCATTAACTTTCTTTTTAAACCATGATACGGGTGCAATAGACTCAGAAGAACTTCTAAATCGATTTGCATTGTTGGATGACTATGATATCATATCATCTTTAAAAGAATGGCAACATCATTCTGATTTTGTTTTGAAAGACTTGTCGAGTAGAATATTGAATCGGGATTTATTAAAAATCCACATAAAGAATAGTCCTTTCACTGAACATGAAATTTTAGAAAAAAAGGCTCTTTTATCTTCATGGAAATTAAACTCAGAGCAATTGGACAACTATGTATTCACGGGTAGTATTTCTAATCAAGCCTATGTCCCTGACACTAAGACAATAAAGATTTTAAAAAAATCAGGTCAAGTGAGTTCTTTACAAGAGCAATCGGAGCTGTTCATTCGGAATTCATTTTCAAATATTGAATCAAAATTTTATCTGTGCTTTGCAAAGCCGAGTTTGTAAGGTTATTTTTATACTTTTGCAGGAATGAAATTTACCGCTAAACAAATTGCAGGTTTATTGGATGGGCATATCGAAGGGAACCCAGATGTAGAAGTTCATAAACTTTCCAAGATAGAGGAGGGTACAACCGGGTCACTAACCTTTTTGGCCAACGAAAAATACAACCCTTTTCTCTACAAAACCAATGCATCAATTGTTATCATAAACAAGGATTTTGTATTGGAAAAAGAAATAGTTTCCACTTTAGTAAGAGTTCCAGACGCATACCAAGCTTTTTCTACTTTATTAGAGTACTACAACACCAAAGAATCACAAGAAAAAGGGATTTCTCATCCTGTTTCTATTCACGAAAGTTTGATTTTGGATGAATCTTGTTATGTTGGAGAGTTTACAATAATAAAGAAAAATGTCAAACTTGGGAAAAATGTAAAAATACACTCTCAGGTATTTATTGGGGAAGATGTTACCATAGGAGCTGGTTCAATTATTCTTGATGGGGCTCGAATATTATCTCGAACTGAAATAGGTGAAAATTGTGTAATTCATCCAGGCTGCGTAATAGGATCCGAAGGTTTTGGATTTGCACCTCAAGATGATGGAACCTTTAAAAAAGTTCCACAGACTGGAATTGTTCGTATTGGAAACAACGTGGATATAGGAGCAAACTCGACCATAGACAGAGCTACTTTAGGGGCTACAATAATAAATGATGGGGTTAAATTGGATAATCACATCCAAGTTGCCCACAATGTAGAAATTGGGTCCAACACTGTAATAGCAGCTCAAACGGGTATTGCAGGTTCTACCAAAATTGGAAAATCTTGTTTTATTGGAGGACAAGTAGGAATATCTGGACATCTCAAAATAGGAGATGGAGTCCGAGCTCAAGGTCAAACAGGAATTACACGAGACATAAAAGACAATGAAGTTCTTCAAGGAACACCAGCTTTTGATTTTAAAAGCTACAGTAAATCCTTCATTCACTTCAGAAATTTACCTGAAATCATAAAACGCCTCAATCAATTAGAAAAAGAAATCAATGGAAAGTAATCCAACTTTACAGTCAACAATAGCCCAAGAGGTAACCCTCGAAGGGGTTGGTTTGCATACGGGTGAAAATGTTGTCTTAACTTTCAAACCTGCCCAAGCAAATACTGGTTATGTTTTTGTCAGAACCGATCTTGAAGGTCGACCCTCTATTGAAGCAGATGTGCAGTATGTAACTGACACACAAAGAGGTACAAACCTCGAAAAAGGAAAAATTAAAATTCAAACCTCTGAGCACGTTTTATCTGCTTTAGTTGGACTTGAAATTGATAACTGCATCATTGAGCTAAGTGCTCCTGAACCTCCCATAATGGATGGATCTTCAAGGTATTTTGTGGAATCGTTACTCAAAGCAAAAAAGAAAGTCCTGAAAGAATACAGAGACGAATACATCGTCAAAGAAGTTATTCATTACAGAGATGAAGAGTCTGGAAGTGAAATGACCTTAATCCCTTGGGACAACTATCAAATAACAACGATGGTTGATTTTGGAACAAAAGTTCTTGGTACTCAAAATGCAACTTTAGAAAATTTAAGCGATTACGTAGAAGAAATATCCTCTTCACGAACCTTTAGCTTTCTTCATGAGTTGGAAATGCTTCTCGAAAACGGGTTAATTCAGGGCGGAGATTTAAACAATGCAATTGTTTATGTTGATAAGGCTTTGTCAGACGAAACAATGACTCGTTTGAAAAAGGCATTCAACAAAACCAAGATATCTGTTCAGCCAAATGGAATTCTCGACAATTTGTCTTTGCATTATCCCAATGAAGCGGCACGTCACAAGCTATTGGACGTAATAGGAGATTTAGCTTTAGTGGGAAAACGCATTAGAGGAAAA
>Ga0206677_10004558_pt1 | contig 11262 bp, 7 predicted proteins | sample M130m12015metaG_FD_155475 | JGI IMG/M metagenome (GOLD analysis project Ga0206677, IMG submission 155475) | Ammonia-oxidizing marine archaeal communities from Monterey Bay, California, United States - M1 30m 12015 | ecosystem: Environmental > Aquatic > Marine > Intertidal zone | place: USA... | reverse complement strand
GCGAAACGGCTAAAATCTTCTTTATTGCGGCCAAACAGGCGAGACAAAAATGCTTTCATACCTTTAAGCCTTTTTGTCCCCTTTATCGCTGCGGTCCACCGAATGTTCAATCCGCACCTTGATCCCCTTAAACGACAGAACGGCAGCCAGCAACGCTGCAGCCCCAGCCAAAATTTCGCCTTCAAAACCCACGATCATCCACCGTCCCGTGCCATCCGTCTCAACTCAGCGTCGTAACGGCTGTCCGTCAGTTCCTTGAACGGGAACCCCGTAAACCCAGCCCACGCGTTTGTCCTGTTTTCCCGTTTCCACGTCGAATCGCTACCAACCGCCGCAGTGGCCCAACCGCCAGTAAGCGCATCAAACCGTTGAACGGGCGGGATGAGCGACGACAGTGCGTATAACCATTTGTTTTCGTCAGGGTAAAATTCGTTGCCAGAATGCGCTTTACGGTCAAACACCAGCTCTCCAGCAACCCTGAAAGCAGGGTTGGCTTGCGCCAACATTTTCGACGGGTCGGTCCAAGCCTGCAAACTTTCATGCAGCCGTGTGAACGGAAGATCAGGAGTGGCGTAAATAGGGCTTCTCTGCGGGGCGAACGGTACGGTGTCAAGGACTTTGAACGCCAGCGAATCTCTCCACTGCTTTGGGACAATGTCGTTTTCTTCGCCGATCTCAAAGTTTTTACGCAAATGATTATATTTGGCGTAAGTGCGTGGGTTCAAAAACATTTGTTGCATTTGCAGCGGCAGGTTGCGTGAAAAGAATGTCCAGAACGGGACGAGTCGCCGTGCGACTTCGTCCGCTCCAGACAGTTGCGAGTAGTCGAAATGCAGTCGGGTTACGCGTTCCAATGCTTCGTCGGCAAGCTCGTCGTATGTTTGCGCCGTCCGCTTCTGAATCGCTGCCGCGGTTGCCTCCGCCTTAGCCGCCCCGCCGCTCGCTCCGCCAAGTTTCGAAGCCTTCGTCATCCCCGCCACGCCGACACCGCGCTCCATCTCACGCAAATCAGGCCCGCGCGTCACCTTCAACGACGGCATCCCTGACCTGTTCGCCGCAGCGACCCGATGGTTCCCTTCACCAATCCACCATGTGCCGTCAGGCTGCTTCCTGAGTTCTATCGGCTGCTGCTGGCCCTTAGTGGACATCGAATAAGCAAGTTCATCCAGAAACTCGTCACCCGTCGCCCCCTTCCCAGCGCCCAAGCGGTGACCAGGAACCATGGCCTCCATTCCCCTAGCGTTCAAGCCGTCAATGTCGTCTCCTGCGCGAACGTCATGCCAAATCCTGATGTCGTCCAAGTCCGCAGGCGACATATCGACCACGTCGCCGACCGCCAGGCGTTCCAGATCCACGCCACGCGCTATGTCGTCTAAATCGTCAATAGACTTGGGGAGCCGATTTGCTGGCAAAACACCAGTACGGCCAGACCGACTAAAAACGCCAGCTTTACCAGGAGTCGTGGCCCGTTTAAAAGTATTCAACGCAACCGCAAGACGCAACGGCGCTTCCACAGAATTCGTACCCCACCGCTGCGACAGCCTAGTCAACGGATTGTCTCCCGCAGTATTGACAACAGCCGTCGCGGCTCCACCGCCGCGTCGGCCCTCAAGGAACTGGGTCGTCACACTATTTTTACCAATACCAACCTCAGTCGCACCCAACGAACCTCTAATACCTGAACCCCAAGCGCCCTCCATAGCTTTCGGAAGCCATTCAGGAAGAGACGGATCGTCAAACATCGCCATCCCCTCCTTATTAAACCTGTTGACATAGACGTGCGCCTCGCCCTGATCCACAAGCTTCACACCGTCCGAAAGGTTCATGAACGTGCCGCCGTAATAGTTTCTGAAATGGAAACCAGGAGACAACGTCGCATACGTTTTAAAGAAACGGGTGTATTCGTCCATCGCCAGCCAAAACGCTTTCGACTCAACAGCCTTACCGACCCGCAAGAAAGAGTCCGCAAGCTGCTTAGGCATCATCACCTCATCACCATCAGCCCTAATTTTGGTGACAAGAACCTCAAACTCCTCATCAACCATTTGTTTCACATGCGGGCCAAGCTGACCCGACTTGCCGTACTCGTGAAACTTGTCAGTGTGAGTCGGCGACCAATTCCCATCAACTTTTTTCGCCGCCTTGTCCAAACTGAACATTGCGCCCTCAACCGCTTTCTCGTTTTGTTCCGCCATCTTCTCAGCCGCCTCGCGAGACAACGGAACACCACCCTGGTTGCGTTTACCCATATCCAAAACTTCATCGGCAGCCCGAGGGATAGTCCCCATCACCTCGTTAAAACTTTTCACATACTCAGGATGAGTTCTCTCAAGCGTCTTAAGAGCAGTAGCGACACCGACGTCATGCGCCGCATCACTCACAGTCTTCTCCCAAATAATCGCATAATCGTCCTCAAAGATTTTGACGCCACCCAACGCGCCACCAATCTTTTCGTTAATCTCCTTAATCGTCGCCTCTTCCAACTTCACAACCTTCGGTTTCGCACCACCAGGCTGATCAACGTAGTAAGTCGTGTTCGGTTTAAACTTGCGTTCAAACGCCATCCCTTTCGACTGCGCCTCGTTGACCGTAAATTCGACAGGCTCCCCACTCTTCTGCACCCTCACCCGCGAACGGTTAGCATCCGAATCAAAAAGCGCCTTCCGACCGCGATACGTCAACATGTGCCTCACATAGTTCGCGCGATGTTTAAAACCCGAACCGCCAGCATCCAAAATCAAATCCATCAAAGCATCAGTTTTACCCCGAGCCTCTACACCCAAAGCCGAGATTTCCGCCCCAGCACGCTCAAGCTCGTGAGTCAAATCCGTGCGGCCCTTAGCTCTCCTCTTAAGAAGCTGTTTATTGAACTTTCTGTCGCCAAGGAACTGCATCGACACCCTGCCGCTACCCCGACGAGCCGCATTCGACGACGCAACCTCCGCGAACGCCACCCGCAACGCATCCTGCCCCGACGACGTAGACAGATCAACTCCCGCACGACCAGAAATGATCGCCATCGGCGCAACCAAATCCTTATTGATCCGCATCCTCCCCATAGCCTTACCCAAAGGAGTTTTCATCACCGCATAACGGGCCTGACTGACACCCCTCATCGTGTTCGTAGACAAAGCACCCGTCATCGGTATGCGAACATTGTGTGTTCGCGTACCAAACCGCAAACCAGCCTTACCCATCCCCATATACTCACGCATAGCGTCATCCATGTAATGGGCAGTGTGAGTGCCAACCCTGTCCAAATCGGCGGCTTTAAACATCTTTTGGCCCGCAGCATCCCGAGCGTTAGACAACGTGTTGCGTGCCACAATACGTTGCGGCGCGCCAACAACTCTGCCCGTACCGCCAGTGACCCCAGTGATGGGGTCAAAACCGACATCGCCGACAAACCCGACACCACGGTTCACCCAACTGTTGTCAAACGGAAGAGTGTTCGCAGGGTCCCAAAGCTTACCGAACCCGTAATCTGGGTCCATGATTTTCGACCAGTTGCTTTGCTTGCCGAAATCGTTGAGTGTCCCATCTTCGTTCAACTGCGAATTCATTTCGCTACGGCCACCTAAAACGCCACTCAAACCTTCCGAAAACTCCTCGGCAGCCAGCAGCCCAGTGTTCCCAACCATGTCCCAAGCCTTCGTCACCCCCTGAAACGGCTTACCTATCGCCAACCCCAAAGAAGACTTAGCCAAATTGCCGACGTCACCCCAAAACCCGCCACTCATGTCAGGTCGGAAACCAGGGAAACCCTGCCATCCGCCACGCTTAGACGACGGTAGCGGCGGATTATTCTTGCTCATCTGGTCATACGCTGCATCAAGGTCAGCGTCACGCGGCTGCCCCGCAAACGAAGCCCTCAACCTCGCATCATCGGCAGCCAACCGATCAGTGAACATCTGTTGCTGCAACGCCCCTTCCAAATCGAACCGTGAAACACCCCGACTTGGCGAACGATTCACAAACGGCGGACGAAGAGACGCGGAATGCTGTCGCTGTGCCTCCTGCAAAGCGGCAGCCTGATTTAAAGTCGCGCGACGACCAGCAAACAAATCTGGCATCAGCGGCCCATCGCCGACTGCATAGCGGCCACCAGCGGAGTGATACCGCGACCGTTCAAACCAGGACTCGGAGCGTAACGGCTATCCTTGCCGTAAATGCCGACATTGCGCGACCCGTCAATCAGGATACGAGCAAACCGTTCCTGACCACTCTTATGTCTGGCCGCAGCCTGATATTCGTCCAACGCCGCCCGCACATTCGCAGGCATCTTCGGCCGCGGAGCGGGCTGAGGTGCCGCAATCGCCGCCGCCAAACTCGCTTTAGCACCCCCGTCACGGAAATTGCCCATCGACGTTGGAATGTTAAGCTGACCGTTGTAACGCCAGTTGTCCATCGGCACCGAACTGAGCTTCGCCGCACCAGTAGCGGAAGCGCCACCCAAACCTTTACTGTCGTAACGCCAGTTATCCATCGACGGATCAGGGAGACCCTTGGCAGCAACCTCACGCCAATTCCCCATCGAAGTGTTAGGCATCACCTGATCGCCGTTGTACCGAAAGTTGTCCATCGGAACGTTCGGAGTGGCCTGACGGCCATCGTAACGGAAATCAGACATCGGCGTGTTTGCCCGCTCCTGCCGACCGTCGTAACGGAAATCACTCATCGAAGTGTTCGGAGGTGTCTGCCTTCCGTCGTAACGGAAATCAGACATCGGCGTGTTCGGCATGACCTGATTGCCGTTGTACCGAAAGTTGTCCATCGGTGTCGGCGGAACCATGTTTTGATTATTGGCGTCAACCCAAGCGTCGTAACGTCCGCCACCCGCAGCGCCTCTGGCCGTGGCGGCCTGCGCAGCGGTCGCAGCAGAAGCGTAACGGGAACTGTCGGCTTCACGGTTAGCTACCGCAGCCTGCGCAGCAGCCGTGGCGGCCGCAGCAGCCCCGTCCGCCGCAGCCTGCTGTCGGGAACCATTAGCAAGACGTGCAGCCTCAACAGCGGCCTCAGCGGCGCTCACAGCAGCCTCAGCGCCAGAAGCGTAACGGGAACTGCTCGCACTCTGCCCGCGTGCGGCAGCAGCAGCCTCAGCAGCAGCGTCAGCAGCCACCTGGGCGGCAGTAGCGTAACGTGACCCTGAAGCAGCCCTGGCGGCCTCAGCAGCCGCCTCAGCAGTCGCCACAGCAGCAGCCTGGTAACGGGAACTGTCGGCTTGACGTCCGTCAGCTATCCCCGCAGCCCGCACCTCAGCGTCCGCCAGCATGTCAGCCGCATCCTGGTAACGGGAACTGTCAGCCCGTTCACCCCGACTGCCGTAAGCTTCAGCAGCAGCACCGTAACGGGCGCTGTCGGCTTGACGTCCGTTAGCGATCTCAGCGATCTCGGCAAGCTCGTCAGCGAAACCCTGGTAGCGTGAACCGCCAGCAGCGTCCCTCGCCTCACCGACAGCAGCAGCTTCAGCAGCAGCACCGTAACGGTCCCCGTCCGCCGACCGTCCTCGGCCCGCAGCAGCCGCAGCGTCCTTGCCGCCACGAACATCCTCAACCCTGACTGCACGCATCGCTGCGTCAGCAGCAGCCTGATAACGATCAGCCGACCCAGAAAGGCCCACATTGTCCGCTTGGACTATTGCTTCCATTGCAGCATCAGCAGCAGCCTGGTAACGGTCGCTTAACGTTTCAACATCAAACGGTTCAACAGGCGGGAAAGCTGGCGGATAAACACCGCCACTGTCAGGCCCAGCAATAGAACGGGCAGCGCCAGCAGCGCGGCCCGTCACGCCAGCAATCGACTCCACCGCAGCCTTAGCGGCCTCAGCGGCCATCTCCCGACGACTGTCCATTTCGGCAGCATCAGGGTTCGCCAACAAAGTCGGTTGACGGGCTTCACGTTGACCGATGCCAGGGGCTGCGCCCAAAAGCGAATCCAAATCTGGAACAGGCGACACCCCGTCTGCGGCCGCTTTGGCGGCAGCAGCCTGGCCTGTGCTGATCGAATTGTTTCTCCAATCGGCAAGCTCGTCATAATATTTTTCTAAATCAAAATATTCTCGCTCTGGTGGGCCTTCAAAACCCTGACCCGTCAGACCCGACATCACCTGCCGCACCTGGCGGGCAATGTTGGAAAGCACGTCCCCAGTCCCAGACTGATTGGGGGCTGTCAGCTCGTTGACGCGCCGCATGGCCGCATTCAACCGATCAGCGTTCGCCCCACCGTTACCTTCACCAAAATCAGACAGCTTCCACTCGTCCACAGGCGTCGGCAAACCCAAATCACGATACTTTTTTGTGGCCGCAGAATCCTCCGTGATCGGCTTGCGATAAACACCCGCATCAGGATTTTCTTCAGCGTACCGCGCCGCCTCGGGAGTCAACTGTTTCTTAGCAGTCTCAAATTCGATGAACTCGTCGTAAAACGGGACAGCCAAATCATAGATCCTGTCAGCGAAAGCCCGAGCCTCCGCCACCTGTTCCTTGACATCTTCCGTTCTAGGGGAAGCAGCGTCCTCAAGCGTAATCCCGTAAGCCTCCTGCAAACGCCTATTGTAATAGTGATCCCTGATCGCCGAAGGGCTTTTGTTGCCTCTAATCATCGATGCGACGATGAACTCGTCACTTTCGGGGGAGGTTTTCAACGCCCGATCCAGCCGTGGGCGAGACGGCAAAACAATGTCATCGTAGCCAGTGACAATCGGCTCAAACGCCGCAGGGTCAACCGCACCAGGACGTGACTGGGCCAACGGCCGAGTCAACATTTGCTCAAAATCTTTAGAGTTCAGAAACGTTGAACGTTCAACCTCGCCAATATCAAGCCCCATCTGCTCCAGCAGAATGGTGCGCAAAACCTCGTCACCAGTCGGAAAAACCTCTGTCTCGCTCATAATTTAACCCTTAAAGAAAATCTCTGATATCGGCAGTTTCACCAGCGGCAGCCAAAGCATTAATCAACGTCATAATGACCTGCTGCTCCTCAGCCTCAGTTGCCTTATCTTCCACGCGTTTCTTCTCCCGCAACCTTGCCGCCAACGCACTGCCAGACGCCGCCAGCTCCGAACGGGCAAAATCGCCGTACTGTTTGTTCGCCAACGTGTTGTAGCCGCGCTCAGACTCACCCAGCGCACTCATCCGCTTACGGAAACGTTCATCCGAATCGTTCCCCAAATCGGCGAGTGTGTTCGCCAACCCAACCTCAGCCTTGTATGCGCCAGCATCAGCACCATTAGCGGTCAACAGGTCAGCATATTCGGGTGACAGTCGTTGACTTTCGGTCAACGACATGTCCCCGTAAGGGTTGCCCATCCCGTCAATAAAAGTGCCTAAACGTCCCTCAGCCGCAGTCGCATCTGCCTGGTCGGCGGTCACAGCACCGTCGATGTCGGCGAGTTCTTGGGTGATGTCTCGTGGACCGAATCTGTCGGATGCGAGCAGTTCTTGAAGCATTTTTGCCATTGCTTTTGACTGTTCCGTTTGACTCACGCCGCCGTAGCCGTAGCCACCACCACCCGTAGGTCCGCCGCCGCCTGGTGGCTGGTTGTTGAGTTGGTCGTAGTAGGCCGCTTCTGCTTCCAGCAACTGACGGTTGATTCGGTCGGCGTCTACGGATTCCGTGTCATTGAGCGCATAACCCCTCGCCCTGGACGGGAGATACGCATACTCACCTTTTTCGTTAAGCGCGAGCGTTTCGCGGGCGTTTGTCTGGTCAGCAGGATTAACCCCAGGACCATAAGTCACAGGAGTGGACGTTCTCACAGGATTTCTAATCTCGGGAGGCAAACCCTGCATGGTCGGAGGGTCGGGACTGTAAATAGAAGACGTGCGTGCAGGCCGATCGACAATGGGCGTGCGCGTAGGCGGCTTCTTCGGCTTCTTCGGTTTCGGCATCGGGTAACTTGTAGTCCCAGACTCATCAGCAACTGTCGAACCGTAAATACTCATAACTATCCCTTAACTGTAAAGAGGCTTATACGCCTGCAACATCAAAGCCTGCATTGCAATTTCGTTCTGTTTGCGTTCCTCAATCGCCAACAAAGCCTGCTCGCGTTGACGATCAATGCTCGCAGACGCAAAATCAAACTCGCGTTGCTCCGCACCAAAATCGTCCGCCATACGCCCCATATAACGCGTATGATCCCCAACACGACGTTTCAACGCCGACTGAAACGCCCCCGAACGCACCCCGCCACCAGTCAAACCACGACTTGCAGCGTTCTGCATGAAACCAGACTGTTGACGGCCAAAACTGCGTGTAGCATCAGACCGCCGACGAGCGCCACGTTTCTGCGAAAGGAAACGCCCACGTTCGTTAGCAGCCTGCTTCGACAGGTGATCAGAATTCACCTGCCCCCGCGCCTTAGTGTACCGAGATTGATCAATAGCCATTACCTATAGTCCTTTTTGTCCCTAGAACACTAAAGCAATCACGTTAAGGACAATCCCGACGACAGCCTCGTCGGACGGACTGTCGCCATGTATCCAAAACTCAATGGCACCATTGCTGCCAATTTTTGTTAAAAAATGCTCGTTGTTTATTTCGCCCGCCGTTACATTCAACGCAGCAAACTCTTTGCCATCTACCTCGGGATTCCAGTTCGACCCGTCAGGTCGGACAGCAACCCAACTGTTGTAGGCTGCATTAACTGAAGTTATATTTAAATATGCGGCCTTCGCGCCAGAACGCGAAATCCCGCCAATCGTTGCAGGCAACTGGATTTTGTGCCAAGTAAGAGCTTTCTTGCCGTTCCGCTCATCGTAAACACGGGTCGGCTTATCACACATTTTCATCAACGGACGAGCAGCAAGCAGATCGTCAATCTCTTTCTTCGTGTAAACCTGGTCGTGAGTATGCCCATCGACCGAAACGTTCTTGCCGTCGACCTTCGACGTGCCAGTAACCGCCAGATTGCCCGTGATCGTCCCGCCAGCCAACGGCAAAAACCCGCCACCAGCAACATCGCCACCAACAGCATTCTCTAACTGCGCTTTCGTCACCGCACCCTGCGGAACAGACGCAGCCGCACCCAACAACAACTCAGACCCAGCATCCATCGCAACAGACCCATCAGCATGAATCACCTGATTATTAACAAACGACTCAATCTGCTGATAATTCTGTTGATGCTCACTCGCCTCAACGAGTGTGCCATCAACAATATTATTCGGAACAGTCAACTTACTCACAACAAAATCCTTTACAAACTACGTTAAACGACGGCTACGGTACTTAAACACAACAGAACTCAAACCCCAAGAAATCCCAGGCGCACCCTCAATACGCAACTGGGTTGACGCCATAGTCCCCAAAGACGACCCCTTCTCCAACCTTGAACCAAAACCAACAGACCCCGAATAAACAGCCCCGCCACCATAAACAACACCCGACCCGTAACGGGCACCATCGCCCTCAGGATCAACAACAACCTCAAAACGACGGACAATCGCATCCTCAAAATCGCGACGGACAGACACCCGAAACTTGTAGCCAACATCAAAACCCCGTGCAACAAAAGTCGGACGCTTCCACCGCTTCTTCAAATCCGTATACCCCGCATCTAACCAACGAGTCGTATACGACGACTCAAACGGCACAGCAACATCCCCCAAAACGTCCAACGCATCCTCCGACGCCTCCACCCGCACAACACCAGGATGTGACCGCAAACAGCCCAGCAAACCAATACTGGCCTGCGAATAAGCGCCCTGCGCAAACGGCCCCAAACCGCCACCGCCAGCCGCCTCAAACACCGTCCAAGACCCGCCCGCTACCTGCGGATCAAGCACAAACACAGCCGAAGCATCATCAGCAGACTCATCAAAAGAAAACGGGACAGCCCACCACAAACGCTTCCCCAACCACCCCAACCACTGGTTATCGCCAGCAAACTTATTGAAAAAGTCTGACGCCACCAACGGCCGCAAAGAAGCAGAAACTTCTTGCGGCCTCTGCGAATCAGTGATCGAATACACACCATCAGCAAACGACATGAAATAACATGCCGTCTCCGACTTCGCAATCAACTGACGGTTACGCGCACCCTTCGTCCACGACACATTAACCAACTGTTGCGACTCACCATCATAACCGTAAATAGCAAAAATGCTAGACGCCTTAAACACCAACAAATGGTCCGCCATCGGCACAATGCCCGTAATCGGCCCGCCACCAACCAAAATGTCAATAAAATCGTCCTTGCGCCACGCCCCAGGCTGATTCGGATGCGACCAACGCACCCGATGAGGAAAAAACTCGCCATTCTCCTCAAACGTCGAAGCAACCCACACACGCCCACCGTGCGAAGCAACAAAATTGGCTCGCACCATAGACGACGACGAAACAGGAGCCGTATAGTCAGGCGACCAATTAGTGGCGTCAGGGACAGCCGAAAAATCGTCTGCCTGAACCGACACCCCATCCCACGCCAACACGTCCTCATTGCCACGGACAATAAAAACCGTGTCACCCCAAGCGGCATAATCCGCTACATGAACACCCGCCGAACAGACAGCATCAACACTGTCCGCCTTCAACGCAGCAAACTCCCCGTTCAACGACCAGTACAGCTTGTTATCAGACCCGTTAGCAATAAGCAGCGAATCCTGCCCCGACGAACGTTCATGCAAAAAAGCTGTCCGAGGATTCCAGCCAGCCACAGGAACATCGTCACCCCAACGTTCCCAGCCGCGACGGGTACGAATACCGCCAGACGAAAACTCTACATTCAACATTGCAGGCGACTCGTTCGGGGCCAGCGTGAACTGGGACCGATTCAAATTCAGACCGCCCGAAAAATCTTCAAGTTTCAACTGACGTAAAGCGTTAGCCATTACAGAAAGTCCGTAACCACACGACGACGGCCATAATGGCCCACGACACCACGACCCATCGTTATTCGGCCCTGATAACGGGCACGCATAATAGAAGTCATCGTCACAGCAGTCATCGCACGCCAAGTAGACAAATACATGCCCGACAACACATCATCTTCCTGGCCCGCATAAGCCCGAGAAATCGCGTAATGAACCAACGCCGAATGCAACCTGGAATCACAATCAGGAACACCAGCAGACAAGCCATACCAGTCCTCACGCAACATGCGCCAGCCACGGATTGTGAACGTCAAATCAGGCTTCGATCCAGGCCACAAATGCAGTCCCGTGCCCCACATTGAATACATCGAAGGCGAACCCGCCGAAGACGGGTCGCCGCCGATGCTGTCAGCAAAATAGTTTTCCGCATCCTCATGCGAAACATGTTCCA
>Ga0206677_10004557_pt1 | contig 11271 bp, 11 predicted proteins | sample M130m12015metaG_FD_155475 | JGI IMG/M metagenome (GOLD analysis project Ga0206677, IMG submission 155475) | Ammonia-oxidizing marine archaeal communities from Monterey Bay, California, United States - M1 30m 12015 | ecosystem: Environmental > Aquatic > Marine > Intertidal zone | place: USA... | reverse complement strand
TAATGCACCTTTCGGTATTTTGGCACCTAGTTCTGTATATTTCGATGGGTTTTTTAGAAACTCTACTATTTCAACTATTTCCTCTTTAGCCCCCTCTAATCCCGCTACATCTGAGAAGTTTACATTGGTGGTTTTTCCATTTTCATAAACACGAGCTTTGGATTTTCCAATATTGAATATTTGTCCGCCACCACCAGCATTACCTCCTGACATTCTGCGCATAACAAAAATCCAAATGGCAATGATGATTACAAATGGCAATAGATAACTGAGAATGGTCCCAAAATAGTCGACCCGTTCTTCGTATTCAAAAGCGACATCTCGATCCTTAAGCTCTTGAGACAAATAGGTTTGGTCTATTTTTTCTATTTCAAAAAGAAGTTTAGTCTTGTCGGTTTCCTTAGATTCTTTGATTGTTACATTTAGTTTTTTGAGTTCTGCATCTTCACTCTTTTTAACCAATTCAAGTCCTTCTTTATTTAAATGAAACTCAGCACTTTTCTCATTAATTATAGTTACGTTATCTACACCAGAGTTGTCTGCAATTTCAAGTAATGTTTGCATTTTAACAGACTCTCGTTCAGACTTCCCCATATATAATTGAAACGCGATAAGTCCAACGCCAAGAATCGCATATATCCAATAGATTGAGAAGTTATTCTTTTTTTTTGCCATTTGTTTTGTCTTTTTTTAATTCGGTATGTCTTTTCTCGTTGCATCTGACCAAAGCTCTTCTATATCATAAAAAGATCTTTTGTCCTTGTAGAAAACATGTCCAACAACATTCACATAGTCTAACAGGATCCAATCACTATTTGTTTTACCCTCGATATTCCATGGCTTTTCCTTCATTGTTTTTCTCACGAACCTAGTTATGGAATTAGAAATACCATCAACGTGGGTATCTGAATCACCTGAACATATCACAAAAAATTCACTAACGGCTCCATCTAGTTCGCGTAAATCAAGCACAACGATTTCATTTGCTTTGTTTTCTTGCATACCTTCAACGATTGCATCACACAATTGTTCTGAAGGAGATTTTGATATTTTTTTGCTCATAGTTAAAGGTATGACAAATCTAAGTGATTAATTTTAATTTTGCGTCTGATAATTATGACACAAATCAATTCCAAAATAGGTATTCACAAGATTCGTTTGTCTTCTGTAGATTCAACTAACAATTTTGCTGCCAAACTCATAAATCAGGGCCTTGGTTCTCATGGTTCGGTAATATTGGCAGAAAATCAGACTAATGGCAGAGGTCAGATGCAATCAGAATGGCAGTCTGAGACAGCTCAAAATATCCTATCATCATTTATTTTTGAGTTCTCGACAGTGGATTCACAGACCTTATTTGATGTGAACAATTTGGTTTCAATTGTGCTTCTAGAATTCTTACAGCTATATTCGTTAGAGGCTCAAATAAAATGGCCTAATGATATTCTAGTTGGTAAAAAAAAGATTGCTGGGATTCTAGTGGAAAATAAATTTTTAGGATCTAAATTGACACATTCAATTGTTGGAATAGGGCTCAATGTTAATCAAATAAGCTTCCCCAATTTAGATACGGCTACAAGCATGCACCTAGAAACGAGTCAGGATTACAGTATTGAGTCGCTATGGTTTTCTCTTATTGATACGTTTCGAAAATGGGAAGGGTTTTTGGGGACAGAAACAAAAAGAAGGTATTTAAAAAACATCTATAAAAACAATTTATTTGGAAAGGATCAACATAGGTCATTCATGATTGATAATAAAATAGTTGATGGCACAATACGCGGTGTTGATGCTTATGGGAGGTTAGCTTTAGAGCTTGAAGGGAAGGTGCATTATTTTCAAAATAAGCAGCTTAAATTCTTATGAGAAATGTTTGTCTAATTTATTCGACATGTAGTTGAATAAACTTAAAAGAGGCTTTTCTACCATCATTTTAAGAAATGCATTGACCTCGCCATCAAATTCGATATATCCTTCTGTTCCTGTCGTTTCTTTTTCTGAAAGGAAAATAGTAAGCTGAAACGGAAATGGTGATTTTTCACCTGATTTTAAAAATACTTTATCGGTTTCGAAGCCATTTTGTATAAGTGATATCATAAAGCCACCCTGAACCTTAAAGGAGCATTCCTTTTGATCACTCTTAAAATCTTTCACCTTATCCATTGGAAGTAACAATTCAAAATTCTTTGGGTTGGTTAAGAATTTAATGATTGTTTCTTTGTTGGCACCAATAGTTACTTTTTCCCCATTTAAAATCATATTTACGAATTTAACCATTTAGAAGGATCTCTGCTCCAATCTCTCAAGAGATGTAAGTGTTCTTTCTTGATGTAGTTAGAATCCAATGCCTTCTCTAGGAGTGTTGTGTAATCAGTTAGAGTAGAATAGGGGCATTCTGCTTCGCTAAACCTTGTTTGTGACTCGGAAAATCCATATGTGAAAATTGCAGCAAGCCCTTTTACCTCTATACCAGAAGACTTGAGTGATTCAACGGCTTTCAGACTGCTTCCTCCAGTGGAGATTAGATCTTCTATAACAACAGCTTGTTGCCCTTTTTCATAATGCCCTTCAATTAGGTTTTTTCTACCGTGACCCTTAGCTGCACTTCTAACATAAACGAATGGTAAGCCCATTTCTTGTGCAACCAGTACGCCAATAGCAATGGCTCCGGTCGCCACACCGACAATAAGGTCTGGCTTACCAAATTTTTCATTAATTAATGCTACCAGACTTTGACGAATGTGTGTTCTTACGGAAGCATGCGAAAGGGTAATTCTATTGTCACAATAGATCGGTGACTTCCATCCAGATGCCCAAGTAAATGGAGAATCAGGTTGCAGTTTAACGGCTTTTACTTGTAACAGTAGTTCGGCAATCTTTAAGGCCCTATCTTTGTCATTCATCATGGGGCAAAAGTATAAAGTTTTTACTGAACAATCAGGAATTTTAATTGAGGATTCTCCAAAAGATTATGTGTCCCATGACCTTCCTTTAGTTTTCAAGGATTTTAACCATTTTAATTCTTTTGTCGGGTCTCGCTCTGTAAGCTTTAGTACGCCCGATGCGAAACAAAAGCTAGATTCTCTTTTTTTAAATTTCAAACGTGTTGAAGCAGCTGGGGGTATTGTAACTAACAATGATCATGTACTGCTTATCTTTCGAAATGGTATTTGGGACCTGCCAAAAGGACATGTAGAATTTAATGAACCATTGAGTTTGGCTGCGTTAAGGGAAGTACGAGAAGAATGTGGACTTGTTCAAAATGTTAATGTCAAAAAGCTATTTCAGAATTCTTACCATTCTTATGAACACAAACAGCGAAGTGTGCTTAAAGTTACTTCCTGGTTTTTAATGCATGCTGAAGTTATGGAGGAGCTGACGCCACAATTAGAGGAAGGGATTACTGAATGCAAATGGGTACACATTGAGATGCTTCAAAGCTATTTGCCAGAGACGTTTTTATCAATAAGGGAGTTATTGTCAGATTTTATTGATGTTCACGCGCTTAATAAGTAGATAAATGCTATGGTTTTTATACCTTTGCAATTAAAATTTTACAATGAGTATTACAAAGACGTATGATCCTAAAATCGCAGAAGAAAAATGGTATGCGCATTGGTTGGAAAAGGGTTATTTTAATTCCGTTCCGGATGATAGAGAACCGTTTACTGTTGTAATACCACCTCCTAATGTTACAGGAGTTCTGCATATGGGACATATGCTGAATAATACAATTCAGGATGTGCTTATTCGAAGAGCCCGTATGCAAGGTAAAAATGCTTGTTGGATTCCAGGTACTGATCATGCATCTATTGCTACCGAGGCTAAAGTGGTTCAAAAGCTCAAAAGCGAAGGTGTGTCAAAGACTGATTTATCTAGAGAGGAGTTCTTAGGACATGCTTTCGAATGGAAGGATAAACATGGAGGTATTATTCTTGAACAGTTGAAAAAACTTGGAGCTTCTTGTGATTGGAATAGAACTCATTTTACAATGGACCAGAGCTATTCTGAATCAGTGCTAGATGTTTTTGTTGATTTATTTAACAAAGGTAAAATTTACAGAGGGGTTAGAATGGTCAATTGGGATCCCGATGCATTGACTGCCGTTTCTGATGAAGAAGTACTCCATAAGGAGGTCAATTCTAAATTGTTTTTTGTTCGTTATAAAGTTGTTGGCACTCAAGATGAATGGTTAAATATCGCAACAACGCGTCCCGAAACTATTTTTGGCGATACTGCAATATGTGTTAATCCCAGTGATGACAGATATAAAAGTCTTCACGGTAAAAGTATTCATGTTCCATTGACCGATAGAACAATTCCTATCGTTACTGATGAGTACGTTGATGTTGAATTTGGAACAGGTTGTTTGAAGATTACACCAGCTCATGACATCAATGATTATGAAATAGGGGTAAAGCACAATTTGGACAATATAAATGTGTTTAATGATAACGGTACATTAAATGCCTATGGTTTGCATTATGAAGGAATCGATCGTTTTGAGGTTAGAAAACAAATTGAAAAAGAGCTCAATGAAAAAGGATATCTCATCAAGGTGGAAGACCATCAAAACAAGGTTGGATATTCAGAGCGCACCAATGCAGTTATTGAGCCAAAATTATCACTCCAGTGGTTTGTGAATATGAAAGAGCTTTCAGAGCCAGCATTGGAAAATGTAATGAATGGTAAGATTCAATTTCATCCGAGTAAATTTAAAAACACGTATCGCCACTGGATGGAAAACATCAAAGATTGGTGTATTTCACGACAGCTTTGGTGGGGACACAGAATTCCAGCATTTTATTTTGGGAAGGGCACGAATGATTTTGTGGTTGCAAAAACCATTGAAGAAGCAATTGAAGTTGCTTCAAATAAATTAGGAAAGTCTATTACAAAAGAAGACTTGCGACAAGATGAGGATGTTCTTGATACTTGGTTCTCTAGTTGGTTGTGGCCGATATCAGTTTTTGATGGCTTGACGAAGCCAAACAATGAAGAAATTAAATATTATTACCCAACAAATGATCTTGTTACCGCTCCTGAGATTATGTTTTTTTGGGTGGCAAGAATGATTATGGCGGGATATGAATATCTAGATGAGCTTCCTTTTAGAAATGTTTATTTTACGGGAATAGTTAGAGATAAATTGGGGCGTAAAATGTCCAAATCTCTTGGGAACTCTCCTGACCCAATTGAATTGATTCATAAATTTGGTGCAGATGGTGTTCGTGTTGGTGTTTTAATCAGCTCTCCCGCCGGAAATGATTTGCCATTTGATACAAGTCAATGCGAGCAAGGAAGAAACTTCTCAAATAAATTATGGAATGCTTATCGCTTGATCTCAAGCTGGGAAGTGAAAGATATAGAACAACCGGCCTCATCGGCGATTGCAATAGATTGGTTTAAGAATAAATTTCAAAAGACCTTGACGGAGTTAAATGAGTTGTACGATAATTATAAAATATCAGAAGCTTTGATGGTTAGCTATAAACTCGTTTGGGATGATTTCTGCTCGTGGTATTTAGAAATTATTAAACCAGGTTATCAGCATCCTATTGATCGTAAAACCTTAGAACAATCTGTTTTTCTTTTTAATGATGTTTTAAAAGTATTACATCCTTTTATGCCTTTCGTGACAGAGGAGTTATGGCATCAACTTTCTGAACAAAAAGAGGATTTAGTTGTGTCTAGCTGGCCTGAGTTTTCAGGTTTTGATGAAGGATTGCTGTCCTCGTTTTCAATTGCTGCTGAAATCGTCTCGAATGTTCGAAATATTAGAAAGCAACAGAGCATCGGTGGAAAGGTGAAGCTTGAGCTTTTTTACTCCGGAAAATATGCGGGAGGAAAAGAATTCACATCTATGATTAGAAAAATGGGTAATCTCTCCGTTTTTGAGTCGACAGCTGAAAAAATTGGTAATTCAAATGGTTTTATTGTTGATGGTATTCAATTTTACATTCCATTTGGAGACGCCGTAGATGTGAAGGCAGAGCGCGCGAAATTAGAACAAGAGTTGGAATACTCTAAAGGCTTTCTAGTTAGTGTCCAAAAGAAATTGGGTAACGAGCGTTTTGTGAATTCAGCGCCTACAAATGTCGTGGAGAATGAAAAGAAAAAGCAGGCAGATGCGTTACTGAAAATTTCATTAATAGAGGAAAAACTTGGAAATCTTAACTAAATAAAGGAAAAGTCTACACGCCTATTTAGCCTTTTGCCATCATCAGTAGTATTTGATTCAACTGGGTGAAGCTCCCCTTTAAAATCAATTACAATTCGGTCCCGTCTCAAGCCATTTTTGGTAAAAAAATCTATGATTTTTTGGGCTCTTCGTTTTGACAAATGTTTGTTGTAAAAATCTGTTCCATCTGAGTCTGTATGTCCAATCACCTGAATTCTCAGATCCGAATGGCTTTTAATGATTTTAATAATTTCATTCAGCTCCTTGTGATATTCCTTTTTAATAATTGATTTGTCAACATCAAAATAAATGGGTTTAAATACAAATAAACGTAGCTCTTCTAGTTTTTTTTCAGGAGCCGAAATACCGCTATTATAGTCTTTTATGAATGCTGAAACCCAATTTGTAGTTTGAAGGGATTTTATTTTTGATCTAAAATCAAATTTGTCTTTAAAAAAAACAATTTTAATTCCTGATAAACTATCCTCGAATCCTTCTAAATAGCCTGTTTTGAGGTTATATTTTAAAGCATAATTGGAGGGTGGTTTAACCTGTGTTGTTTTAGATTTGGAACGAATTATTTTTTCTTCAAATTCAATATTTAAATATTTTTTCTGCCCTAAAATTTTATTTACAGAAATTTCTTTCTTGTTGTTTTGTTTTTTTATTACTCCCTCAATCAACCCTCCAATAACCTTGAATTCAAGTTCATAAATAAACTGAATATCTGCAACGTTTGAAAAGGCAACTCCTTTCCATGTACCAGAAAATTTAGGTTGTGCAGCTATCTTTTGCGTCTGGCTAAAATTCCCGATAAAAACGACCAATAAAATAAGGGTTATGCGCATGTTCATTAACTGTATTCGTAGAAATGCAAAAAATGTTCCATTTAAACTTATTGATCAGAAAAGTGTTACATTGATGTATGAAAAAAATTAAAACCTTTCTCCTGCTTTCAGTAGTTATATTTTTAACTGCTTTTTGTATGGATAATAACTCAGAAGCAATGAACGGAAAAAGAAAATCATTACATGAATTTGTAGTTGAAGACATTAATGGAGATTCATTTGACCTTTCAAATTTAAAGGGAAAAAAGGTAATGGTTGTTAACACTGCCTCTAAGTGTGGATTGACTCCACAATACGAAGAACTTGAGGCACTTTACGAAAAGTATGGTTCTGAAAAGTTTACAATTATTGCTTTCCCTTCAAATGATTTCATGGGTCAAGAGCCTGGTACAGATCAAGATATTTTAACTTTTTGCAAAAAAAATTACGGTGTAACGTTCCCTATCATGTCTAAAGTCAAGGTCAAAGGACGATCGAAATGCGAGGTTTATGATTTTTTGACATCTCAATCACTTAATGGTTTAGAGGATAGTGATGTTAAATGGAATTTTCAAAAATACCTCATTGATGAGAATGGTTTTCTTGAAAAAGTTATTTCCCCAAGAGTATCTCCGTCTGACCCTGAAATCATTGCTTGGCTCACGAAGTAGTATTCGTTAATACCTTGTTGATAAGTCCGCTTTTTTAGACCTGAAAAAGCTATCATTTAAAGTCCTATTTCGTTATTTTTGTTAGTGCACCTAAATCGTGCTTTACAAATACATAACGAACGAATGGAAGAACAAGATAAAAGTAATTATTCAGCAGATAATATTCAGGTTTTAGAGGGGTTAGAGGCAGTGAGAAAACGACCCGCAATGTATATTGGTGATGTTGGTGTTAAAGGTCTACATCATCTAGTATATGAGGTTGTTGATAACTCGATTGACGAAGCTCTTGCAGGTCACTGTTCTTCTATCCAGGTCTATATCAACGAAGACAACTCCATAACCGTCAGGGATGATGGTCGTGGAATTCCCACTGCCATGCATACCAAGGAAAAAAGGTCTGCTCTTGAGGTCGTAATGACTGTTCTTCATGCGGGAGGTAAATTTGACAAGGACACTTACAAGGTCTCGGGTGGTCTGCATGGTGTTGGTGTTTCTTGTGTGAATGCCCTTTCAATTGATTTAAAAGCTACGGTATTTCGTGAGGGTAAAATATTTGTTCAAGAATACAAATGTGGAAAACCTCAATACGACGTAAAGGTTATTGGTGAAACGGAAGAAAATGGGACAGAAGTCACATTTCTTCCAGATCAAGATATTTTCGAGGTTCACGAATACAACTATGACACCCTCGCTGCAAGAATGCGTGAGTTGGCTTTTCTAAATAAAGGCATCAGAATTGACCTTACTGATAAAAGACATAAAGATGAAAAAGGTGAGCTCATCCATAATAGCTATTACTCCGAGGGTGGACTCAAAGAGTTCGCTCAATTTTTAGATCGGAATAGAGAATCACTGATACCTGATGTAATTTACTTTGAAGGAGAAAAAGATGGTATTCCTGTGGAGGTTTCAATGACTTACAATACTTCTTATACGGAAAATATTCAGGCTTACGTTAATAATATCAACACATACGAAGGGGGAACTCATCTTTCAGGTTTTAGAAGGGGATTAACAAATACTTTGAAAAAGTATGCTGCAGAGTCTGGAATGCTTACCAAAGAAAAGATTGAAATTGATGGCGATGATTTCCGAGAAGGTTTGACAGCTGTTTTATCTGTAAAGGTACAGGAACCACAATTCGAGGGTCAAACAAAAACAAAGTTAGGGAATAGAGAGGTTTCAGCTCCAGTTAGTCAATCTGTATCAGAAATGCTTTCTGCGTACCTAGAAGAACATCCATCAGCGGCCAAAACCATTGTTGAAAAAGTCATTCTTGCTGCGCGTGCAAGGCATGCCGCTCGTAAAGCGCGAGAAATGGTTCAACGGAAAAGTGTTTTATCCGGAAGTGGATTGCCAGGTAAGCTTGCAGATTGCTCAGAAAAAGATCCTGCCGCCTGTGAGATATATTTTGTTGAGGGAGATTCAGCGGGTGGAACAGCTAAACAAGGACGCGATCGTCATTTTCAAGCCATTATGCCTTTGCGGGGTAAAATCCTGAATGTTGAGAAAGCAATGCAGCATAAGATTTTTGAGAATGAAGAAATTAAAAATATTTACACTGCACTGGGAGTTCGTGTTGGTACAGAGGAGGATTCAAAGGCTTTGAATTTAGAAAAGCTACGATACCATAAGATCATCATTATGTGTGATGCCGATGTAGATGGTTCTCATATTGAAACTCTAATACTTACGTTCTTATTCCGCTACATGAAAGAGTTGATAGAAAATGGATACGTTTACATTGCTACACCTCCATTATATCAGGTCAAAAAGGGCTCTAAGTCAGAATACGCATGGGACGACAATCAAAGAGATCGCTTGATTCAAGATATGAAAGGAGCAGGTACGGAATCTTCTGTTAATGTCCAAAGATATAAAGGTCTAGGTGAGATGAATGCGACTCAGCTTTGGGACACGACAATGAATCCTGAATTTAGAACCTTACGTCAAGTTACTATTGAAAATGGTGCAGAATGTGATCAAATATTTTCTATGCTTATGGGAGATGAGGTGCCACCAAGAAGAGATTTTATAGAGAGAAATGCGAAATACGCGAAAATCGATATTTAAAGTAGTTTTTTTTGTTGGAGTTGCCACTTTAACATTCTCTTTCGTTCCTTCCTTTGAGGAGCAACATTCTGTATCTGATATACATAATACATGTATCGATGACTCATTGTACTATCCAAAAATTGATTCTGGTGAGTATGTCATTCATCATCAATATTATGACCTTGTTTATGATGAGAAGCATGAACAAGCAAAGTGGGTGTTTTACAAGCTTTATCCAAGTTATTTAAATGGTCCGTACAAAAGGAGGAATGATTTTAGAGCAGACCCTAAAGTAATATCGAAGTCAGCGAATCACAGCGATTATAGAGGTTCAGGTTATGATAGGGGGCACTTAATGCCCGCTGCAGATATGACTTGGTCGGAAGTGGCTTTATCCGAATCTTTTTATTATAGCAATATGAGTCCTCAACACCCATCTTTTAATCGTGGCGTCTGGAAGAGACTAGAATCAAAGGTGCGCAGTTGGTGTATGGAAAGTGATAGTCTTTTTGTTATTACAGGTCCTGTCGTTAATACAATTTTTGATGTTATAGGTCAAAATAGGGTCGCTGTCCCTGGCGCTTATTTTAAAGTAATAATGAGATTTAAGCAAAATAAGCAAGAAGGAATCGCTTTTTTATTGCCAAATACGTCAAGTAAAGAATCGCTTGAAAGCTATGTTTATTGCATTGATTCTTTGGAACAACTCGTTGGTATTGACTTCTTTCATCATCAGAACGAGGAATCGCATCGAAGATTGGAGTCCTCTTGTAGCAAAGTGATGTGGGATTGGTAGCCTAGTTTAACTGGAAGTTAATTGGAAGACGACATCTTGCACGAACCTTGCGACCCGATGCTTCACCTGCATTCCATTTGGGCATTTTTCTTACAACTCTTTTCGCCTCTCTGTCAAGATCCGGGCTTACACCTCTTTCTATTGCTACATTTGAGATTGAGCCGTCTTTTTCTACAACAAATGATAAGAAAACACGACCTTGTTCATTCATTTCAATAGAGGTTTGCGGATAATCAACATTCTCGTTAATCCACTTCATCATAGCTGCAGGGCCCCCAGGAAATGCCGCTTCGACATCAGGGAATTCCACAATCTCTTCTACTACAGCAATAACCTCTTCTTCTGCAATTGGGGGAGGGTCTGGAGGAGTTACATCTGGTGGAGGCGGTTCATCAATATTTTCTTCCTCTATTATTTCTTCTACAATTGGCGGCTCAATAACTACTGCTGGCGGCTCTTCTACGGGCGGCGGTTCAACTTCTTCTTGTTCCTCTGCTTGAAATTCTTGACTAACCTGTCTTTTTTTTGCGTCAGATAAGTCATCATCCATTCTAACGGATTGAAAAGTAAATGCTGCTAAAGATAAGCCTGCAACGTAGTTGAGCGCAATCATCAAGAAACTTGATTTTATTCTGTCACCATCAACTTCTGGATTTTTCTTTATTTCCATAATTTCAAATTTATAAAATTGACACAATTAATGTGCCATTTACTGAATTAAATTTGAATAAGCTTCTTCTG
>Ga0206677_10004556_pt1 | contig 11272 bp, 5 predicted proteins | sample M130m12015metaG_FD_155475 | JGI IMG/M metagenome (GOLD analysis project Ga0206677, IMG submission 155475) | Ammonia-oxidizing marine archaeal communities from Monterey Bay, California, United States - M1 30m 12015 | ecosystem: Environmental > Aquatic > Marine > Intertidal zone | place: USA... | reverse complement strand
GCAAAAGATTGCATATCCATATCCGAGCCCGCTTCTACTGCTATATGTGCTGCATGTTTTACATTTTCAGCATAACCATGTTCAACCATCTCTTCAATGGAACCCCAATCGGATACCACAAAACCATCAAAATTCCACTTTTCTTTTAGTAGCGTACGCTGTAAATATTTATTCCCTGTAGCAGGAACTCCGTTGAGTTGACTAAATGAATTCATAAAAGTTCGAACACCAGCATCTATGGTTGCCTTGAATGGAGGCATGACCATATTGTGCAAGGTTGGAGCCCCTATATCAACTGTATTGTATTCTTTGCCGGCTTCGGGAAAGCCATAACCAGCAAAGTGTTTGGCACAAGCGGCTAAGGTTGTTGGGGCTGAAAGATCATCTCCTTGAAAGCCTTTAACTCTTGCATGTGCAATTTTAGATCCTAGATAAGGATCTTCTCCTGCGCCTTCCATAACACGCCCCCAGCGAGCATCTCTTGAAATATCGGCCATTGGTGCAAAAGTCCAATTGATTCCTGCAGCAGAGGCTTCTAAAGCTGCATTTTTAGCCGATAATTCTATAGCTTCTAAGTCCCAACTTGCAGCTTCTGCTAGAGGGATTGGGCTAATGGTTTTAAAGCCATGAATTACGTCAAAACCAAAGATTAAAGGGATTCCTAAACGCGTTTCTTCTACCGCAATTTGTTGTAATTTTCGAACTTTTTCGACCCCGTTGACATTGAGCATGGACCCTACGAGTCCATTTTTAAGTTGCTCAAATTGTTTGGCTGTTGAGCCTTCTTTTGGAGCAGGTCCAGTGACATCCCAAAAGCTAGAATATTGATTCATTTGACCAATTTTCTCTTCAAGCGTCATTTTAGACAATAAGGAATTTAAACGATCGTCAACAGATTGTTCATTGGATTCTGAAGCACATGAATTGAACACAAAAAAAGAAATTGATGTGAAAAATATGCGTTTAGCTATTGTCATGTTATTGATACAACCTAATGTAATCTACTTCCATGGTGTCCACATAACCTGTGCTTAAGTTTGGATCGATTGTTCCACCATTGGTACCCCCCATTGCAACATTAAAAAGCAAAAAGAAATTTTGGTTAAATGGTAGTGAACTAGACGATGTTGACATGGAGAAAAACTCCACGTCATCAACATAAGCTGTTATATTTGAAGATGTCCAATCCAATGTGTAAATATGCCAATCGTCATAAGAGGAACCTGATTTAGATTGGCCGTAACTGGCTTGTCCTAATGGATTATCAGCATTAACATTACTTGGATTATACCAATGCAGAGTAGTATCAACACTATTTTTATTTTCAAATTGTTCCATAATATCAATCTCACCACATTGTGGCCAACTAACATCATCTATATTAGCTCCTAGCATCCATAATGCCGGCCATGAACCTTGTACTGTTGGTAATTTAGCTCTAATGTCAATACGACCATAGGTGAATTCTTTTTTACCTTTAGTTTTAATACGCCCGGATGTATATCCTGTAGTTGTCTTGTAGACATTTATCTTCAAAGAACCATCTTCCACGATTACGTTATCAGTTGAATTAGTATATGTTTGTTCTTCGCCATTACCCCAACCATTACCAATATAATCTACAGTATCATATACCCATTTAGAATTATCTACTGGCCCTGTACCATTAAATTCATCAAACCAAACAAGGACATCATTATTTCCATTACCCCCATTTCCAGCAACGAAAATTTTCATGGGCTCAATATCTGAGATTCGATCATCTGTTTCAGAGTAGGCATAAACATACAATGGGAATTGATTAATTCCCGGTTGGGTTATTGTATATGAAAATAATCCAGTGGTGTTTTGTGTTTCCGTACCACTATTTCCTACTTTAAAACCATATCTTACAGTGTTTGTAGCTGTAGCTGTAACCGAAAATTGTCCAGAGCCATCTCCAAAAGGATCAACATCACTCTGTCCTTGAATTGTAACGTTAACATCGAGATTGGAAGGTATAACTTGCTGAGATCCGCCACTGTCACCACCGCCATCTCCTCCTGAAGAACATGAAAAGGTTAGTGCTGACAAGCTAAAAAGGATACTCAGGATAAATAAAAGGGAATTATTTTTCATGTTAAAAAAAGAAAAAGAGGTAGATCTTTTTATTATCTACCTCTTATGTTATTAAAAATAAATTTATTGAACTTTATACTTTCCATACCATGCAAAGCCGCCTCCTTCTTGTATACAACGTACATGAAGCGTATTTGCAGTAATAGATATGATGTCATATTCTACATCACCGACATACCACCCCATAAATCCACCGTCTGATAGTTTAAAAGCTGTTTGACGGTATGGTTCTCCAGTATTAATATCAACACCTTCAAGTGCAGCTTTTGAGGATGATGGGAAAAACGAAACATTTTTTACTCCAAACATTGTTGTAGCTACTGATTCGTCATGACATGTATCGCCATCAACACCAATTACTCCAGCATAAGTTCCAGGCACAAATGATGGTCCAGCTGTTTGCTCAAAGGTTAGACCGTTAGCTGTATTTGTAAATACAAATACATTGCTACCAGTCATGCAAGCTTTTTCAGCATCATCTGGTTGAATAGAATTCCACCAGTTAGGCCATGAGAAGTCAGAATTGCCATAATCATCTAACACTGGGCCTAAACCTATGTAAGCAGGAGCATTTGTATCCCAAACCCAAGTTTTACTATCACCTTCATTAGCTCCAGCCAAGAAAGTTTCAGCTTCTGCATCTTGAAAAGAACTATATACTTCAATATCGAAAGTTGTACTTGACAAGACACCTGCCGTACCTACTGCACTTACTATGACAGTGTACGAAGTTGTTCCAACTTGAGTATACCTGTGAGTGTAAATTCCTGAAGAATTTGTTGTTGAATTACCATCACCAAAATTAAATTGATAGGCAAGTGCTCCATTTGCAGTAGCTGTAAATGTAACAAATCCTGTACCATCCCCATTTACATTAATGTCATCTGCACCAGCAATATCAACTGTTACTTGTACATTGCTTGGAGAAGTGATCTGTCCAAAATCATGTTCATCTTCTTCACATGCTGTAAACACAAGCAGTGAAAGAAAAAGTACTGATAAATATTTTATTGTTTTCATATTTTTAATTTTAAAAATTAACTGATTTTTAATTTAATACAAGTGAAACATTATCTAAATTAACTAATCCAGCTGCAGCGCCCAAATCAAAAAGAACCCTTGCTTGTGGATCTCCAAAACCTACAGCCTCAAAAGTAAAACTATATGTCGTTCTGGTAGTTGTAATATCTGCAGTTTCTGTAACGTTGCTCCACGGCGCACCACTCAATCCAATACCAGCTAAAATAGGTCTATTCGTATCTGACCATGCATCAAATGTTAGAGTGTATGAACTACCAGTAATTATTTCAACTTTCTGGCTTGTATTAACACTCCAAGGATCTCCTGCTGCAGTAACATTAAAAGAGTAGTGTTGGTTTCCATCAGCATCAGTAACTACAGGAGCTGCAGTAGAGTCATCAACTCCAACTAACCAAGATTCACTTCCTAGTTCAAAATCTCCATTGTTTAAAAGCCCATCGTCAAAAGCAGGGCCATCACCTACAAATAGTGCGACATTATCTAAATTAACTAGTCCAGCTGCAGCGCCCAAATCAAAAAGAACCCTTGCTTGTGGATCTCCAAAACCTACTGCCTCAAAAGTAAAACTATATGTAGATCTGGTAGTTGTAATATCTGCAGTTTCTGTAACGTTGCTCCACGGCGCACCACTCAATCCAATACCAGCTAAAATCGGTCTATTCGTGTCTGACCATGCATCAAATATTAATGTATAGGTTTGTCCTTCAATAATCTCTACCTTTTGACTTGTATTAACACTCCAAGGATCTCCTGCTGCAGTAACATTAAAAGAGTAGTGTTGGTTTCCATCAGCATCAGTAACTACAGGAGCTGAAGAAGCATCATCTACCCCTACTAACCAAGAATCACTTCCAAGTTCAAAATCTCCGTTAGTAAGAAGACCATCATCAAATGCATCTGTTGGTTCTTTGTAAAAATATATGTTATCTATAAAGACTGTGCCAGTTGCCCATGGAGTTCCTACAACCATTAGTTGAAAAACTTCAGTAACTGTTAAACCTTGATCTGTATAATCAGAAATAGGAATGTCTAAGCTTGTCCATTCTCCAGCAGTCAATGAAGATGTTACTGGTGCTTGAGTAACAGTTCCGCCAGCATTATTAATAACATTAGTTTCTAAATCAGTTATATCACCATTTTCTGAAGTCCAAACATCTAAGTGAAGGTATTCCATATTAGATACATCAATTGATGTACCATCTGCTAAAGCAATACCTTGGTAGCTTAAATTAATGTATTGTAGCATCTCATCACCAGCAAGGTCAAACATTGTCCATGAACTTCCTTGACCTCCTTGTCCCCAATCTGGAAAATAGTTTGTCCCTGGAACATCAGTGTACGCAGAACTAAAAATAGAAATAACATCTTCTGGTTGTCTTGCGGGTGGAGTAGTAGCAGACACTACAGGCGCTAAAATTTCTGTAACTTCAAAATCCTCTTCAATATATATTGTTGTTTGGATTGCAGCACCTTTCACTTCAATTGTAATGTCATAAATTCCAGCATCTGTATATTGAACTATTGCAGTTTCACCAATGTTAGCAGTAACAGGTGTTGTTACACCAGTTTCCCCTGAATATACATCAAATGAAATTGCAAAATCTGCTTCAACTGTTACGTTAACTTGTTTTGATACAGCAACATCATTTTCAACGGTTACCTGTAAGTTTTCAGGCGCTTGAAAAGACACCACTAATTCCTGGCTCAGTGATGTTGAAAGTCCAGTTATTCCATATGCAGTTGCGGTAACTGTATAGGTTCCTTCTTCATAAGTATGTGAAGTGTTTTGACCATTTTCGAGCTCTACAATCTCTGCAGTATCGTCACCCAATGCAATATCAAAAGACACTGCACCTTCGGCAGTCGGTGTAATGGTTACCACCCCTGTGTTGTCTTGTGTGACATCAAATGCAATTGCAAGAGCTGTAGGAGCTTCAACAGCGCTTAAATTCACGTTTTTTTCGTCATCGGCACAGCTCCATACAGTTGCTAATACCAGACATAAACTAAATATATGTTTTATTGTTTTCATAATTTATATTTTAATAGTTAGGATTTTGATCCCAATTTCCTGCAGAGAATTGAATCTCTTGAAAAGGAATAGGAAATAATTCGTGCTTTCCTGGTACAAAACCTTCAATAGCTTGAGCAGCTCTTCCTGTACGAACAAGGTCAAAGAAACGGTGTCCTTCGCCCAAAAGTTCAAAGCGTCTTTCATCAAGGATGGCATCTGTTAATGCAGCTCCTGTAGCAGAACTATTATGACTACTATCTCCAAAAGCACGTTCTCTTACCTGATTTAAGTAGTCTAATGCTTTTGTATCATCAATACTACCTCTGTTGTTAGCTTCAGCAGCCATCAATAGTACATCAGCAAAACGAATAGATCTGTAGTTGTTAGGGTTTGTTAAATTTTGATCCCCAATATTTTGATCCCCTTTTCTAGGCAAATACTTACGGTTATAGAAGCCTGTGTGTTCGTATCCTTCAACATATGTTGCGCCTGTTGTTGCAGCCCATGCTACGATATCTAAAATTGAAACATCTCGGCGTAAATCATCAGAATCGAATGCGTCGTAAGCAGATTGAACAGGAACATTAAAACTATATCCAGAATCGAAAGTCGGACCTGTATGGTTACGTATACCCATAAAACCAACGGCAACATTTCCTTCACTACACTGAAGACACCCAAATCCAGCACCTTCACCATCAGTGTACTGAACTTCAAAAACGGATTCAACACCATTTTCTCCATCATTTTCAAATATTTCTGAATAATCATCAACTAATTGATAAGGGCCATTGTCTATCAAATCCCCTAAAACGGTTGCAGCATCAGAAAACTTATCTTGATATAAATAAGCTTTACCAAGTAATGCTTGAGCTGCACCTTTTGTTACTCTACCTACTTGAGGAGCAGTATAATCAAGGTTGTTAGCAGCAAAAATTAAATCACTCTCTATGAGCGCATAAACTTCTTCAACTGAATATCTAGGAATAGAGGTTTCGTCTCCTGGTGAAAATCGTTTCCCACTACCTTCAAGTGCATTAGCGTAATCTTTAATTGGAATTCCACCAAACCACTTTACCAATTCAAAATGAAAATAGGCTCTCAAGAAACGAACTTCAGCAACCATTTGCACGCGACCGTCAAATTCTATGTTATTTTGGAATTCTAAGAAATAATTAGTCCTTTTAACTCCTGCAAACATCCAGTTCCAAACATCTCTAAGATTTGCATTAACTGGAGTGTGGGTCATGTCATCAATTTGTTGGAATCCAACAACATCAGTAGCACTTTCGCCACCACAGAGTGTATTGTCCGAAGCAATCTCTCCTAACAGATTATTGACATAAGTTGCTTGAAGTAAGTCATATGCTCCAACAAGTGCCATGTAATAATCGTCCTCAGAGTTAAAATAGCCTTCCGAATCAATCAAGTAATTTTCTTCCTCGTCCAAAAACTTATCTGTACAAGAATAGAGTCCTAGTGTTAGTAGCACTAGCGCTACTAAATTAAATTTATTGTTTTTTATTGTTTTCATTGTGCTCTATTTTAAAATGAAATATTTAGTCCTAAAAGAAATTGTCTTGTGACAGGGTAAAAACCTGGGTCAATTCCTCCACCTATGGCATCTCCAGTAGTTGCCGCTGGGTCAAATCCTTTATACTTTGTAAATGTAAAGGCATTGTTTACAGATCCGTAAACTCTTAGTTTAGAAATCCCAACTTTTTCAATGGCCGATGAAGGCAAGCTGTATCCTAGTTGAATGTTTTGGATTCTTAAGAAAGAAGCATCTTCAACAAAGAAATCTGAAAATAATTTATTGGAAGTGGCCCCAGTAGTAGCTCTTGGAACTTCATTACTGGTTCCAGGACCGGTCCAACGATCTAAGTAATAATCCAGTCTATTGACATTTTTTTGATCTCTTTCATAGTTACGCACCATATCTTTTCCAAGCTCTGCATAAGCATATGCTGAAAAATCAAAATTCTTGTAGTTTATACCAATATTGAAACCCATAATGTAGTCAGCTATTGGTTTGCCTATGAATGTACGGTCATTGGCATCAATTTGGCCATCACCATTGACATCCACAAATCGCAAGTCACCTGGTTGAGCTGCATTACCCAAACCTGCTTGAGACGGGTGTGCATCAACTTCAGCCTGGCTTTGAAAGATTCCATCAGTTTGCAATCCGTAGAAATAGCCAATAGGTTGACCAACTTCCATTCTTGATGGAGCTAATTGACCAATTCCGAAAGACCCTCCTTCAATTGCAACATCGCTGTTTATTGAAGTTACTTCTCCGTCAAGGTTTGTAACATTGTAACTTACGTTATATGATAAATTATCGTTGATTTCATTAGCATAGTTGAACATTAACTCAAGACCTTTGATTCTCGTTGTTCCAGCATTTACTATAGGTGTTCCAGAACCAGGAGCTGTTGCTCCAAGAATTCCAGAAAATGGAAGCCCAGGAATTAAAAGGTCTACACGGTCTTCAATAAAATAATCGGCAACAATTTCTAATTTATTATCAAATATTTTCGCATCTATACCAATATCAAGCTTTTCTGCTGTTTCCCATGAAGCTACAGCATTCGGTAAGGGCCCTAGCGCTGTACCGTTGGTCAAAGTATTGTCAAAAACATAAGTGGCTTCTCCACTTAGTGTGGCTCTGTACAAGTCACTACCAACTAAGTTCCCTAGTGTACCGTACGATGCTCTCAATTTTAAGAAGTTTATAAAATCCACGTTTTCCATGAACGATTCTTCAGAAACTTTCCAACCAGCAGTTGCTGATTTGAAATAATCTACTCTATAATCTTGAGCAAATGCAGAGGAAGCATCTCTACGCAACATTGCAGAAAGTAAGTACTTCCCTTTGAAGTCGTACTGAAGACGTGCAAAATAAGATAAAAGTCTGTTGTCATATGTGTATGATCCATTCTCTTTAGCCTCATTTGTACCAGTGGTAAGTGCTATATCAGCAAATGCCCATGAGTTATTAGGAACATCATATCCAGTTGCAAATAATCCATCACCCCAATCTTTAGTCACGGCCATACCCAATGTAATTTCAGCATTGTGGTCGTTTAAGAATGTTTTTTTATAGTTAAGAAAACTATCCCATGTGTAGGAGTTAAATTGTTGCTTACTTTGACTGACTGTACTGCGAGTTGTGTTAAATACTTTACCTGCTCCGTACTCAACAATTGGTGAGAACGTTTTCGCCTTGTCAGAGTATGACTTGAACCCCATACGCGTGGTTGCCGTCAAGCCTTCCAAAACTTTATATTCTATTTGAAAATTCCCTTCAATACTACTTCCAAAATAGGAGTTGTAGGTATCTCTTATTTGAGAAAATGGATTAATAATTTCGTTACCAAAAGCGCCATTCAAATCTTCTTGATCTAAGGCATACAATGGCGAATAACTCAATGCATTAAATAATACAGAGCCTAAACCAGATTCGTTGATGGTTTTTCGCTCATTAGCGAAATAATTTAAGTTTAATGTTGTTTTTAAACGTTCATTAACATCTATTCCTAATCTAAGCTTGACGTTATCTCTTTTAAAGTTGGATTTATCACTAGCGATAATACCCTCTTGATCTAAATGTGATGCTCCAAGGTAATAAGTAACTGCATCAGTCCCACCAGAAAGGCTCACATTATGATTTGAAATCATGGCTTGATCAAAAAGGTTGTCTTGCCAATCGTTATCATTTTCTAAATTATTTAGGTTTGGATAAGGAATTGTTTCTCCATTTGCAGCATAACTTTCGTTTATTAATGCTGCATACTCTGAACCGTTAAGTAGAGATAACTTCTTGGTGGTCTCTTGAACACCAGAGTAGACGTTGTAAGATACTTGAGGTGCGGAATTTTTAGAACCTCCTTTTGTGGTAACTAGGATAACTCCATTAGCTCCTAATATTCCATATATAGCAGCTTGTGCATCCTTAAGAACAGTTAATGATTCAATATCGTCCGGGTTAACACTATTCATTGAAGCTACATATCCATCTACAATAACAAGAGGATCATTGCTGCCATTGGTACTTACACCACGAACAAGAACACGAAATCCACTTCCTGGTGAACCGGATGCTGTAGTTACAGAAACTCCTGCAGATCTTCCTTGAAGTGCTTGCGCTACATCGACAGGCTTAAGTTTCTCAATAGTTTCAGACTTAATCATAGAAACAGACCCTGTAAGATCTTTTCTGCTTTTTGATCCATATCCAATAAGAACAACTTCGTCCAAAGATTCATTATCTTCTTCAAGATTGACTTGCATGTTAGCTGTAGCTGCAAGTTCTTGTGTCTTAAACCCTATGTAGGTAAACACAATAATTGAATTTTGAGAAACACTACTTAATGAGAAATTACCATCAAAGTCAGTGACCGCTCCATTACTTGTGTTTTTTACTAAGACGTTAACTCCAGGAAGCGGCATTCCGTCCGCGCTGGATTTTACAGTTCCAGTTACTGAAATCGATTGCGCAAATGCATGTGAAGAGCAAAGTGCAATCATCAGTATGGAATAAAATATTCTTTTCATAAAAATTGGTTTGTTTGTTTTTGTTAAAATTATCATAACACAATGTTGTGGTTGAAAAATTTACCGCTACAAAAAATATACATCTATTAAAAAAATTAAAATCGTCGTATAAATTATATTTACAGGTTATATTTGGGAAAGTACTAAAGAATTAAAGTTAAATCGTTTTATTAATTTACATCATTGTTTGGGTAGTGTATGGTTTTTTTTAAAAAAAAATGAAATTACAACTCTAGAATATAATTCGCTAGGCTTGTTTTTGGTGGTAAATCCATCTTTTTTCGCAAACGATATCGCTTGACCTCAACACTTCTAGGTGATATATTCAGCAACGGTGCTATCTCTTTTGATGATAAATTAAGTCTTAAATACGCACAAAGCTTTAGGTCATTTGGCGTAAGTTTTGGATGGTTTTGTTTGACTAATTTTAAGAAGTCCTTGTCGGCATTGTCAAATGCCTCTTTAAATAATTTCCAGTCGTCAGTATTATTTAGATTTTTATCAATGATTTTTATCACCTTATTGATACCCTGTGAAGAACTCTCTTCCTTGATTGCTGTTTTAATGGTATTTAAAAACTCGTTTTTCTTGATTAAACTCATTGTTGAGATGGCTAGTTCACGATTTTTACTTTCTATATCTAACTCGAGTTTTTCATTTTTTAGTTGCATTAATTTTTGATTTGTTTCTAACTCATTAAGTGCCATTTCTTTTTGCGACTTGAGTAGCAACTGTTGCTGTTGGCGCTTGTAATATCCTTTGTAAATAATATGGATAATTACAGAAAAAATAAGAAGAAGTATTACATAAATAGCTATAGCTACAGCGGATAAATACCATGGGCGCTTGATAATGAATGGAAAAGAAGCAACATTTATAGTTTCTGTGTCTCCTATTTTGCCTTTAACCTTAAAAACATACTTGCCATAAGGAAGATTTTCAAATATTTGAGTACTCTGTGGCTGCCAATTAGACCAATCTTCGGACCAGCCTTCTAGCTTATATGCGTAATTCAAGTCTACTATATTTCCATACTGTGGAATGTTATAACTAAAGTTTAGGTTGTTGTTTTTGTAATTTAATGTTGGTGATTGATATAAGTCCAATGTAGTTCTAGGCTCATTATTGACGTTTGCCTGTATGTAGTTTATTTGGATGTTCTGCCGGTTTTCCTGCCTTGGAGTATCGGCTTTTAGAACGAAATAGCCATTAGAAGACCCCAACAAATAATCAGAATCATTAATTTTTGTGAGGTTTTCAAATCCTACAACTACTTTTCTAAAATTAGGTATCGATACCGGTATTTCCTCCAAGTTTGGCTTATCACTTAAACTTCCAGGACTCATAAGCAATAGGTTATTGTCGGCAAAACACCATTTGATTTGATCGGTTCCGTTGACATCCAAAATGGTAGATGTTGAATTGTAGCTGTTTAAAACATCAGAAATGAAAGGATCTTTGGTAAATGTCCCTGTTGAATCATCTAATTTATAAACCCCATTGGCTGAAGTATAATAATAACTGTTTGAGAAATTTATA
>Ga0206677_10004555_pt1 | contig 11273 bp, 10 predicted proteins | sample M130m12015metaG_FD_155475 | JGI IMG/M metagenome (GOLD analysis project Ga0206677, IMG submission 155475) | Ammonia-oxidizing marine archaeal communities from Monterey Bay, California, United States - M1 30m 12015 | ecosystem: Environmental > Aquatic > Marine > Intertidal zone | place: USA... | reverse complement strand
GTAAAAACAATTTTTTTGGAGAGACTTTTCCAAAGTTTACATTTTTTTACTATTTTATTTTCGAGTAATATTTTTTTTTCCATTTTGTTAATAATTGAGAAGATTTTCAATTTTTTCTTTAATTAGTATTGCAATCTCATGTTTGTTTACTTTTTTATCATTACCAGTCATAATTGGTTCTCCAATTCTAAGCTCTAAAACACCATCACCAACTGACTTAGCGTTGTTCTTCAGCATTTCAAATGTACCCTTGCATGCTACAGGAATTATGGGGATTCCCATTTCTATTGCCATATTTATCCCTCCTGTTTTAATTTTCAATAAATTACCATTTTCTGTACGAGTACCCTCTGGAAACAATAGAACAGATCTAGGTGATTTTTTTAATGATTTTTTTGCATCTTCTAGAGATTTATAAGCTTTCTCTCTATTTTTTCGATCTACAAAAATATGTCCACCAGTTGACATGACCCAACCAAGAATCAAAACTGATTTTAATTCAATTTTGGCAACTGAGACTAACCAATTTGGAATCCCAGCGAAAGCTAACGGTATATCGAGAGCAGATGCGTGATTCGAGGTAAAAAAATATGGTGTCTTATTAGATTTTATATTTCTTAAACCAGTAACTGACCATTTAATACCAGAAAAAAATAAAATCGCTTTGCCCCAATTACGAGCACAAACCCCTAAAATTTTACCTTTATCTTTTTCAAAAAAAGATGCAAAGATACCTGAGAGGCCAAAAACAATGGTCCAAATTACGGTGTTAAAAATAAGCCAATAATATTTCAACTAAGCTAATTCTTTAATACCTAAAAAAGAGGCAACTTTTTCTGGGAATCGAACTATGCCATCCTCCTCCTGATATGTTTCAATCAATGCAACCATCAATCTCGGCGTAGCAACACCAGAACCATTTAAAGTATGAACAAAATCTACTTTCTTATCTTTCTTTCTTCTAAATCGAATATTTCCTCTTCTGGATTGAAATGAATCAAAACTACTGCAGGAAGATACTTCTAACCATTGCTGTTCTGCTGGAGCCCATAGTTCAATATCATAACATTTTGAAGCTGAAAAACCTAAGTCACCAGTGCAAAGTTCAATAACCCTGTAATGCAATCCTAGTTTTTGTAAAACAGACTCTGCCTGCAATGTCAACCTCTCAAGTTCCTTAATTGAATCATCAGGTTGTATAAATTCTACAAGTTCAACTTTATTAAATTGGTGAACTCTTAATAGACCGCGAGTATCTTTACCATAAGAACCAGACTCTCTCCTGAAGCAAGGTGTATAACCTACATATTTTATGGGTAAATCAGACTCATCTAATATTTCATCTCTATGAAGATTTGTGATGGGAACTTCAGCTGTTGGAGCTAAATACAGATTATCTATCTCAGTATGATACATATCTTCTTGAAATTTTGGCAATTGCCCTGTTGTTTCCATTGATTCTTTCTTCATCAAAATTGACGGTAGTACCTCGGTAAAACTGAAATTGGTGACGTGATGATCTATCATTGAATTAATTAATGAACGCTCTAACTTCGCCCCATTACCAACATACAAAGGGAATCCGCTTCCTGAAAGTTTTGAACCTCTTTTAAAGTCAAATAAATTTAAATCTTCTCCAAGCTGTATATGATTCTTGAGTTTAAAATTGTAGTCTCTTTTATTACCCCATTCTCTTAAAGTGACATTACCCGAAAAATCTGAATCTACTGGAACTGAATCATGAGGGACATTTGGCATTTGAAAGAGGATCCTATTCAGTTCATTTTCATTTTTTATGAGTTCTAATTCTAACTCTTTTAACTTATTCCCTAAGTCCCGGGTTTCTTTTATAGCAAATATTGAATCACCACCTTCTCTTTTTATTTTGGCAATATTCTCTGAAGCTATATTTCTTTGCGCTCTGTATTCACTTGAACGTGTTTTCAATATCCTTAGTTTGTCATCTAGCGATAATACTTCCCTGATGTCAGTTTTATCATTTCTTGATCGTAATTTGCTAATTATTTCTTCAGGGTTTTCTCTTATTTTTTTTATTGAAATCATTTTATTTAACTCAAGTTATTATTCAAAATTATTTGATATTTTAATAAAAAACTAATATAATGAAATATTTTAGTATGTTGGGCTTTTGCCCGGGCAAATAATATTTGGAATATTAAAATTTAAAGAATAATTTAAAATATGATACATAGGATTAATATCGAAATAGACTGCGCCTAGTTTAATAAAAAGGTAATATAAAATAGTTGTTTAGCACAGCAATAAGCCTATGTGTTTTTATCCCTATTTTTAAAAAACAAAAAAAAGATTATGAAAAAAATTATTGCAGCAGCTTTAATAATACAGAGTTTACCATACTTACAAACTTTAGACATTAATTCATTGAGAATGGCTCAGAGACAAATCTCGAAATCATCCCCGCAATTAAGTAGTATTACAAGCAATACGAGCGATAATAAGCCTTTTTTAATTGATAAATCAATTTCACCGAAACAATATAAAGTTGGCCCGGGCGACCAAATCCACATTAACATTATTTCAAGTAACGAAACGTTTGATTATAGCTTAATGATTTCTCCTACTGGTGTATTACTTATTCCATCGGTTGGTCTTATTAATACTGATAATCTGAGTCTTCATGAATTAATAAAAAAAATAAAAAACAAAATTGAATCTTGGAATTTAAATGCCCAGGTGAATATTGAGCTTCAAGGTGTAAGAGAATTTAAAGTTTTAGTTACTGGACAATTCGATAACGCAGGGTATTTTATAGCAACTCCAGTGACTCGTGTTTCAGATTTATTTGAAAATATTCTTCAGAATTATTTTGAAGGAAAGAAGAATACATATGTTCAATCTGATAATAGAACCTACTCAGAAAGCATTGGAATTCATTCTAAAATTGCAGTCGATGGTATCTATGATCGAAAATTAGGTGTATATCAAGAAGAGGATTATCAGATAGATTTACTTTCCAGACGGAATATTTTAATCCTTCGAGATTCAGATACAATAAAAGTAGATATTGAGGGTTTTAAAGTGTCTGGAAACAATTTAATGAATCCGTATGTAGAACAGGGAGATGTAATTAAAATTCCATACATAGATTCTTATTTTTATATTAACGGTGGTGTTCAAAGACCTGGAAAATATGAATATAAAATGTCTGAATCCCTCGAAGATGCTATAAAAATTGCGGGTGGATTAAAGTCAAATATAAATAAGGATAATATAAAAGTTATCCATAGAGATATACTTCAAAAAGCACCAAAAACCTTACATGTAATTAAAGATAAAGATTTTAAAATAAAACCTGAAGATAATATCATGATTCCATTTAGCAATTATAAAAAACCAAATGATATTATTAAAATTTCAGGTGAGATTAAATACCCAGGAACCTATTCAATCGTACCCGGACAAACGACTCTTGGCGATCTCATTAATCTATCAGGGGGCTTCACGAATGAGGCTGATACAACCAAAATTTTATTAAATAATAATTCAATTTCAGAGGTACCCGACCGTGAATTAGAAAGAGTTTTATTGAAAACTGAATTGGATCGCTCAATTGAAGAAAAGGCATATATAAAAGCTCGTATACGAACACAAAAAGGATCTTTAGAAACATCTCTAAACAATGTAATTAATGATCAACATATAATTGTTTCAAATGATAATATTCATATTCCAAAATACTTTCCATATGTTGAGGTTATTGGAGCTGTTAATTTTCCAGGACGATATCCATATTCTTTAGAAAAAACAACATCTGACTTTATTGAAATGGCTGGAGGAATAATTAAAAATAAAAGCGGAAAAAGGTTTTTAGTTAAATCAACAACCAGTCAAAGAGTAAAATTAAATAAAAGACAGAAAATATCAAGTGGCGATATCATATTTATAGAAGAAAAATTGGAATATAATAAATGGTTTGTTGCTAAAGAAGCTTTGACAGCTGCAGGACAGCTTGCAACAATCGTTCTAGTTATTCAACGTATTTTAGAAACTAACTAAGAAATTATATGAAACTGACACCTCATGAAGAGAAGATACTAGAAATAATTAAATCTAATCCTCGAATTATTCTTGACCCTGATCAAAGGGGTATAGTGGCAAAAGAATATGGACTAACAGAGAAGACTCTTCGGAACAGGATTGCTGAATTAAAAAAGCGTGGTTTATTAAATAAAGATACTGGTAAAGTAAAAGATGCTTCATTATCCCTGATCACGGAAAATGACGAAATTAATATAAAAGCTATCATAGATATAATAGGTAATCAGAAATCTTTTGTTTTAAAATTTTCAATTCTATTCACTACAATTGGACTGATGTATTCTCTTATTGCTACAGTTTTTTTTGAATCAAAAATTTCAATGTATCCTGCGGGAGAAAATAGTCAATCTGGAGGAATGCTTGGAGATTACCAAGGCCTGGCTAAATCACTCGGTATTGGAAATTTAGGCAATTCACCAACATATAATATTCCAGATATAATAAAAAGTCGACGCCTAAAAAAAGATATCGTGCTTAAAAATTGGAATATAGATGGAAGGGATATTAATTTGATTTCTTTTTGGGAGTTGAATAAAGAACCTGGCTTTAATCCATTCAATTGGGTTAGGAAGATTATTTTACCAAGACAATCATACACTTCACCAAAAATAGGAAAAGAGATTCAAGAAGCTATACTTCTTCTTAGTGAATTAATCACAGTTAGGGAAGAGATATCAGGATTAATATCCGTAAGAGTTCAAATGCAGAACCCTAAACTCGCATCTGATATTGCGAATTATATTGCTGAATATGTTAAAAACTTTATCTCAATTGAACAAAAGCGTGAAGCAACAAGAAATAGAAATTTTATTGAAAATCAAATGAAAGAGGCTCAGACAAAAACCGAAGCATCTGAAGATAGATTAACTAACTTTAGAAAAAACAATCCTTTAAGACTTGATACACCAACTTCTGAAATGATACGAGAAAGGCTCGCAAGCAGAGTCGAAGAAAATAGAACAGTTTACATTACTTTGATGCAACAGTTTGAGATTGCAAAGATAGATGAAGCAAAAGAAAAGTTGCTTGTTAATATACTTGATATAGCAGAACCTGCAGTAAAAAAGTCTAGACCAAGGAGAACAATTATTGTTCTACTTTCCATGTTTGGAAGTATTATATTTTCTATTCCTTTTGCTATATACTCTGAACGTAGAAATTAAACTAAGGTTACTAGAATTTTTACTAATCGACGTCTTTATTCCGATACAGTCTACACCGCTCTAGCACTTTTATTTGTTGGTTTAGTACCTTTTGCTTTCAACTTTTTTGTAGCAAGAATTTTTGGAAAAGAAATACTTGGCTCTATTAACGTAACTCTGAGCTTTTGTCTAATCATCACATTAACGGTAACTAATTTTTTTGGAACTAGTGGAAACAAGTTTTTAGCTGAATATCGTGGACAAAAAAATGTTGAAAGTTTTACTTTAATACTTAAAATACTAATCTTTGCTCCCATAATCACAATTTCATTTATCTCGATGCTCATTTATTTGAACTGGGGATATATTTCAGGTTATTTTGCACTTCCATTTGAAATGATTATTCCAATATTATTATTTATATATTTTAGATCTTCATATATTATATTACGCCGAGTTTTCTATGGTGCAGGTTTAGTAAAACAATATGCGATAAATGAGATTTTTGCAGATGTAGTAATGCTTTTTATTTTAATTTTTATTTGTTTTACTCACAATAATCAATTCCTTTTACACTGTTATACGATTAGCTATTTATTATTTTCAGTTTCAAGCATTGCTACGTTATTTTTTAAAATACCTCAAGTTTTAAAAGGTTTTACAAAAAATAAGAAAATAGAAAAGAAATTAGTTTTATCAAAATTTTTAAGATATGGATTTATCAGTATGATTGGAACAGTTGCAAGCACCGGAACTGGTTACATCTCTTTATTAGTTATCGGATTTTATTTATCCAATAGTCAAGCAGGTATTTATTCTTCAGTGTTAACTATAATAAGTATTTTAATGTTTATTCCAAAATTGGCAACTCAAGTATTGCTACCAGAATTCTCAAAACTATTTGGAGAAAATAATAAAAAAGGTATTTCAACTCTATTGCAAGATTCATTAAAAGCTCTTACTACAGTAGCTTTTATAATTTGTTTTTTAGTATTTATTTTTTCAGAACAGATATTACTTTCTTTTGGTCCAGAATTTCAAACTGGAAGCCTTGTGCTAAAGATTATGTTGCCAAGTATCTTTATCCGAATAATCTCAATACCATTTGTTTCTTTTTTATCAGGCACTAATTTCATTGTCCATCCCAACATAGGTGGATTAATAATATTATTTATTTCAATATTATTATGGATAGCATTGGTTCCATCATTTGAATTAGTAGGAATAGCCATCGGATACACTGCAGGAGTTTTGATTGGAATTGGATATCAGATTTATATTGCAATATCAAAATTAAAAATTAAATCATCATCAATTTCACATGTTTAGCTTAAAACAAATTACAAAGTATTATATGCTTTCATTTTTGTTTATTGATGCAATCAGTGGATTTATAAGAGTTTATCTTGGTCTTACTAACCCCCTCTTTAATATTGGCTATTGGGTAAGAGGACCTATTGTCATTCTATTTTTTTTTTATTATGGCTTTAAATTATTTAACAAAAATAAACTTTATTTTGATGAAGTAATCTCTTTAATTATTTTTTTATTTTTTATTTTTAATGCAAGTATTAATTATAGTTTTCATTTATCAACTAGTATGTTGATAACAGATTTAACTTATACACTAAGGTTTCAATTTCTGTTCTTTTTATTTGTTTTTTTAAAAAATCGGATGATTTTAAGTAATGCTCTCACACATAAAATTATACAATTAAATTTTGCAACTTTTGTTGCAAGTTTAATGGCCGGTTTTTTCTTTGGATTTGGATTGGAATCTTATCGATTTGAAGGTACATCTAAGGGAATGTTTCAAGGAGGCAACCCTGTATCAATTTTAAACCTTATTTTTTTCACCTACTTTTTACTAGATGGAAATCTTAGAAAGAAATTAATACCTGTATCCTTCACAATATTCAATGCATTTATTATTGCATCTAAAAGTGTTTTTGGATTTATTTTTCCAATATTTTTTGCATTGAAAAGAAGGGCATTCAGCATTAATAAAATAATTACATACAATTTTATTGCAATTTTAGGTGTTTTTTTACTCGCATTTATGTTGGAAAATGCTAAAAACATGTATGAAAATCGGTTTGGACTAAATATAAACAAATCTATCGCAGCTGCTGAAAAAGTAGGTGGTTTATATAAAAATAATACAATGAATAAAATTGCCTCGATTAATTTCAGGAGGTACGCATCTTTAAATGCCCAAATGAAAGAATCTTTCTCAAAAAGTAACGTATTTTTTATTGGTACCAGTTTTTCAGGCCAGAATTTATTTTGGCAGCAAAGAGGTGAATTTTGGTTTACAAACTGCTCAATGGACTTTTTTGATTTCTTTTTTAAATACGGGCTTATTGGGAGTCTTTTATTGATACTATTTTTATTTAGAGGACTTATCCCATCGATGCTTAATTCTTCAGCAAAAGATAATATGGCTATTTTATTATTTTTGGGATACAGCTTTTTTGGTGGACATGTAATTGATTCTGTGACGTCAGGGTCACTTTTTTATTATTTATTAGCAAAAATGAAATCCAAATGAAAATATTAGTTGTTGCAAGCGGTAATTCTAAGACTACTAGTTCTTTTATTATGGAACAAGTAGAAAGTTTAGAAAATTTAAACATCTATATTGAATATTTTTTTATCGAAGGAAAAGGATGGACTGGTTATTTAAAAAATATATTTAATCTCAAAAAAAAAATTAGAAATAAAAAATTTAATTTAATTCACGCACATTATGGATTATCAGGATTATTAGCAACACTTCAAAGAGAGATACCCGTAATTATTACTTTCCATGGAAGTGATATTAATATTAGTAAAAACTATAAATGGTCATTTATTGCATCTAGATTATCCAAGAAGAATATTTTTGTTCATAAAGATCAGCCTAAAAAATTAAAAATTAGTCTCAACGATAAATATATTATTCCTTGTGGGATAAACTTAAAAATTTTCTATCCAAAAAACAGAAAAAAAAGCAGAAATGTACTTGGATGGAACCAAAACAAAGTATACATTTTATTTTCATCCTCATTTGATAATCCTGTGAAAAATATTGATTTAGCCAGGAAAAGCATACAAAATTTAAAAAATACTAAACTTGTCGAGCTTAAAAATTATAACAAAACACAATTAGCAAACCTAATGAATGCAGCTGATCTTTTACTAGTGACTTCATTTTCTGAAACAGGACCATTAGTTGTTAAGGAAGCAGTCGCATGCCATTGCCCAATTGTTTCAACTGATGTTGGAGATGTAAAAGAAGTTATTAAGAATATAAAAAATAGCCATATAACCAATTATAATGTAAAAGAAATACATAACACTATAAAAAAGGTTATCAAAACTAAGAATCAGAATCAAGATAATAAGTTAGATTTATCTCATTACAGCCTTGAACACGCTGCCAAGAAAATAAAGAAAGTTTATCAAGATAGTTTAGAGAGTCCTACTACGCAAAGTACTAATTAAAAAAGCATAATATTGAAAATGAGAATTCTTATTTATTTAAGCCATCCAGCACAGTATCTATTTTTAAGAGAAACAATAAATAGATTATCTAGTGAGGGAATAAAATTGAAAATTCTAATTAAAACTAAGGATGTACTCGAAAATCTTTTACTGCATGATAAACAACCATTTACAAATATATTAGGAAAACAAAGAGATAATTCTAGATTATCAATATTTATTAGTCTCCTTAAACGTATTTACATGGTATATTATCAAACATTAAAATTCAAACCAAGTATAATGCTTGGAACGGATGCAAGCATTGCTATTGTGGGAAAGATGCTTCATATTCATAGAATCACTATTATAGAAGATGATTATGAGGCTATTAAACTTTTGGGAATGTTAACATATCCTTTTACTGAAACAATCCTATGCCCAAAAGTTTGTAAAGTAGGGAAATGGGAATATAAAAAAGTAGGATATGATGGCTATATGAAGTTAGGATATCTGCATCCTAATATTTTTAAACTAAAAAAGGAATGTATCAAATATTATAATTTGCCTTCAAAATATGCAATAATCCGATTATCTGGATTAGAAGCGTATCATGACAAAGGTATTAATGGAATTAATTATAATTTTTTAAATCAAATTATTCTAACGCTTCAAAATCTAGAATGTCATATTTTCATATCATCAGAAACAAAGATTAATGCCAATTATGAAAAATATTTATTGGAAATTAATCCAAATGACATGCAACAAGTTCTTGCAAATTCAACAGTACTTATAAGTGATAGCCAAAGCATGAGTGTTGAAGCTTCCTTATTAGGTATTCCATCCATCCGTATTTCAAGTTTTGTTGGTAGAATTTCAGTTTTAGAAGAATTAGAGCATCGCTATCAATTAACCTATGGCATTGACCCAAAATATCCTGAAAAAGTTATTAAAAAATTAAAAGAAATACTCTCAAATAAAAATATTAAACCTATTTTTTCAAAACGTAGGCACCAAATGATCAAAGATAAAATTGATGTTAGTTCTTTTTTAGTTTGGTTTTTAAAAACTTATCCAAAAAGTACTCAAACAATTTCTAAAAACCCTCAATACCCATCTAAATTCAAATGAAAATATTATCAATTGTTGGGGCAAGACCTCAATTTATAAAATTAGGACCTCTATCGAAAGAAATTAGAAAACAACATAATGAAATTATTGTTCATACTGGACAGCATTTTGACAAAGAGATGTCAGCTAAGATATTCTCTGATTTAGAAATTCCTAGGCCTGACTATAATTTAAAAATTCATGGCGGAAATCATGGCGAGCAAACAGGTAGAATGATGATAGATTTAGAAAAATTAGTTCAAGGCTTAAGACCTGAGGCAATTATTGTATTTGGAGATACTAATTCAACTATTGCAGGTGCAATCGTAGGATCAAAATTAGATATACCAATCGTGCATGTAGAAGCAGGATTACGAAGTTTTAATCGTAATATGCCTGAGGAGATAAATCGTATAATAACAGATCATACTTCTCAGTTGTTATTTTCTCCAACCATGACGGCTGTAAAAAATCTTGAGAATGAGGGATTAAAAAATAGGACTTTTTTTACTGGAGATATAATGGTTGATGCTTTGATGCAAAATGTGGAAAAGGTACATATTGATACGATATTGAAGCGATTAAAAATAAAAACAAATAAATATTTTTTATTAACTTTGCATAGGCCTTATAATGTTGATGATCCTTCAAGATTAAATCTTATTTTAAAAAAGCTTAGTCAGATACAAACATCGATAATTTTCCCAATTCATCCAAGGACAGAAAAAGTATTGTCAGATAATAAGATAAAAATTGGGGCAAACATTTTTTTAATAAAACCTCAAGGATATCTTGATTTTTTATCTTTAATAAATTCTGCAAAGAAAGTATTAACTGATTCAGGCGGAATACAAAAAGAGGCATATATACTTAAAATACCATGTCTTACCATAAGAACTGAAACTGAATGGGTCGAGACCATTAAAGATGGATGGAATAAGCTTATTGAACCTGAAAAACATGATTTTATTGAACAAATTATTTCAACAAAATCCCCAAATAAGAATCAAAATATCTTTGGTAAAAATGTAGCAAAAAAGATGGTATCTATAATTAATAAAAACCTTGCAAAATATTAAAACAATATGAACAATTTAAGGGTTTAGTAACTTAATTCAGAACCTTGCTTACTAATGTTGAAATAATTGGTTAAATTGAAATAAATATGATTTACAATATATAATCATAAAACGTAAATATTTTTTAATAATGATTATTAGAAATACCCTTAAAGTACTCGGACCTATATTTGATGATTCCTATTACACTATCACACGTTTTTAAAAATAAATTCTCTGCTTGTTAATTATAAAATATATTAAGCATATTTAAATGATAATATGATTAATCAAAGTAAATTGAAAAATATATTATGGCTGTTAGATATAATCTTTCTAAGTATTGTATATTTTATTCTACATTTTAATAAATTTAATAAATTCATACCACAAGATGTCTATTTAAGCCTTTACC
>Ga0206677_10004551_pt1 | contig 11283 bp, 9 predicted proteins | sample M130m12015metaG_FD_155475 | JGI IMG/M metagenome (GOLD analysis project Ga0206677, IMG submission 155475) | Ammonia-oxidizing marine archaeal communities from Monterey Bay, California, United States - M1 30m 12015 | ecosystem: Environmental > Aquatic > Marine > Intertidal zone | place: USA... | reverse complement strand
CAGACATTGCAGAAATACTAAATTGGGATCTTCAACAAAGGCCCAAACCAATTCAAAGACAATTACGTATCGAATTGAATGAAAAAGAGCAAAGAATTTATGATTTTCTTCATGAAAAAGAGGCTCAAATATTAGATGTGATTTCTCTGAAATGTTCGATACCTATTGTTGAATTATCAGCTATTTTATTACAAATGGAATTAAAAGGAGTGACAACACCCCTTCCCGGGAAGCTATTTAAATTGGTTTAGTTGTGTAGCGGGCTACATTCTATAAATCTCAATTATTGTAGCATCTCTTTTAAATGTGATTGTATCTATACATTGAAATCAATAACATTCTTTAATTTATCCCTATTTTTGATAAAAATCAATACTAAAGATGGCGGATAAAAAAAAATTGATGTCAAAAAAAAAGCCAACATTCCCTGTCAATGAATTGCTAGACAGGTATCTAAAAAAATATAACAGAAATATAAAAATTTCTATTCTATATGAAGATCTGTTGCGATTTCAAGGCTCTGTCATTTTGTATGATAGCAACGATGTGGATACGCTTTGGATACGAACTTTTTATTCTGATTTTGATAGAAAAGAAATTGATGCTAGTTTAAAAAAAATATATACAATACTCCATTCAGATGGAAGTGACGAAACGATTCCATTTTTAAATGTAGATGGAATTGATTACTGTACGTTTGGAAATTCAAAACCTTTTCGTGTTAAAATTAGAAATATTCTAAATGATAATTACACCTATTTCTACGTAAAAAAAGCAGATGCCTCAAGAATTTATGGTTTGGAATTGGAACATATTTTGTCTCCCCATAATATGAATTTTTTAGTGTACAAAAACACTTTAATTGAGGAACATATTTCAGGGATTCCAGGAGATGATTTTATCAAAGACTTTTTGCCAAAATGTTCTGAATCAGAAAAATCTCAAATAGCAAAAGAATTTGTAAAATTTAAAGAACGTTGTTTGGTTCGTTTGCTTGGAGATATGCGGTCCTATAATTATGTAATTATTCCAACCCATGATTTTGATCAAATTATATACAAAATAAGAGCAATTGATTTTGATCAACAATCTTTTGAAGGAAATTTAAAAGTATATGATTTACAATTTTTGAAAGAAAATTTTAAAATTGTAGACATGGTAAATAGAAAGTTAGATAATAATTCTATTATGCAGTATAAGTTAGAGGAGCGATCTTTTATGGCTAAGAGAATGATTACCTCTCCAAGAAGAGCTTCTTGGTTGATTAAATGTATGAAAAATGATACACTCTCTTTTCCTGATAATGTTCAACTTTTAAAAAAGCATTTGATCAAATATGTTGGAGATGTAAAGTTTAAGGAGTGTAATAATATGGGAGAAATTTTGGAGACAATCTTGGTATTTGTAAAACGAAACTATCAGGATGTATTGACCAAATAATTAGGGTGTTTTTTTAGACCTTATGGTCTCAATAAATACCGTAGAAATGATGAATAACCCACCCCAAATGGTGTTTCTACTTGGAATTTCATCTACAACGATAAAAGCGATTATGATTCCAAAAACAGGTTGAATACTACTAATTATTGTAGCCGTTGCTGCAGAGAAAAATTTCAAAGAATGCACCATTAAACTATGTCCAATGGCTGTAGTTAACAAAGCTAGTAAGAGTAAATATGGGAACTGAGATTGAAAACCGGAGGTATCCATGAAAAACAATACAGGAAAGAGAACAATTGTAATTACAAAGGTCTGATAAAACATGATCATGCTACCGTTGTAACGGTTAACGTGTTGTTTTAAAATTAAAATTCTAATTGAATAACATACAGCAGAAAACAACCCAAATAGAATACCTCTAACATCGGAACTTTCTACAGTAAATTCAGGGGCTAAAATATACAGTCCAATGAGCACCATAAGGCCAAGAACAGGGTGTACAGGGTTTAACTTTGATTTTATAAAAATAGGCTCTAGCAATGCAGTTATTACTGGAAATGTAAATAAAGAGAGCATTCCTATGGCTACATTTGATAATTTTAATGCATAAAAATAAGTCACCCAATGCGCCGCTGTAAAAAGCGAGCTGATAATAAAAGGGACATGTGTTTTTAGATCAATAACATTTAGACTTATTTTCTTGTATTTACAAAAACCATACAGAAAAATCATTGCAAAAGCAGATCGAAACCAAATAATAACCTCTGAAGGCATGGCAATATATTTACCCAAAACACCAGAGGTACTGATAAACAAGGTTGCTAAAATTAAGCTTGACAGATTTTTAAGATAATTAGTTTCCATTTTTTCAATATGTAGAGGTTTTAAAATGCACTTGTGGTCAGATTATTCCTCCCATTCAAGCGTTTCTATGATATTAAAAATATCTTTTTTAATATAATTTACAGCAGGTAAAATAGAATCGTAGTTGGGTTTTATATAGAAGTATAAAGATCCTTTTAGGAAGTTTTTTGTACTGTCAGTAATGTGAAATTGAATTTGAGAAGCTGCATTTCCTGTAATTTCATATAGGCTCCCAAAAACTCTTTTTTCTCCATTGACAAAATCTTTTGGAATAATTTGGGCTGCTTTTAAGGTGTGTTTAAAAACTAATTTTTCAGCATCTGTAAGCAGTTCCTCTATATTGTTTTCTATGGGTCTGTAGGTGATATCTATAGAAGCTTTTAATGAGGGATATTTAATTTTTAACCAATGATTAGCTTGGTCAATCAATATTGTACTCTCTAAAACTTCAAAAGAATAAGGTTTTTTTAAAGGTAATTTTTTGTAGGATTTTTTTGGATATGTTAAGCTAAGAAATGCAGAGGGCTTTGGCAATGTGTCTTTTGTACAAGAAAAAGCAACAAGTGTGAAAATGAGTATAAATATCCTACGCATTTTTGGTTGCTTTTATTTGTTTGATGCGCTTTTTATCAAGAGCTTCAATGGTAAACGAATAGTTTTTGAAGGGTATTTTTTCTCCTTTTTTTGGAAACTTTCCACAAATTTCTAAGATAAAACCAGCAAGTGTTTCGCTCTCTCCTTTTTCTTCCTCAAAAATAGCATCGTCTTCCACATTTAATACTTTGCAGAAATCCTTGATTGTAGTTTTGCCCTCAAAAATATAGTTGTTTTCATCTATCTTAGAGTAGAATAGATCATCAATGTCAAATTCATCATTAATATCTCCTACAATTTCTTCGATTACATCTTCTAAGGTAACCAATCCACTCGTACCTCCATATTCATCGACAACGATTGCCAAATGATTTTTCTTTTCTCTAAAATCACTTAATAAATCGTCTAATTTTTTGTTTTCAGGCACAAAAAAAGGAGTTCGAACTAATTCTAGCCAATTAAACGTTTTCTCGTTCAAATGTGCCAATAAGTCTTTGGCATATAAAACCCCAATAATAGTATCAATATTGTCTCTATAGACAGGGTTTCTGGAATACCCGTTTTTTAATATCTTATCCAATACAACTTCATAGGGTTCGTCATCAGAAAGCGCAAAAATATCAATACGAGGTTTCATAATTTGAACGGTTTCTGTATTCCCAAAATTTACAATTCCTTCTAGTATTTTTTGCTCGTCTTTCGTTGTTGCTCCTTCAGAGGTCAGTTCCAATGCTTGAGACAATGTCTCTACAGAAAAATTAGAATTCTTACTCCCAAATCTCTTTTCAATCCATTTTGTCAAAGTAATTAGTGGCAAACTAAACGGGGTTAATAAGATGTTTGTGGTGTGGATGAATTTTGACATTTTCTTTGAGAAAAGAAGAGCATTTCTTGAAGCGTAGACCTTTGGTAAAACTTCTCCAAATAAAAGAATTAAGAACGTTACTAGAACAATTTCTAAAAAAAAACGAACAGGAAAACTAAAAAAATACAAGTTTAATTGACTGTCAAAATCATTGAATAATGTTTCTGAGAATGCCGCAAACAATAAAACAATTAAAATATTGATAAAATTATTTGTAATTAAAATTGTAGCTAATAATTTTCTTGGTTTTTGTAATAATTTTACGACAATATTTTCTTTTTTCCCATTTTTAGAAAGTTTGTTAAGCTCTGTTTGAGAAAGAGAAAAAAAAGCAACTTCTGATCCAGAAACTAATGCAGAGCATAACAATAGTATTATAAGAGCAAGCCCGTTTAAGTAGGTTTGCAGGGGAAAAGAGTAAAGAAATAAAAATTCAGGATCTGGAGCCAAATGCTATTGTTTTGGTTTGTTAAAATGGCAAATCATCTTCTTCTGATGTTGTCGATTTTTCAGCGATGGTAGAGGGGTTTACAGCTGTTTGAGAGTTCTTAGCGTTTTCGTCATTTTTTTTAGTGGATAAAAAAGTCATTTCACTCACTTGAATTTCTGTAGAATACCGTTTTATCCCATCTTGTTCCCATTGCCTATTTTTCAATTTCCCCTCAACATATACTTTATCCCCTTTGCTTAGGTATTTTTCGCAAATTTCAGCAAGTTTGTTGCGAACAACAATATTGTGCCAGTCGGTTGTTGTTACCTTTTCTCCGGTAGTTTTATTAGTATAGCTTTCACTGGTGGCTATCGGGAACCTCCCAACACTATTTTTATCATCGAAATAGTGCATTTTGACCTGATCTCCCAGATTCCCTATTAAAATTACTTTGTTTATTGTACCTGCCATAGCGTTTCTATTTTAGAATCAAAAGTACTAAAAAAATCAATTACTTTTTAGTTTGAAAACTGGCTAAAAAATTTGCGATTAACACGGGAACAGGATAAGTATCTAATTCCTCCCATTTTACAGTTATTTTAGGGGAATTTTTAGTATTGATAACCCAAAATTGAGTGTGTAGGTGCTGATGTGATAATTTGTGCACAATTTCCTTTTTATTATAGAGCGAAATATTGCTTTTAGAGGGGACTAATTTGACAAAATCGGGGGTTAAAATCAATTCATCTAGAGAAATTGTCTTTGCAGATTCAATAAAAGGGAATTCATACAATCCTTGCCATATTCCTTTTCCTTTCCTTTCGGACAAGATGGTTTTTTCATCCTTAGAAATCATTACTAGGTAATTAAGATATCTTTTTCTAACCTTTATTTTTTTGTCTTTTACTGGAAGATCTTTAACGGTTTTTTTTTGAAAGGCAATGCAGCTATTATTAAAAACACAGCTTTCACATAGTGGGTTTTGAGGTTTGCAATGCAATGCGCCAAAATCCATGATGGCTTGGTTGTATGCGCCAGGTTGTTTTCTGTCAATTAAGGTTTGAGCTAGCTCTTTAAACTCTTTGATGCCTGCAGTTGAATTGATGGGAGTTTTAATTCCGAAAAAACGGGAGAGAACTCGATATACATTCCCGTCGACAACAGCAGTTGGTTCTTGAAAACATATAGAGGAAATTGCAGAGGCGGTATAATCTCCAATTCCTTTTAACTTTATGATTTCTTTATATGTTGAAGGGAATTCACCATTGAGTTCTGTCGCAATTTGCTTTGCAGTATAATGAAGGTTTCTAGCCCTTGAGTAATACCCTAGGCCTTGCCACATTTTTAAAACAGTACTTTCTTTAGCTTTTGCTAAATCAAAAACAGTTGGGAATTCCTCTGTAAATTTAAGATAATAAGACATGCCTTGAGCAACTCTTGTTTGTTGTAACATGATTTCTGACAGCCAAATAAAATAGGGGTTCTTCGTTTTTCTCCAAGGTAATTCCCTGTTATTTTGTAAGTACCACTGAATTAATGTGTTAGAAAATTTCATCATTTAAAAATAGAATTGCAATATTACATTATAAAAATCAAATAAATTTAGTTGTTATTATTTTCGGAGTTGATTAATTATCATATATTTGCATCCGCATTTTTGGGATTAAATTAATAAAAATATAGTAAAAATACAGACATGACGAAAGCAGATATCGTATCAAAAATTTCAGATAAATCAGGAATAGAAAAAACAGATGTATTAGCCACTGTTGAAGCTTTCATGAGTGAGGTTAAAGATGCACTAGAAAATGGTGACAACGTTTATTTAAGAGGTTTTGGTAGTTTTATTATTAAAACAAGAGCAGAAAAAACAGGTAGAAATATTTCGAAGAATACAACTATCAAAATTCCTGCACACAACATTCCAGCTTTTAAACCAGCGAAAACTTTTGCCGAAGGGGTAAAAAGTAAAGTAGCAGTTAAATAAAAAATATTAACTAAACCTTTTTAAGGTTTAAAAAACGAAAACATTATGCCAAGCGGTAAAAAAAGAAAGAGAGCAAAAATCTCTACACACAAAAGAAAGAAAAGAGCTAGAGCAAATAGACACAAGAAAAAGTAATTATTCATTATCTTTTTCGTTTATAGTTTAGCGAAAAAAAGTTCATTGACATTAGAGGTTAAACTAACCTCGCATGGTATTTCAAATACCTGACAATAATAACCCATCTGCACAATTTTGTGTAGTGTTAAAACCATTTCAGTATGAAAACAGAATTAATAATTCGTTCAACTTCATCTGATATTGATTTTGCCTTATTAAGAGATGGAAAACTTATTGAATTAAATAATGAAACGAGTGACAACAAATTTTCTGTTGGCGATATTTTTTTAGCCAAAGTAGGAAAAGTTCTCACTGGTTTAAATGCAGCCTTTGTAAATGTAGGTTACCCGAAAGACGGGTTTTTACATTATCACGATTTAGGAGCGCAAGTAAACTCATTAAATACATTCATAAAGAAAGTAAGCACAGGTAAGTATAAAGAATTCACTTTAAAAAATTTCCGAAAGGAAGAAGACATTAACAAAGACGGTAGTATAAATGATGTACTAAAAACAGGACGAAACCTATTAGTACAAATTGTAAAAGAACCTATTTCTACCAAAGGACCAAGATTAAGTTCTGAGTTGTCCATTGCAGGTAGATTTTTAGTTTTAGTTCCTTTTTCGAACAGAGTTTCTGTTTCTCAAAAAATAGAAGATCCAAAAGAAAAAGAACGTCTAAAAAGGTTAGCAAAAAGTATAAAGCCAAAAGGCTTTGGTGTCATTCTGAGAACTGTTGCCGAAGGCAAAAAAGTAGCAGAGTTAGATAAAGATTTGCAAAATTCATTAGATCGTTGGAAGACGATGTGTAAAAGAATTGCAAACACAAATACACCCACTAAAATTTTAAGCGAGTTAAACAGAGCATCTTCTATTTTAAGAGATGTAATGAATGATTCTTTTACAAGCATCGTTACAAATGATGAAACTCTGAAAGTAGAAATAAAAGAGTATTTACAAGAAATTTATCCTGAAAAGGAGAAAATTGTAAAACTACACACTTCTGAAACTCCTATTTTTGAAAAATACGGAATAGAAAGACAAATTAAAACATCATTTGGAAAAACAGTTTCTATGAGCAAAGGTGCCTATTTAGTTATAGAACACACAGAAGCTCTTCACGTTATTGATGTCAATAGCGGAAACCGTTCTAACAAAGCAGGTTCTCAAGAAGATACTGCATTAGAAGTAAATTTAATTTCAGCTACTGAAGTAGCACGTCAGTTACAACTGCGTGATATGGGAGGAATTATAGTTGTAGATTTTATTGATATGCACAAAGCTGAAAACAGAAATAAACTGTATCAGCACTTAAAAGAGAAAATGGCTTTGGATAGAACAAAGCATAAAATATTACCTCCAACGAAATTTGGTTTGATTCAAATTACAAGACAAAGAGTAAGACCTGAGTTGAGTATAAAAACTACCGAAGCCAACCCAAACAAAAATGGAGAAGTAGAAGCCCCAATTGTTTTGTTAGACAAAATTGAAGGAACTTTAGAGAAATTTATGTCAAACTCTAAAAATAAAAAAGTACAATTACACGTACATCCTTTTATTGCTGCATACTTAACAAAAGGAGTAAATTCTATACGTTTTAAATGGTATTTAAAACACAAAAAGTGGATTACAATTATACCTCGTGACGCTTACACATACTTGTATTATAGATTTAAATCTGTAAAGTCTTAAATACTATACTACAAAGGCAATAATTTTTTATCAAAAAACCCCGCAACTTTTTTAGTTGCGGGGTTTTGTATTTTATACATCTAACTACCTCTTATTTTCTTTAATTAAATACATATAAACCGGATAATGATCCGAATATCCACCTGTATACCTACCATTGGAAAAACTTCTAAAAGGATATCCTTTATATTTCCCCTTTTTATTGGTTAGAAAACGCTTATTAAAAATCATTGCCTTGAACATTTTATAGCTAGAGAAATCTTTTTCACCTTTATCTAAAAGAGGAGAACTAATTAAAATCATGTCAAATAAATTTATTTTACCTCTATATTTTAAGGTGTTAAAACCTCTGCGAAACATGTCTTCATAAGGGTTGTATAGATCCCCTTTATTAATTTCTGACTTTTTACCTTTTGCTTGTAATACTTTTTTTATACTAGAATTTGTGGGATCGTCATTGAAATCGCCCATGATTAAAATTTTAGCATTTGCATCTTGGACCCTTATTTTTTCTATAATTTGTGTGTTTTGATAAGCTGCTTTTTCTCTGAAAGGTCTGCTGGCTGCTTCGCCTCCTCTTCTTGAAGGCCAATGATTTACAATTAGATGAATAAGTTCGCCGTCTAAATACCCTGAAACCAAAAGTTGATCTCTGGTAAAAATTGCACGATTTTTTTGATAAATTTTTGGATGAAAAGCCTCGTGGTAAATTGGGTTAAAATATTTTTTTTGATACAATAATGCAACATCAATCCCTCTTTTGTCTGGAGAATCATAGTGTATGATTCCATACTCATTCTTTGCTAAATGTTTAGAAGCGATTAAATCTTCTAAGACCTTTATATTCTCAACTTCTGAAACGCCAATAATTGCAGGGCTTGTGTTGGTTTTATCCAATCCAATTTTAGCAATGGTACTGCTAAGTTTGTCTATTTTGTCCCAATATACTTTAGACCTATTCAATTTTAACTCCATTATAGGGCTCGCTTCGTCATTTTTAGTGACATCGTTAATGGTGTCAAATAAGTTTTCTACGTTATAAAAAGCAATGGTTCGAATCGAATATTTTTTTCCGTTTTTCTGTGAAAAACCCGTTGAAAATAGTGCTGAAAACAGCAATATTAAAAATGTTTTTTTACTCATTGTAAGTTTTTATTCAAGAGTAAAAATAAGAAACTTATGTTGTTTGAGAAGGTTTCTAAAGCGCTTTTTAGGAATGAAGGTTATTTTTTATTAATTTTAAGTGCGATTGAGAAAAAGAAAAATTACTACAAAATTGTTATGAAAAAAATTGTGATGACGGCATTCCTGCTGTTAATTCCTTGTATTGGAGTCTATGGCCAATATACTGTAAAAGGAATAATTCTAGAAAATACTTCTAAACAACCCCTGAAAGATGTTTTAATTCGAGTAAAGAATACTGATATTTCTGAAACTACAGATCAAAAAGGGGGCTTTCTGATTAAGAATTTACAAGAGAATAAAGCTATTTTAGAAATAAAATTGGTTGGGTATGCAACTCAAAATATTTTAATAGAGTTATCAGATACTCCATTAGATTTAGGAATTATTTTGCTGTTTAAGAAAGTTCAAGAGGTTCAAGATCTCAGTATAATTACACTGACTGATGATGAATTAAATGACGATATAAGCTCTGCAGATAATATTTCTGGGCTTTTGCAATCATCAATGGATGTTTTTCTTAGAACTGCCGCATTCGAATTTAGCCCTTCATTTTTTAAAGTTAAGGGGTTCGATTCTAGCAACGGTAAGGTTTTAATTAACGGTGTTGAAATGAATAAAATGTACAATGGAAGACCCCAGTGGAGTAATTGGGGAGGGTTAAATGATGTACTAAGAGATCAAGAATTCAGAAGTGGTTTAACTCCCTCAGACCATACCTTTGGAGGTGTTTTGGGTTCCACCAATATAAATACAAGAGCATCAGAACAACGACCAGGTGTAAGGGTATCCTATTCTTCATCTAATAGGACTTATCAACACAGAATGATGGCTACCTATACGAGTGGGATTTTAAAAAATGACTGGGTTTTTACATTTTCCGGGAGTAGAAGAGTGGGGAATGAGGGATTTCATGAAGGAACTTCTTACAACGCGTATTCCGTGTTTACCTCTGTTGAGAAAAAAATAAATGATAAAACTAGTATTAATTTTACGGGTTTTTTTACTCCAAATAGAAGAGGTAAATCGTCACCAAATACACAAGAGGTAATTGATTTAAAAGGAATTAAATACAATGAATATTGGGGTTTTTTAAATGGGGAAAAAATAAATTCAAGAATTAAAGAAGTCAATGAGCCTATTCTAATGTTAAATCACTATTGGGATTTTTCAGATAAGACTGCAATAAATACCAATATTGCTTATCAATTTGGGAAGATTTCTAATAGTAGAATAGATTATAATGGAGGAGCCAACCCAAGCCCAACGTATTATCACAATTTACCGAGTTATTTTTTCAGAAAAGAGGATTTTAAAGGAGGTTATATTGCTCAAAATGATTTTATAAATAACGGGCAATTAGATTGGAGTAGTGTTTTTGATGCAAATATTACAAATAAAAATTCAGGCATAGAGAATGCCTATGTTTTATATGAAGATAGAAATGATGACAAACAATTTACAATCAATTCAATTGTAATGATTGATATCAATGAACAACTATCTTTGAATGGGAAAATAGCTTATAAACGTTTGCGTTCTGAGAATTTTGCAAATGTTTTAGATGTATTAGGAGGTAAAGGTTATATAGATATTGATCCTTTTGGAGCTACTGAAGACGAAAAACAAAACAATCTTTTAAATCCGAATAGATTGGTGGGTAAAGGAGATAAATTCAAATATAATTTCAATTTAAATTCTGAAATTATTTCTGCGTTCTCACAAGCTCAATTTGTATCCAATCCAATAGATTTTTTTATAAGCTTACAGATTTCTAGCACTTCACATCAGAGAGTTGGATTGTATCAAAATGGAAGTTTTTTAGACAATTCACTTGGGGCATCAGCGCGAAAAAAATTTATGAATTATGGTTTTAAAACAGGAGCAACCTATAAATTTACGGGACGACATTTGTTCGATATCAATGCTGCTTATTTAACATTGGCTCCAACAATTAAAAACACCTTTTCGAACCCAAGAGAAAATAACAATGTAGTCCTAGATTTGCAGAGCGAAAAAATCCTTTCAACAGATATTAGTTATGTTTTTAGAAATCCAATAATCACCTCAAAACTAACAGCCTATTATACCTCAATAAAAGATGCAACAGAAA
>Ga0206677_10004546_pt1 | contig 11288 bp, 18 predicted proteins | sample M130m12015metaG_FD_155475 | JGI IMG/M metagenome (GOLD analysis project Ga0206677, IMG submission 155475) | Ammonia-oxidizing marine archaeal communities from Monterey Bay, California, United States - M1 30m 12015 | ecosystem: Environmental > Aquatic > Marine > Intertidal zone | place: USA... | reverse complement strand
GGGCGCGGGTCGTACCTCCTCGGGCTTGTCTATGCTCATGTCTAACGCAGGTAAGAGTATCAAACAGGTTATAGCGAACATCGACCACGATGTGCTTAGCCCAATGCTGACTCGTCAGTACCAGAGAAACCTTCGCTACAGCGATGATCCTGATTTGGTGGGCGACGTGCAAGTCGTTGCTACTGGAGCGATGTCACTTGTTGTTAAAGAAGCTGAAGCTGTACGTAAGACTGACTTCTTACGTCTCGTTCTCGAGAGCCCAGTAGCGCAGCAGATTGTCGGCCTCCCGGGCACTGCTGAACTACTGCGGGATGTAGCAGGAAATTTAAATACTAACGTCGATCGTTTAGTACCATCACGCGAAGATGTGCAAAAACAACAAGAGATTGCGCAACAACAGCAAATGATGATGCAACAACAAGAGATGATGCAACAGGAAGCAGCTAACCTACAAGAAGACGGAACGGAGCAGGGTGGTCGCCAAGACAACACCATGAGCCCACGTCCAAATGGTGTTTAGTGCTCACATGTGTTGACACGTTAGCATGTATAGGATAAATTAACACTATGATCGACCTTAACCAATGTGACTCTCAGCACGTAAATTCACTGCTTCGAGTCAAAGAGGCAGGCGATACTTCCCTACAAGATTTATTAGGGGAGTTAGTGAATATGGCTAAAGGCCGACTGGTAAGTGCAACCGACATGGTAACAATCCACCGGTTGCAAGGACGGGCTGAAGCTTTTGAAGATTTACTCAAAGCGATTGAAGAGTCGCCGAAAGTATTAAACCGCTCGTAAGAGCACAACGAGGCACACCAAGACGGGAGCAGCATACTTCGGGCGCTGCAAAACAGAAATGATGCTTTAAGGAGAACTATATGGCATTGCCAAAGCAGGTACAGGCACAAATTGTTGAACTGGAAGAACTAGAGAAAAAGCTACAAGCCCAGAAAAAACCTAAACTGGTTAAAGACGAACAAGTCGAAACCGATACGGAACAACTGGATACAGAGGCAGAAGTAACTGAAGAAGCCGTCGAAGCAACTACCGAACCTGATGAAGCAAAGTCAGCTGACACGTCACCGACGGACGTAGCGGATGAGTTTGAGCAGAAGTACAAAACCCTTCGTGGTAAGTATGATGCTGAAGTCCCACGCTTGCATCAGCAAGTACGGGATTTAAACGGTAAATTGGATGAACTCGCTAAGAGTATGGAAGCCAAACCGGAACCGCCGACAAAGTCGAAGGAGAAAGTCAGTTATGTAACCGATGCAGATCGAGCCGAATTTGGTGAAGAACTGATTGACGTTCAACGTCGAGTAGCACAGGAAGTTTCGCAAGAATATACGGAACGGATGGAGCAACAAGACGCAGTTATCCAGAAGCTGCAAGACCAACTTGCTAAAACTGGTAACGATGTTGGAGAGATGAGCTTTACTCAGCGTCTACATTCTGTAGTTCCTGACTTTGCTGAAATCGACAATGATGAACGATGGGTTGCGTGGCTAAATGAGCATGATCCAATGCTTAGAGGTCCGCGACGAGATCAGGCCGCCGCTGCGTTTCAAGCAGGTGATGTTGAAGCAGTATTACACTATGTAAATCTGTTTAAAGAAAGCATTGCCCAGCCAGAGCCAGCGCCACGGGATCAACGCCAAAGCGAACTCGAAAAACAGGTTGCACCAAACCGTTCTGCTAATTCTGTACGTACGCAGAGTGCTAACCAAAACTCTAAGCTCTACTCCTCTAAAGAAGTCGACAACGCTTGGACTAAAGTTCGTGCCCTCAACACCAAAGGAAAATATGCAGATGCGGAAAAACTTGAAGCTGAATTGACAGCTGCATATATGGAAGGCCGCGTCAGAAACTAAGGCGCACCCCTGTAAGCAGCTATCGAGTAACCAAACTTAATAGGAGGCCCTAATGGCTGCTGTATTCCCCGTCGTCGGTTCCGGCGCATTTGACACAAACCCATCTTACTCAGGTGGATTTATCCCACAACTATGGTCGCAAAAGTTGAACGCTAAGTTCTACGCGAACACAATGATGACTGAAATTTCCAATACTGATTGGGAAGGCGAGATCAAAAACCAAGGCGATACAATTCGTATCCGTCAAGCACCATCAATCACCATCAACGACTACGCAGGAGCGGGTACTACCCTGACTTCTGAAGTTCCTGTACCGATCTTCCAAGACATGCAGATCGACCAAGGTAAATACTTCAGCGTACAAGTAAACGATGTACTTGCTCACCAAGCTGACATGGACTTAATGAACATGTTCACTGATGATGCAGCTAAACAGTTAAAAATTGTTATCGAAAATGACACTTTCTTCAACTGGTTCGTAACATCAGGTGCAAACGCAGCAAACAAAGGCGCGACTGCTGGTGCTATCTCAGGTGCTTACAACTTAGGTACTGACGTTGCTCCAATCGACCAAGCAACTCCTGCAAACGTGTTGAACGCTATCTTACAGATGTCTTCAGCGCTAGACGAGCAAAACGTTCCAGAAGATGGCCGTTGGTTAATCATCTCTCCACGCGATCGTCAGCTACTAATGCAAACAAACATTGCACAAGCTTACTTCACTGGAGATCAGTCAAGCACAATCCGTACAGGTAAAATCGGTATGCTAGATCGTTTCGATGTATATGTGTCGAACTTGTTGCCAAAAGGTCAAGCAGCTAAAGCGCTTGTTCCGGGTCTATCTGCAACATCTGGCGGTGCAACAGTATCTAACGCTAAAGCACGTCGCATGATGGTAGCTGGTACAAGCACAGCTTGTTCGTTTGCTTCTCAGATCAGCAAAACTGAGCCTTTACGTAACCAAACTGACTTCGGCGACATCGTTCGTGGCCTTGCCGTATATGGCCGCAAAGTTGTTAAAAACGAAGCATTGGTAACAGCTCTAGTTGGCGCTGCAAGCTAATAGCTAACGGGAGGGGGAACACTCCCCCTCTCACCCTTTAATGAGAGGACTAAGCTAATGGCGACCATAAAGGTTATCGACGTTATTTCCCGCGTCGAAGCTATTTTACAAGATTCAAACGTGCGTTGGCCGCGTCTCGAGCTTCAACGGTGGTTGAACGAGTCGTACCTCAGCATAGTTTTACTTAGACCCGACGCAAACGCGAAGTGTGCAACATTTACATGTGCGGCAGGGTCTAAACAGACATTAACAGCTTCTAGTGGCGGGTTTCCAACAGCTATTAGACTGCTAGACATCAAACGAAATGTAGCTTCTAGTTCTACTAAGAAAGTTGTTAGGGTCGTTGCACAAAGTGTTTTAGATGATCAACGCCCCAGTTGGCACACAGAGACACAAACCGCTAACATCCAGCACTATACTTACGACCCTCGTAACCCTAAAGATTTTTATGTTTATCCTCCGGCGGCTGCTACAGCACAGCTCGAGGTTGTCTATGTAGATACACCAGACGCTCACGCGCTCACGGACAGTCAGCTAGACCCCGCAAACAGCAATACCACCGTTATCTTAGTGGACGACATATACCTTGGCCCAATCACAGATTGGATTTTGTATAGAGCGTACTCAAAAGATGCCGAGTATGGAGCGAACGAAGCACGAGCTTCGTCAGCGTTTCAAACTTTTAACGCGGCTATTGGTACAAAAACACAAGTGGACGCGGCAGTATCGCCGTCTCCGGGAAGTATGGTGGCATAGATGGCTACGACCGCATGGAGTAAATTTTACCCGTACTTACAACCTTACTTACCCGGGTGCCCAGAGATTGTTATGGAGTCTCACTTGCAAGAGGCGGCTTCTAAGTTTCTTGAGCGTAGCGAAATCTGGCGCTTTGAGATAGAAAAAGACTATGCTGTTAATAAAGTAGCCGACTACCCGATACAGCTACCTTCTAACGAAGCAATCCTAGAAAACGTCTACGAACTAATACTGGATGGGCGACCTATGAGTCGTGTCACAGACAAACATTTAGACACGTCACAGTTCAACGGGACGGGCTCACCCTCATTCTACGCTATATACCAAGACACTTCGATAAGGTTCTACCCAACACCTGACAACAAATACTCTTTTAGAGGGTGGGGCGTTCTTAAAACAAAACTTACTGCAACGGGTGTAGAAGATTGGATTTTTGAATCCCACGGTCGCTGTATTTCGTATGGAGCTATAGCGCATTTAACATCTGTACCCGGCAAAGAGTGGAGCAACATGGAGTTGTCCATGTACTACCGACAAAAGTTTGCCAAAGAAATCGACGACGCGAAGAGTAGAGAGTACCGCAGAGTGAGAACGCGTGTACAGTTTCAAAACTTTTCTGGTCGTAGAAGGAGAGCATAATGGCAACATCATTTAACTACGTACAAGGCGATACTGGACCACAAATCAAAGTGACGTTGGTTGACGAAGAAACGAACACGGCGACTAACTTAACAGGTGGTTCTGTAACTCTGCATTTTCGTGCCGTTGGAGAAACAACAGTATTATTCTCGCGAGCGTTATACGTAAACCCAGACACTGCTGATACTGGAGTAGCGATTGTTCAGTGGCAGGCAAACGATCTAAACCAAGAAGCTGGTACTTACGAGGGTGAGCTAGAAATAGTTAAAGCCTCTGGGCTTCGCGAAACTCTATACGAAACCTTACGGTTCAGAATACGGGAGGACTTTGCGTGAAACTCAAGTCCGTAGTATTACACCAAGCTCTTAAAGCCGCGTACAAGCGGCTAGGTGTGTCTGCGACTTACACTGCAAACTCCGTAAAAGCCACATTTGAAACTGGTGAGTTTTTAATAACGTCTGCGTTCTTAGACAGTTTAGCTGCGTTAGACGGCGTAGGTACATCAGACGGTGCTGTTTTAGCAGTGTTTAAAACCTTTACTGACGACTCTAGTGCGGCGGAAGATGCTACTCTAGCGTTCTTTAAAGTTCTTGCTGAAAATGGGTACGTAAGCGAAGAGCACATAGTTGATTTCTTTAAGCCGTTAACCGACACGGCGACAGTTTTAGACCCAATTAGTAAAAACTTCAGCACTGGCTTTACTGACGCGTACGGCGCCAGTGAGGTATCGACAATTAATTTAGGCAAGGTGGCAAACGACAATCTTTCTACCGATGATCAATTATTCGTTAAGCATCCCAATAAAGGATTAACCGAAGCTCCTTCTGCTGTGGACGCAATAGATGCGTTTGCAATTACTAAACTTCTCACCGACCAAGCAACTGTAACTGACGACTTAGACGGCGAAGCAACTACACAAGACGACCAAGAAATGCAGTTTGCAAAAGTTACGGGGAACATAGCTGCGGCTACAGACGTCCTTAACTTAGCTGTGAACTACAATAGAGCGTTTACGGACAGCTACGGAGTTACAGACAGCGATGTTCTTAACTTTGGCAAACGTCCGTCAGACACAACCTCCATGACCGACGTGGGGTCATTACGAAGTCAGGGTTTTGCTGATTTCACTTACTTTGCGGAAGACTACGTCGGCGCTTCCCGAACCTTTACTTAGGAGATCGAAATGATCCTTGAAAACCTAAAGCTATCCGGTCAGCTTAACATCGTCCTAAAGGACAAGGCCGGGAACATCAAAGAAGAACGCGTGGAAAAGAACCTCGTTGTAAACGCAGGTCTTGCGTATATCGCGTCTCGAATGACAGGTACTTCTAAAGCAGTCATGTCTCACATGGCGCTAGGCTCTGGCACAACAGCGGCGGCCGCAAGTCAAACTGATCTTGTGACACTACTGGGGTCTCGCGAAGCATTAGACTCGTCGACGATCACCGGTTCTAACAACCAACAAGTTGCGTACGTGTCTGCGTTTGAAGCAGGCGATGCAACGGGCGCAGTTACAGAAGCCGGAATATTCAATGCTGCATCGTCAGGCGATATGCTTTGTCGTACGGTGTTCAGCGTCGTTAACAAAGCTGCTGATGATACGATGTCCGTTACTTGGACAATCACTTTAGCTGCATCTTAATAGGTAGGGGGGAACAATGGCTACTATTGTAACACGATCTGGCAAGGGTTCGCCCCTAACTAACAATGAAGTTGATGCGAATTTTACCAACTTAAATAACGATAAGTTGGAGAGCGTTAATAACACAACTTGGAGCGGTACTGACCTCTCTATAGCAAATGGCGGAACAGGAGCCTCTTCGGCTGCTACCGCTAGAAGTAATTTAGATGTCGATCAAGCCGGAACAAGCTTGGCAATGGCAATAGCATTGGGGTGATTCATGGCAAACGTCTTTAAGAACTACACAAGCGCCTCAGTAGGTACAGGTGCAACAACTACATATACAGTACCAAGTGCAACTACATCAGTGATGATCGGTTGTAACTTAGCTAACAAAACAGCCTCTCAGATCAAAGTAGATGTACAGGCGGCCGGTGTTTACCTCGTCAAAGGTGTACCGCTACCAAGCGGCGCGGCTTTATCAGTCTTGGACGGCAAACTCATCTTAGAGACTACTGACACTGTAATCGTAACAAGTGACACAGCATCAAGTTGTGATGTGATAGTGAGCGTACTGGAGCAAACCTAATGAGTAAGCAAACAGACTTAATTAATATACCCGATGCTATAACCGTTAGTGCAACAGGCATTGACGTAACCGGCGAAACCAGTGCTGGCTCACGTTTAGTATTACAAGATAAATCTACAGGTGTAGAAGTTAATAGCTCTATTAGACACCACACAAATAATTATGCTTACATGTTTGGCGGTACAAATGGATTAATATTTGCTAATAATACAGGCGAAGATTGTAGAATAAAACTGCAAGATAGTAATGATATAGAGTTTATTACATCAAGCACTAATCGCATGGTTATAGACCCATCAGGCCGTGTCAGAATGCCGTATCAACCAGCGTTCCTTGCTCATGGCAATTCTGGTTCTTATTATTCAATATCAACTTTAGGAGGTGGGTCTTACATTTCCTTCGCTAACGCAGTTACAAATATAGGTAATTGCTTTAACCCCAGCAATTCTAGGTTTAGCGCACCTGTAGCTGGAATGTATCATTTTGATGTTGCTGTATACACTAGAACAGGGACGGCATCTGAGGATATATACCCTCGTTGGAGAGTAAATAATTCATCAAATAAAGGTTATACATATTGGTGGAATACTACAGGTCAAGAGATACACCACACTATAACTGACTCCATTAATATTTACTTAAATGCTGGTGACGATATTGGAGTTACAATTAACGGACACTCAAATTCAGACATACATCTAGGTTTTCAAGAATCTAGGTTTAGTGGTTATTTACTAGGATAAAAAGGAGGCAAGTATGCCAGACATAACAATTACTTTAACAGCCACACAATACAAAGGCTTAGAATCTATTTGTCTTTCCCCACAAGATTGGGCTGACAATGCGGTTTCTGAAAGAGCCAGAATAGCTAACGATGAAATCATCTCAATGTATACCAATCGTGCATTAGATGAAGGCGTAGCTATACCAGCAACAAGAGAGCTAATCGTAGCAGATGCTTTCACAAGAGGCTGGGCTAAGACAGCCGCACAAGTAAACGCTGAAGCAGTAGCAAGCGAAACACCTTAAAGGATAAACACATGGCAGGTTACATAGGGTCAAAGGCATCTGTCGTAAGCAGTGGTGCTGAACACAAAAAGACTTTTACTATCACTGGTGCAACGACAAGCCTTACTGGTTTGAACTACACAGTAGGTAAGGTTCACGTATTCCAGAATGGTGTACGCTTAGTAGACGGCACAGACTATACAGCTACGAATGGTACTACAATTACTCTTACCGCAGCCGCACAGAGTGGTGACAATGTAGTTGTTATATCACAGGCAGCGTTTCAAGTAGCTGATGCGTTACTTACAACTGGCGGTACAATGTCAGGTGACTTAACTGTTCAAGGTGCGTTCACCTCGCAAGGCATTGACGACAATGGTAACGCCACAGCGATGACGATTGATAGTTCAGAAAATGTGCAATTTGGGACTACCCAAACATTTCCTGCATTTAATAATGTTGTAGGTTGTGAGGTTGGTGGTTTTGGACAAATCTCTGCAAGCCGTGATGGTGCAGAAGCAATGCAACTTAATAGAAAATCATCTGATGGTAACATTGCACTGTTAAAAAAAGACGGCACAACTGTAGGTAGTATTGGTGTTATTGATGGTAATAATACTTATTTTCAAGGTGCATCAGGTCACGGCGGCATAGCTTTTGGTACTAATTCTATTGTCCCTTTTAGAGAAGACGCATATCGAGATAGTACCCTTGACATTGGACAATCAAACTCACGCTTCAGAGACCTCTACCTATCAGGTGGAGTAAACCTCGGCGGAGTTGGGACGGCCAATAGGTTACATGATTATGAAGAGGGGACTTTTACTCCTAATATAAGTTGGACAGGAGTAAATGCTGAAACCTATTCTCGCCAAGTAGGTTCATATGTAAAGATAGGTCAATTTGTTTATTGTTCTATCGCTCTTATTTTTGATAAAAACACATCTACTGGTAATTTTGGGCTTGGAGCCTTGCCTTTTACAAATAACGCTTCATCATCAAATGACCGTGGCGTTGGTTCATTTGGGTATTATTCTGGTATGACAAATGGTTCTATTGCTCCTATGTTCTTAATGGAAAACAACCAAAACTTTGGCTATTTTCGTCTATCTGGTGGTGCGCAAGGCTCAGGTAACGGTAATAATGTGATGACTAATAATAGCATAGGAGGTACAGTAAATTTCCACATGGATGTAACTTATAGGACAACAGTATAACTCTTTCAGAGATTGGGTTGGACAGGTGGCAATCACGCCACGATAAATAAAGGAGGCCAACATGGCACTAACAGAAACAACAGTAGAAGATAAGATTGAAGTCGTTGGAGATCACAAGCATGTGCAAGTTCGTACAGCTACAGTGATAGCTAGAGATGGCACAGAGATTAGCAGATCATTCTCACGTCACGTCTTATCTTGCTCAACTAAATCAAGTGATACATGGGGTGACACGGACATCTCAGATCAATCAACAGAAGTGCAAGCTATCTGTAATGCGGTTTGGACAGACGCAGTGAAGACTGCATACCAGACAGCTATGGATGCACAAGGAATATAGGAGACTTAAATGTCAGGATACATCGGCACACAGCCAGTACCACAGGCTACTCAGACTAGGGACAGTATTACTGCAACTAATCTGCAAACCGTTTTTCCTACGAGTGGTTATACGCCTCAGTTTCTCGATGTGTACCTTAATGGAATCTTCCTAAGTAATGGCGCAGATTACACAGCAAGCAACGGCTCAGATGTAATACTCACAACAGGTGCAGCTACAGGTGATATACTTGATGTTGTAGCCTACAGCACATTTGAAGTAGCTAATGTATCTGGTGGTGGCATGTTCAAGGGTGACAACGGAACAGTCGGCTCACGAGCAGGTGACATCTTTCGAGTTAATGAACAAGAGCTAAACACTAACACAACAATTGACGCAGATGAAAATGCTAGTGCTACAGGCCCACTTACTGTGGCATCGGGTATTACTCTGACAGTCAATGGAAACTTAACGGTGATATAGATGAGTACATTACAAGTCGAAAATTTAATAGGGCCAACATCTGGGTCTAATGCAAATAAGGTGATAATACCTAGTGGTCAGACACTGGATGCTTCTGGTGGTGGAGTTAAATTACCTAATGGTCAAAAAAACATTAAAAATATTTGGTCTGCATCGGTTGCTACTGGATTAGACATAACAGTAAATTTTAGTGGGTTTAGAGCTTTGGATGTTTTACATCAGTTTACTGTAACTCCAGAGTCAACTGATAGCATATTTATCATAAATTGGTCATGTGGATACACAAAAGGTTCATCTCAGTCAGGAATGGGTTTTAAGCTGATCAGGGATGGAAGTGAAGTACTTGGTTTAGATGGTACTTCCAGAGCATCAAATAACTATCACGGTCATAGGCAAGCCATTGTAACTACTGGTTATGGAGATATTTCTGGTACTAAAATGTATGCTCCAAATTCTACTTCACAAATGAGTATAGGGATGGGGGTTATTATATATGACGAGAGTAGTAATTCAAATATTCAAGTAGGAAATCACAGTAGTCGCCCACTTCTTATAACCATGACGGAGATCGCACAATGAGTACATTAAAAGTCGATAGCCTCGTTGAGAAGACCAGTGGCAATGGTGTGCATATTGCAGGGCATGTGGTGCAAGTAGTTCATAACATTTCAACTGGTCAAGTTAGCACTGGTGGAACGTCATATGTAAATACTGGATTAACTGCTACAATTACACCTAAATATTCAAACAGTAAAGTTTTGGTTATTGTTGGACAACCTATGTCGTTTAGCACGGCAACAAACTCTAACAGAGAGGGGTATTGGAATATATGTCGTGGTACTACTCAACTCATAGAAGGAGGCTCTGCTTTTGACCTAACCGAAAATAATGCGTTTCAGATTACAGCATTTGGAAATAATCTGACTATCTTAGACTCTCCAGCTACAACAAACGCAACTACATATAAGACTCAAATGAAGGTAAGTGCTGGGACATGTGACATTTATGTAGGATATGGAAATACAAATGGTTCAATAGCTTTAATGGAGATCGCACAATGACCAGTATAATAAAAGTCGATACTCTACAGAAAGCCAATGGTGCTACACCAACGGCGGCTGACTTAGGGATTAATACATCAGGTACAGTGTTACAGGTTGTAAGTGGAATTAGTCAAAGCGGATTATCAAATTCAAGTACAAACACATATGCAGATATGGGTATTGCTCTCTCTATAACCCCAACATCATCTACAAGTAAAATTCTTGTGATAACTTCTCAGGCAGGCAATACTGTTGGTGACCCTGATAAAGTTTCTGTACGCCTTATGCGTAACACCACTGAACTGTATGAATGTATGCAACAAGTAACTGGTGGGCTTGGTGATAATGATCATAGAGCTATTACTTATGATATAAGCTATGTAGATTCACCATCTACAACATCATCAGTGACTTACAAACCTCAATTTAAAAAAGAAGCCAGTAGTGGGAGACTTGATGTGCAAAAAGATGGCAACAATGGACATATAACACTAATAGAAATAGCTGGCTAAAGGAGGCCGATTAAAATGACAACAATATCAACAGCATTATCAGAGTTAGGTGTTACAGAGTGGGTACTCCGTGGCGAACCAACAACAGAAGCTGAGTTCACAACCATGTACGCCAAAGTAACTGGCGCAGATGCAAATGGTTCAGCTATTGAGAGCCAAGACCC
>Ga0206677_10004544_pt1 | contig 11291 bp, 5 predicted proteins | sample M130m12015metaG_FD_155475 | JGI IMG/M metagenome (GOLD analysis project Ga0206677, IMG submission 155475) | Ammonia-oxidizing marine archaeal communities from Monterey Bay, California, United States - M1 30m 12015 | ecosystem: Environmental > Aquatic > Marine > Intertidal zone | place: USA... | reverse complement strand
ACACCTTCATAGTTGTGGCTTCGGCCTTCACCTTTTGAAGGCATGTTTTGTCAAGACGCTCACGATTTCATCGTTGGTTTCAAACACCGAGTTGCTATCCGCTGCTTATGTCAATCCTGATCATACTCAACCACCAACCCTACGACGGCACCGATGTGACGTGGAATGCGTTGCGATTGGCTCGACAATTGAACAGCGATGGTACAGAAGTTCGGCTTTTTTTGATGAACGACAGCGTCGATTTGGCGCGCGACGGCATAGAACCTCCAGAAGGCGTTGAGGACATGGTGGCGATGACCAAGGAACTGATTGCTAACGGGGTACCGGTCAAAGTATGCGGTACTTGTCAGAGCAGATGCGGCGTGCTCAAGGGTCAGCCGTATTACGAAGGGGCACAATTCTCAACCATGGCTGAATGCTCAGCTTGGGTCCAAGACAGTGAAAAAGTCCTCACATTCTAACTTCTTTGGGCCGAATTTGGTATGGGCAGATTACGAATTCTCGTTAGTTCACCATTGAGATCTCTAAGGTCGTGGTTTTCAGGCTTCAACACAGAGTATGATCTTATTTCTTCCGGATTTTTTAGTTTAACAGGCGAGTTGGCGGGGATGTAATTTATCTCTGTAGCGAACTTTTGTAGGAAAACGATTAATGCGATTTGGAATTTACCGTTCATGTAAATAAGCGAAAAGATATTCAAAGTTTCATGTATTTTTTCGCTTATGTTCCCGATGTTTATCTCTCCGAGAATCATAGAGCATGCTGGGAATTCATCTCGTAAAAAATCATTAGCTAATAATTTCCACTTTCGGCTCAGTTTTATTTCTGGTTCCCCGGATGGATTTGCCCTGTGGAAGAAAAGTACTAATTTTTCAAGAATTTCTCTAACATTGAACTTCTCCATTTCTTTATGGGCATATGGGAGAATGTCTGAGATTACTTTTAGTGCCTTTATATTTTCATCAAGATATTTTCGAATAAATGATCTTTCAGCTTTTGGCATTGTCTTTTTTGATGCTTTATTGAAAAATTTAACTCCCCAATGTGCCGCAGTGTATTGACTTTGGATTAGCCTTAGAGAGTCTTCAACCCTCGTCTTCATTTTTTCGAGATGGTGGTACAGAATGATAGATTGCCTTGCATTCAACCAAGGTATAAATCCAAACGACCAAGATTTATTGAGATTGATTCCTTCCCGTAATACATTTTCTCTCCATTCAGGTTTGGTAATGTTTTGTAACATATATTTGTGAACTAAATTTTTCGTCAAAGTAACATCTTCTTGTGATTGATCAAAGACTGAGTCGGTTTCTCTTTCCATTTCTGCCATCTTGAGAGCAAACACGGATTTGAAATCGCTTCCTCCGAAGGAATCCTCACTCTTTTCAAAAGATTCCATCAAGCATTCGTTCCATTTTTTGGCATAAACAAACTGTCCAGCTACTCTTCCGAAATATATGTCTGGGCTGAGATCATCGAGTTTGTTTTCATATGGAATTCTGACCAGTTCTTTACAAAAACCGGGGTCCACTAGAAGATCTCTCCACTCTTTACTGTCTTCACGTCCTTGTTTTGTCGGCAACTTGTTGACTTCGAGATCAATTAATTTCTTCATATCTTTTCTCGAAAGAATCGTAGTCTTGTTTTCGAACTCATCTAAGAACAATTTCTTCATTGAAAAAAGGATTATGTTTTTACGTTCAGTTTCACCAAGCCTCCAGCGTAGCGATGATGCAAAGGTTTCTTCAGAATGATTTTTGTTGTTTATAATCTCATACACCCTTTTCTTATCCTGAGTCGAAATGAATTGTAGTGATCTAAATCTTCCTCGACGAATTAGGGATAATGCGTGGTCTTGGATATGCTCGATGACCGGATGCTCCCATTCCATCGGTCCTAGGACATTCACCTTCGACTCTTTCTCGAGATCTTTGAGTAGTAGGCTTCCCATTGCAATTGATTTTTCAAATGTAAAATCATTGAATGACGGACTACTAATGAAGTGCTTTAACAGGTCAAATAATCCATATGAGTTCTTTCGAATAGATTCACGAACGGATGGGGTCGCATAATGTTTCACTAATTGTGAAGCAATAATTTCTGCGGTTTTTTCATCAATTTGAGAAAATATTGGGCTTAAAGTTAGGTCTTGTTTATCCGCTTCCCGTTGGACGGTGTTGCAAATATTACACAAATCCCCAACTCCACTGGTGCTGATTCTTTCCTGAATTTTTAAACTGTCAAAACCGTTTAAAGATTGGGGTACAAGTTTGCTGACAAAAAGAACACCTTCGTAGCTTAGTGAATTATTTGAGTTCTGTAGTTGATTGTGAATATTCCTACATATTTTTTCTAAATCACCGGTTGAAATACGCGAGATGTGATGCTCACCTTCTTTCCAAAATTCACGTTCGACTTCTTCAGTATGATGCATCTTAGTGAGAGGAGATTGTTGATTATTTTGTTGTTCCACAATCTCTTTTACAAATGTGAACCTTTGGTATTTGTCTACATCCAGCGATTTTGAAAAATCTTGCAAATCAATTGTTTTCGCTGCATCGCACCACTCGCCAGCCCTCGTAGAACTCTCTCTTCTTCCGCCAAAAAAGCGTTGAACAATGTATTCGGAAATCACACTAATTTGGTATTCCTGTTCTTTTGTAACACTTTGTGATTCATCCAAATCAAAACACTTAGAATTTGGTCTAGAGAAAAGTCGAACAAATCTTTCTAAATTTGAATTGTATTCATTGAAACGCAAAATTGGAATCCTAATGCCTCCTGCTTCATCAAGTCTACAGAATCGGGCTGTTTCATTCACATATTTTTCAAAATCTTTGAGCGCTTCAAATTGCGGAAGGCCAAAAGTCTTGTTTTGATTTTCTGACAGTGAAGGTTGTTCCAACTTTTTTCTAAAACTTTCAAAACCGAGGGACATCATATCCAAGCCATCCTCAGGTCGAATTTTTGATAAAAAGTAGAAAGGCAGGGATTCTGAGACCTTACTCTTCGATTCTAGCGTTTTCAAAATGTGTTTAGATTTATACATAACTTGTTCTAAGTCACCCATCCCTTCTGCCGATAGAATAATCAAACTGAGTCGACGAATGAGCCGTTCTATACCTTGTATTTTCTCCAACTTAGATTCATCAGATTTCCCAAACCATGAGTCGTTTTTGTCAGGTCTCTCTTTCTCAGGATCAGAGTCATATTCGTATGTTGAAATCATATCCTTGTTGTTCTCGGATGATACGATGAATAGTTTGTCCATTCCGCGTGAAAGCATGATGTTTGAATGCCGCAATCTTTGCTCAGCAAGTAGCTTAATCCTTTCCATGTGCATTTCCACTGCATTCAGGTCACTTTCTTTGTTGGCTGAAATGTAAGATTCTACCCTCTCCCAATTTACTATACTCTTTTGAGAAACTACATCGTTGAAGTGTTTCTTGTCGATGTGCCACGGGTTTACTGCAATCACAACCGAATATTCTAGACCTTTAATGAGTCGAGGCGTCCATAGTTCCAAGTCCGTATCCTCAATTTCTAGGAGTTTACGATATCTGATGTGTTGTTCATCGTCAGGTAATAGAATAGCGACATCTAATGCATGGTCATAGATTTCTCTTGAAACCTGTTTAAACCACTCATCATCATGAACTTCGAAGTGTTGGATGCCTTGGATGAGTTTATTTTCATCGTTATACCTCGCTCTTTCGCTCGATATTTTTCCGGGTTCAATTGTAGCAGTACCATTTTCACTTTTAATCTTCAATATATTTCGCATGTTTTGAGAAGCGACACTTCTATTCCATGAGTCTTGTAAGGAAATAACAATTTCGGGGATGCTTCGTTCAACTATGTGCATGTATTTTGTGTTGTTTTGCTGCACTTTGTTGAGCTCTAACGCCTTCCATTTCTCAATGACATCAACTCTCTGTTTGTACTCATTGGAAAGTTCGTACAACGCTGTTGTTACTTTGGAAAAAACAACTCCCCAGTCAAATTGAACGAGTTCCAAAGTTTGTTCATCATCGCCACACATCATTACTGAGTTTGTATCTCCTTTATGCATAATCAGCATCAGTAAAATTACAGGGGCGGGGAGGTCTTGTATTTCATCTAGTATTAGGATGTCAGGTTGCAGGGAATTAAGGGATTCCTTTTCGCCGAGATTTCCATCAACTAGAATGCCAATTACGCGTTTTATCAAATCTCCGGCTCTCTCTGAAAGTGTGAGTTTTGATGATTTACGTTGACAAGCCCATTTCCAATATAAACGAGCCATTTTATCCGGATGCTTGCTGAACTTGAATATCTCCAACCGACCGTCCAAATAGTCATCTTCAGACTTTAGTTTTCCATTGTTATCAATTAGCGAATGAATGTATTCATTCCACAACGCTTGCTTCGGAATGTTCTTTAAATCTGCATGCTGGATTCCACGCGAATAATCTGTCCACTCATGTTCAAAGTCCTCAAATCGGAATGTTTGACGTGGTTCTCCTACCAGCTTTTCCAGTTCACTCAAATACTCATCAACACCCCAATCTCTGAACTCTACAGGCCGGGGATCTTTGTCGTAATACTTGTCCACCTTTTCTGTGATTTGTCGTGCTAGTCTTTGGCTTTGAGTCATAAAGTACGCCTTAGGTATTTCAGTAAGATTGGGAATACTTCTTGATTTATCAGTTGCTAATTCCACCCAGTCGTGGCCGAGTGCAATTCGATCCATCCATATATACGATAGGTGAGTTTTTCCAACCCCGGGAGGACCATTGATTATCAATGGGTTGTTCTTAGACAGTGAGTTGATAATTTGTCTTTTCTCATCGTTAATATCTCTTTCACTGGCCCTGCTGACCGTTTTGACCTTGTCCTGTGATTGTATCGTCTTCGATCTATTTGGAAAATCTCTGGGCTGATTGGCATAGGCTTGTTTTGCTGCATCAATCCATGCTCTAGTATAAGCTTCATCACCGCTAATATCTGCACCGATTTCTGCTAAATTTTTGTTGAAGACAGTGTATGGGAGGAACCATTTTGAACCTTCTTCGAGGGCATCTCTGTCTCCTTGTTCAATTTGGTTTCTAAAGATCATGGATGGGAACTTCCCCTTCATTTCCTCGTCGGAATCATTGAGATGTTTCCACACACAGTATTCAGCAAATAGCTGATGAGTCATCTCCAACGTGTCTGAATTTTCATGCAAAATCCCGAAGTGTTGTGACTTCAAGAGAATTGCTCTCATTAAGTCCTTATCATCACAATCATTTAGGTAATTTCTTTCAATTTGAATTCGTGCTCCACCTGAGTTAGGTTTTGCTGCATAGTAGAACTCACGTTCGATATCTGTCCAATAATCACGGACTTCTTCTTCCTCATATTGCCATTTTTTGGATACGTACTTGATGAGAGTTTCAACAACTCCATCATAAAGAATATCCGTGGCTATTTTTCCATTCATTTCTTTCACAATCCAACTTATTGGACCAGCTTTTTTGTAAATATTCTCGGCTACATCAACTTCGCGCATTTGATAGTGTAACTTTTTAAACTCAAGTTCAATTCTATCCATCGAATATTTTTCCGAGTAATTCAATTTGTGGCCGACAATTATTGGAAACGCGAGTGAGAGAGCGACCATGTGTGCTTGCTGATAGTTTGGCTTGTCCTTCATGTCGCTATAGACGTCTCCAACAAGGTTTGCGCTCAATGGTGGAAGATGAACCTCTACAAGCTCAACATTTTGGCCACCATCGTTCATAATCTGCCATTCATGCCTCCTACAACTCCATAAAATAGTCCAACCCTTTTCTCTGCAATCATCGACAAGTTCCTTCCACAAATGTGCTATTTTCTTTCCATTATCGGTGCCGATTTCGCCGTATATAAGTAGATCAACGGTATCAACCAAAAGTATAGGGGCGAGATTAAACTCAGAGTGAAGTTTACTAAACTGCTCAAATGAGTATCTTTCAAGGGACCACATTTTTGATTCGTGACTTCTCATAATCCATTGCCACAAGTCTTCTTTTGATTCGATTTCTTTGTGTATTGCCGAAGTATTTTGTAGCGAGCACAAGTGAATTATTTGGTTTTCATTGAGGTCGCCTTTCTTATTTTGTGCAAGCGTTTTTGCTATTCTTCTTAGTTCAGTAGATTTTCCCGCTGAGGGTTGACCTAAAAGCACATATTGGTGCGGGCTGTAGTCGGAATGGTAGTTCTTAGGCCCTCTCAAAATATTACAAATTGTATCCAGGAAGGGAAAAACTTCCTTGTTGTCATTGATGTATTTTTTGTAATGGCTAATTATCGACTCTTTTGATTTGAAGTCTGCGCGCATGATTACCCGGCTACGCGAGTCCATATTGATAGTGGAATGAGCATTATTTCGAAGTTCGAGTTTATTGTTCATTATTTCACCTCCAGTGCCACCGCAAGTCATGTGCTTTGTATGATGGTGTGGTCTTTCCATATGAATAACCATCAGGGTACTTATTGGAAACAGCATCTTTCAAGTTCGTACAAAGCTCCTTCAGTCTTTCCCCACCAATCTTATTTTTATTTTCACAATCTGTAAACAAGAACTCGTGAGAGTTTCGTATAGGTGCTTGTTCTAATAGTTCGTCTAAATGGGTGATTTTTTTACATTCTTTATACAGCGTGTTTAGATGTTTCATTATATCTGAGTCGAGAATAAAGTTAACTGGATGGATAGAAGTTTGCCCATGTGGAGTGTCAGTAAGGGTTTTACCAGCTATTTTTTTATGTAGTTCGTCGAGTGCATCATTTGCGCGTAATTTGACGCTACGGCCATTCTTTTCTTCATCTTTGCTAATTAAATCATAAATCAAATTTGATGAAGTTGGTCTCCCCTCCAGTATCGATTTGATACTCAACATAAATGCAGTCATAATTGCTCCTTCAGTAGTCTCATGGCCGTATGTTTGCTGGCCAATAATTTCAGGCTTATCTTCGGAATTGAATTTCTCCCACGTCTTGAAAATATTTTCTCTGTTTTTTAAATCGCTGCATCTCTTATTTGCCCAAATAGAAGTGTCTGTTGCAATTACTACAGCGAACAATAGTTGACGGTATTCAGGGAACGTCTCGGTCAAGTAATTTAGACTTTTCAGCGAACAGTAAATGCCATTTTGGATATGCTGCTCTAGTTTTTTGCAATGTTCACTGGTGAATTCATGGCCTTTTTGTTGAACAGAACAGATCGTATCATCAATATCTTTGATTAAAGTAGGATTGCCCCCATATTCGACATTTCTTTCATGAGGCGTAAAAAAAGAATTCATCCCTTGTTTTTCTGAAGCAAAAAACATGCTGCAAGCGCTCGCAAGGATTTCATCACCGATACTCGCGCCATGCGAGTAATGCTCGATGCATCTCGTGAAAATCTCTTTTTCAGCCTGCAAAAAACTTTGCCGATAATCTTGGGAATTAGAGACTAAATTTACTACAACTTGAATCATTCCAGCGAGTTCAAAATACATATGTTCTTCTAATGGAAAGTGTGCTGTGGGTACAATAATCGGGCTCAGATAGTCACAATCATTCGTGAATTCACGTAGGATAAATTCATCTTCTGCAATTATCTTTTGGATAGCATTAGAGAATATTCCAAATAAGATACCATCGTTTTCATTTGAATACACATCCTTAATGCGGCTATATATGTCTGAAATCCTGATTCCATTGTCGACTTGAAAATCATTGATTGACTCGTGGGAGAAATTTTCTTCAGTTTGACTTGTTTCGTTAAAGTCGAATACAAAAATTCCTTTTGTCTCAGTTGTAATAGTCTCAAGAACGAGATTTTTCTTACGCTCGCTACCGATTCCGAAGCAAAATGCGTGAACTTGGACGAGAGGCTTTTGTGAATTAGAGCATATTTGATTTATTTTGTGCATAGTAATATCAGTGAAAACCCGTTCAAATTCCCCCGTGTTCGTCGGGCAATTCGCAAAGATGAAAATAAAATTTATTTTCGTATTAGCGTCAATCTTCGCTGGCTGTAGCGAGTTTGGATTGTATAATTGATAGTTTAAGATGGGCGATGGCCCCAAATGAGTGCTATGATATGTGCCCATTTCTAAAAATGAGTTCACTTCATTGACCAGAGTGGAACTTACTCGACTTTCATGTACTTTAGTCTCTTTTTTCCTTTCTCGGAAAATCATGTCCCTCGCTAAATCTGTTGGAGATTTTTTAACATCGTAGTTCAATTCTACCCCCCCACATTATTGCGTATGTTTTTGGATATGTGCAATTAGGCCGTTGATCATCCTTTCAATCCCAATTTTCGTTCCATGTTCAGAGAGAACGACCTTCCAAAGTGGGTCGGCCTCACTCGGGAACACTGTTCTCAAAAACGCATCGGCCGAATTGGTTTTTTGACGCAAGGTGGCATAGATGCAAACGAGTTCGATTAAACCTGCATGAGGCAGAGGTTGACCTCCAATTGCCATGGAATCGGAGAGTAGAGGCTGTGAGATTAAAAATTCATAACAACTCACATCACCGTAGGGTGCCTTTTTCATTTTTCCGAGGAAATCGGTCGCTTTTTGGATGAAGGCTTGCATTTCTGAACCACTCATTTCAGGACATATTTTATTGCGAACAAGGGTGTTGACAAGTGATTCGATGGTCGAGCGCTCAGGCTCATAATCACGTTCAATAATCGCGAAAAGGTCTTGGAAGTGACTTGGTAAATCAGCAGGAAATGATAACAGTGCCCTTTCGAGTGCTCTCTTGCCCATGCCAAACCTTTTCCAGAACATCCAGAGTGGTTCTATATGCCTCATTATGGCGGTTTTATGAAGGTAGACTGTGACAAGTAGGTTTTCTTTAATCGTGGCTCCTTCCTTGACGTCCAATGTGTCTTTAATGAATGGCCATAAGCAATCGAACCATTCATTTGCAGCATTTTGTTTATCGAGATTTTCGTTATGTTCTTCTTCCTGCCAAGCCGAAATGAATTGTTCAATAACATAGGGTGGATTCAATTCATACAAATAATCACCCAACGCTGTAGAAGCACTTGTTTTGGTATGATTCTTTGTCTCATTACTTGGTTGTATAACCCATGCTGATGCATCATATTCCTGGTCAAATTCTGCTAGCTCTTCAGGAGTGGGTTGCGCCCTTGGAATCATCGGATTATAATCGTCTTCGCGTATGAGCGGGACCCCATAGGGTGAAATGTTCTCTATGCCGGCGTGTTTTCCTCCACATATCCCAAATTGAGCGAGAATATACACTTCATCTGATTGAGAAGTTTGGTGTTTTACAAATCCTCTCAGACGCATCTCATCTTCTTCGTCGATTAATGTAAAAATGGGGCCGCAGTGGGGACAGACAAGACTTGGGCCTTCACCTTCCTTTTCGTGATATTCACGCAAGTCGTCAACAGAGAACATCTCTTCGTCGGTCATGCCATCCCCTCCCGGCTAATGTCGCCATACAGTTGACTTGCTACAAGGTAGCCTTCATTGGTGAGTGAAAAGCGGTGAACCGAAGACCCTTCTTCAGCGACATTACGGCAAACAAGTTTTGATTGAATGAGTTTTTTCATACGAGTTGAGCTTCCTGTGACAATTCCTTTCTTGAGGTCGTATGGGCATTTCAACTCTTGAACAAAAGTAACAATTTCAGACCATTCCACGCCATCAAAATCTTCTTCCTCCGCATCGTCAAACGGAAGACTGGTTGATGATTTCTTAGAATTTACATTTTCGAGGAGCATGAGTGCAACTAGAACATTCCGATATCCAGAAGCGATTTTTGTATTCATTATTTCAAGTGCTCCCCAGTTTGGAACAGACAGTTTGTGAGAATAGCGAGGGTGCCGAGAGAGTTCGACTTTTTCTATTACTGCTCCCTTTTCACCTTTGGACTTGAGAATGTAGCACGTTGAGGCTTTCGTAACGTTTGAGAAAGATGAAACGGCCGGCTTAATCTGATTCACTGGACTTGTAATGTCAAAATTCCAGTGATGGCGGCCATATTGCTTTTCAAAATCTTCAAGAACAGCAAGAAGATGTTTTGAGAAGAGCAATTGAAATTCTTCTCCATAGACGGGATTAATGACGACCAAGTGATTTTTCACTTCAACACAGTCGTAAACACATCTTTGCCGGAGTATTTCTTGTGCGGCCCTCAAATCCCCAACGAGTTCTGGTTCTGTGAAAAAATCACATGCTTCATCCAGTGTCATCACGTGCGATCCCTCAATCGAATCATCTATTTTTTGAAGAACCACCAGTAATCCATCGTGAATGCCCGCAGCAGAAATTTGCGAGGTAAGGAGTGGTGGTCGTGAATTGTGACCTTCCGCAGATGCTATTTTTGGAAGACGGGCGAAAGAAATCAAAATCTCCTTCAAACCTTCATCTCCAACACCTTTCGATTCAATGTAATTTTTTAGAGACAGAGTCCAGCCTTTTGGAGTTAATTTGTACACCGTATTACCGGATGTTGTGTCTTCTTTGAGCAAATACCCTTCTTTCAAGGCCAGTTGTGTTGCTGCATTTATTCCTGAAGCAACTGCGCCAGGCAACCGTGAAATGTCATTCGCACTGAACCAGCCGTTTTTACCCGTTATGTTTTCATTGATCTCTTGAACATGTAGGCGAGCAAACGCCCCTAGGGTTGCGTTAGCAATCTCTGTACTTATTCTTGAAGAGCCAACATGAAAGAGTTCAACCTTCGGCTCATCAATGGAAATTATCTTACTTCCTCGAATTTCAGCTGCAAGCCACATGGTATGTTGAATCAGACTTGCGCCACGGCCAAGCACAAAAAGAGAGTCTTGACTTTCATCAAGTTTGGAAAGAATTTGGCGCAATAAATTCCATGGCTGCTGCATCATCTCATGCATTATCATGTCAGTTGAAATTGGTTCAAGCTGCTCGGGGCGGATGATTGATTGTGGGAATTTCGCGTTCAACTCTTCTCTGAGTTCATCGCAAACTCGGTCTGTCGATTGGAAAAGAATGATTTCATCAATATCGTGTTTGGATGCTGCATCGATAAAATCTACTGAAAAATACTCACCAGAACCTTGGTTTGGGCGAGAAAATTCCACGAGGCATAATTGCATGATTGTTCCACCTTTCTATATTATTTAGTTACTATGACAGCCAAACTTTGTTAATTTTAACAGAACTTCAGTTTCTCATTGGCTTAACAAGGCATGTCTCTACGAGAAGTGAAGTTTATTCTTGATTCAAATGAGACCCTTTCAACACGTGTTCTCGTGGATGAAACTTCAACTGTAT
>Ga0206677_10004542_pt1 | contig 11301 bp, 10 predicted proteins | sample M130m12015metaG_FD_155475 | JGI IMG/M metagenome (GOLD analysis project Ga0206677, IMG submission 155475) | Ammonia-oxidizing marine archaeal communities from Monterey Bay, California, United States - M1 30m 12015 | ecosystem: Environmental > Aquatic > Marine > Intertidal zone | place: USA... | reverse complement strand
CTCAACATTATAACTTCTCACCCGCAAACGTATCACAACTCCCCACATCTCCAGAGTCAAATCCCTCGTCAAATCAACGCACCACTCGAATGGACGTGCCGTGTTTAAACGTATGTGGGTTTGGTTCACGCCCTGTTTTGCTCTGCAAATAATACTCCCAAAATTATCCGCACTGCATTTAATGCTTCTTTTAGATCTCGAAGCTCAATCAACCTCTCAACATCGAGCGCCCAAACGCAGGGCAAGAACCTATCATCAACTTAAGCTTCACATTCATTACATTTACTTCCATTTTGATGGACCTGCGACAGACCTGGTCAACCTTTAGCAAAATACCTAATCTATTTTGAACGTAATGGGCCACCTCGCAACAATTACATAAGTCGTTACAAAATCTCCGCCTGCACCTAATTGTTGCGATATCGCCGTAACGAACGAGGTGAAACAGCCTGCCCCACTATCCTTATCCGCGGAACAATAAAACGGATCCGTCGGGTCAGGTACCCAACTACATGGGCTTTGGCTCACAGCTGAATACAACACCAAAACTGGAAGGGTCTAAGGAAGGTTCAATTATTCTTTGAAAATCTTAACCCAAACCTTTTCAGTCTTGACTAAAACAACGGATGTTAACTGCCCTACCAGATCGTCTTGCACACTCGCCAGACCCGACTGTGTTCAGCTAACCAATGCCACCAGCGACACGACGCTTATCACCACCACCGCGCCAATCTTCGATTGTTTTGCTTCCTTTGTTACCACACAACCACTGAGAAACCGCCAAATTAATATTTGCAAAACATATACCCGTGAAAAAACTATCACAAATGTTGCACAACTGATCTTTATCTGCGGGACGCACAGCTGACTGTGGACCTTAACAGGCCAGCGCTTTACCTTCTGGCATAGACGAATCTGATGAAAGCCTTTTGATGTCTGAAACGCCTGAAACCGCCTATCTTGTGTTGGCCCGAAAATACCGACCGGAAACCTTCGTTGACTTAATCGGTCAAGAGGCGATGGTGCGCACACTAAAGAACGCGTTTGAGGCGGACCGTATCGCCCAAGCTTTCATGATGACGGGTATCCGCGGGACAGGTAAGACAACCACTGCAAGGATCATCGCCAAAGGCATAAATTGCGTTGGGTCAGACGGCACTGGCAAACCAACTACTGAACCATGTGGTCAGTGCGAACACTGCACCGCCATCATGGAAGGTCGCCATGTAGACGTGATGGAAATAGATGCTGCATCCAACACTGGTGTTGCCAACATCCGTGAGATCATAGATTCTGTCCATTACCGTGCGGCCTCTGCCCGTTATAAGGTCTATATCATCGATGAGGTTCACATGTTGTCCACGGGCGCGTTCAACGCGCTACTCAAGACGCTTGAAGAACCACCCGCGCACGTCAAATTCATCTTTGCGACAACCGAAATTCGAAAGGTTCCCGTTACAGTTCTATCCCGCTGTCAGCGTTTTGATCTTCGCCGTATCGAACCCGAAGTTATGATTAGATTGATGCAAAAGATTGCAGGTGCAGAAAACGCCCAGATCGCAGACGATGCCTTGGCCCTCATCGCCCGCGCAGCTGAAGGATCTGCACGAGATGCAACGTCTCTTTTGGATCAGGCCATTAGCCACGGCGCTGGTGAAACATCCGCAGACCAAGTACGCGCAATGCTTGGCCTTGCCGACCGTGGCCGTGTACTGGACCTGATCGACATGGTGCTACTGGGTAATGCAGCAGGTGCGCTTACGGAACTTAGCGCCCAGTACGCGGACGGCGCCGATCCTATGGCTGTAATCCGTGATCTGGCTGAAATCACACACTGGGTGTCCGTTGTTAAGATCACACCCAAAGCTGCCGAAGACCCAACCGTGTCCCCAGAAGAGCGGGTACGTGGTTTGGCGATGGCCGAAAACCTACCAATGCGAGTGCTAACACGCCTATGGCAGATGCTACTCAAAAGTTTGGACGAGGTTGCAACCGCGCCCAACGCCATGATGGCCGCTGAAATGGCAATAATACGTCTGACCCACGTGGCTGACCTGCCCAGCCCTGAAGAGTTAGTGCGCAAACTGCAAAACGCGACCCCCCCACCCCCAAAGCCAAACAATGGTGGTAATGGTGCTGGCCTGTCCCCAGCGCATGCTAGTAGCAGTAGGACAGCCTATGCACCCACACCTGCAATGCCAGGGGGCCGCAACGGCGGGGGGAATATGGCACTGGCAGTGGATGCGGATCGAACATTTGCACCCTATGCAACATTCGAACACGTCATCGAATTAATCCGCAGCAGCCGCGACGTAAAATTGTTAGTCGACGTGGAAACAACCCTTCGACTGGCAGCGTACCGACCGGGCCGCATCGAATTTGTCCCAACCGACAGCGCCCCGCGTGACCTGGCGCAGCGTCTGAGTGCAAAATTGCAGCAACTGACTGGCAACCGCTGGGCTGTTATCGTCGTAAACGAGGGTGGTAATGAAACCATCGCAGAGGTCCGAGATGCAGCAGACAACACATTGCAAGTAAGAGCAAACAACCACCCCTTGGTTCAGGCTGTTCTGGCTCAATTTCCAAAAGCTAAAATTAAAACGATCCGCACCCCTGAGCAGATTGCCATGGAGGCCGTTCAGGATGCATTGCCGGAGGTCGAAGACGAATGGGATCCGTTTGAGGACGATTGAAACGCGCATTTAAGAGAATAGTTTAAATACAGCATAAAATAGGAGACACTGATGCTTAAAGGACTTGGCGGGCTGGGCGATATGGCCGGAATGATGAAAAAAGCCAAAGAGATGCAATCACAAATGGAGGAGATCCAACAAGACCTGCACTCCATCATGGTCATTGGTGAATCTGGTGCCGGCTTGGTTAAAGCCACTGCCACAGCCAAGGGAAACTTGACAGGATTAGATATTGACCCGTCCATATTCAACCCAGAAGAAAAAGAAGTGGTAGAGGACCTGATCCTAGCGGCAATCAAAGACGCCCAGGCCAAGGCTGCGGCGAAGTCTGAAGAAGAAATATCAAAACTTACCGAAGGTTTGGGTCTGCCTGCTGGCATGAAACTGCCGTTCTAGCTTAGACCCATGTCCTCAACCAAAGACATTGATGCGCTGATCGACCTGATGGCGAAGATGCCAGGCCTTGGCCCGCGTTCGGCACGGCGTGCGGTATTGCATTTGATCCGCAAGCGGGCGTTGTTGCTAACGCCCCTTGCGGATCAAATGCAGGTTGTGGCTGACACAGCACGCGAATGTCTCAATTGCGGCAATGTTGGTACGACTGATGTATGTGATCTCTGCACCTCAAATGAACGGGCAAACGGAAAAATTTGTGTGGTCGAAAGTGTCGCCGATTTGTGGGCAATGGAACGATCTAACGTTTTTAAAGGGCGTTACCATGTTTTGGGCGGAACCCTGTCCGCACTGGATGCTATAGGGCCGCAAGAACTACGTATCCCCCGTCTATTAGATAGGGTTGAGACAGAAGAAGTGACAGAAGTCATTCTAGCGCTCAACGCCACCATCGATGGGCAAACGACTGCCCACTACATCGCAGATCAGCTTGAAGGCCGCGTGATACTCACATCATTGGCTCAAGGCGTCCCGATTGGTGGTGAGTTGGATTATCTGGATGACGGCACAATCAGCGCAGCATTGAAAGCACGTAAGGCGATTTAGAGCGCGTACCTTTGCCAAATAAGAATGCAATCCAGATTAAAGAACCTTTACAACTTAAGCGCGCTGGGGCGTAGCGCTGTGACCGTAAATTTCATAAAACTACTTTGCAGTCTTGGCGCTCTAACAAAGCATTGTTTCAATCCTGCTTGTTTTAGGCTACCCCAATCACCTGAATTCAAAAAAAGCGCGCATCAATGACAGATGCGCGCCCTTCAAATTGGCAATATAAAAGAAGTTACTTCTGTTCTTTGCCGTCACCGGCTGGAAGATCAAAGAAGCTGTCTGCATCACCAAAGTTCTTGTTTGCATCTTCATCTTCTTCCACTGGAGCATCGCCCAATGTGAAAGTTTCAAGACCTTCAATCGCTGTTGGTATCTTAGTCTCACCACCAAGGGATTGCTCAGTAGAAACCAATTTACGACGCTCATCATCGTTCATGACTTCGCCACTTGCAGCTTTCTTGGCAGCTGCTTTTTGAACAGCAGCATCCAATTCAGATTGTTTGCACAGACCCAAAGCAACCGGGTCGATTGGTTGGATGTTTGAAATGTTCCAGTGCGTGCGCTCACGAATTGCTTGAATTGTTGGCTTTGTTGTACCGACCAATTTGGAAACTTGACCGTCAGTCAATTCCGGGTGGAACTTTACCAACCAATAGATGGATGCTGGGCGATCCTGACGTTTGGACAATGGTGTGTAACGTGGACCACGACGCTTTTCTTCACCCTCGGCTGCCGCATTAAACTTCAGCTTGATGCGGTGCATGATGTCACCTTGAGCTGCATCAATTTCTTCTTGAGTCAGCTGATTATTCGAAATTGGATCAAAGCCTTTAACGCCTCCAGCTACATCGCCATCGGCAATGCCCTGAACTTCAAGTTCGTGCATCTCTACAAAATCAGCAATCTGCTTGAAGCTGATTGTTGTGTTGTCCACCAGCCAAACGGCTGTAGCTTTTGCCATAATTGGTTTTGCCATTGTCTACGCTCCTTACGCATATCTCTTTTCCCCACGTCTTCTCTGATACCTTAATAGGCGACCTTGGAAGTCAAGGTAGGTTACCATTGTGGGGGAACTTAGTACCCATATAGTCGCGACACACAAATAAGGAAAGAGCATTATGCGTTGGCTTTTGATCTGGGCATTTACGACCATCCCCGCTCTGGTTGAAAGTGAGAAATCAGCTACTTTGATTACTATGTCATGGTCACTAAACTAATTTGAGATGAAGACCGTAAAAAAATCAGACTAAACCGTTTCGTTTGGCTTTAGCTTTGGCTTGCATCCTACCCATCAATCTTAAGTCTCTATAGATGTATAATTTTGGCCATTTAACCAATCAGCCACCTGCGACAGTTAGAACGATCTTACCAATGTGCCGGCTGCTTTCCATGCGTACATGCGCACCCATTGCGCTGGCTAATTCAAACGTACTGTCCATAACTGGCGCGACCTTGCCCGCCTCGATCAACGGCCACACTTTATCGCGTAAGTTTTGCGCGATCTGCGCCTTTGCCAGATCACTCTGTGGACGCAATGTGCTTCCTGTGATCGTCAAACGCTTCATCATGACCATAGCAAAATTCAACTCAGTCACAGCACCATCCAAGAACGCGATCTGCACAAGGCGTCCGTCATTTGCAAGCGTCTTGATGTTACGTGGGATGTAATCGCCACCAACCATATCAAGGATTAGGTTAGCACCACCCTCGTTATTCATCACAGCGACGAAATCTTCTTCTTTATAGTTGATCGCCTTCTCAGCCCCTAAAGCGATGCACGCCGCGCATTTGTCGTCCGAGCCAGCCGTCACAAAAACCCGAACTCCCAACGCATTGGCTAGTTGGATTGCCGTCGTGCCTATCCCACTAGAGCCACCGTGAATCAGAAAACGTTCACCCGCTTTCAAACCACCACGAGTAAACACATTCGACCACACAGTAAAAAAAGTTTCTGGCAAACAGGCCGCTTCTTTCAGCGTTAGCCCCTTGGGAACGGGCAAACAATGCGCAGCTGGGGTTGCAACATATTCAGCATAACCACCACCGGGCAACAGTGCACAAACCTGATCACCAATACTAAGCTCTACAACACCGTCACCCACAGCAATCACAGTGCCCGATGCTTCCAACCCCGGCAGATCACTGGCCGTTGTGGGCGGCGCATATAGACCAGCGCGCTGCAAAGCATCTGGACGGTTAACGCCAGCATAAGCCACCCTTAAAACAACTTGACCATGTGCAGCGACTGGAACAGGGCGCTGTGTCAGTTTCAGCACCTCTGGCCCACCAGGTTTTGTAATTTCAACAGCGTGCATCATATCTGTCACTTCCAAAATCCTTCTAAGTAAGAACCACAATCACCGATCATACGCCAACGCGCAATGCTAACGACGTGGCGTTCTCCAACTGCCGGGCAAATTCACCTCTGGCGTTTTTTGTGGTGCTCTTATTTGATCCAGCAACGAATACGGCCCTGCCATCAGTCTGGTCAGTGTCGAACTTTTCTTCACTCGGATCTTTAGTTTTTCGATCTGCATCACGTTGTCGATCCGACGATCAAGAAACTCCCAAGTGGCGGCGCTATCAGGGTCGTTGTCCCCCAACCAATACAAAATCGTAGCACTGTAAACCGCGCCAAGAGTCGCACGCTTGGTGTACCAATTTACATCTTCAGAGCTATCACCAAGTGCAGACCAAATTTGATCGACAGTCGACCAGATCAGTTTGGCGCCATCACCTGCATGGGTAGGCAATGCAAACAATGTGGTGGCACGGCGCACGGCCTCTTTATCCCCAACTGCTTCAAGGCGAAACCGGACAGCCGTCGCAACACGATCACGAAAGCGCATCTCACTAAAGTCTACGTCCTGCAAGCGTTCCAACATCAGCGCATCACCACGGTGATGGTAAGCGATCGCTAAATCCACCGCGCCACGTGGGCAAACAGCTGCTGACATCGTTAAATCTATACCAGTATCGCGCACAGCTGCCTGAAAGGTAGCTTCAGACCAACCATCAAATGGAACGTGCACCATCGCAGCATGTAATAGTTGGTTTTTTATCTGTAAATATGAAGCAGTCATGGCCCTCTCCTTACTTCGGATCACACTAGACAGAATGAAGCGTCTTTGCTATGCGACAAATTCCTGCAACTCCATGCAACTTTTATCTAGAAAGGTGGTGAAAACCACATGCAGGTTAGTGTTCGTGATAACAACGTCGATCAGGCGCTTCGATTCCTGAAGAAAAAGCTACAGCGTGAAGGCGTTTTTCGTGAAATGAAACTTAAGCAACATTTCGAAAAACCGTCAGAGAAAAACGCGCGAAATAAGGCTGAAGCAATCCGCCGTGCCCATAAATTGGCGCGGAAGAAGCTAGAACGGGAAGAGTGATTTAATTCACCGTGACGTTTAAGACAACCAAACCCTCGTCGAACAATCGACGGGGGTTTTTCCTTATCTGCTAGCTGATCATGAAAACATCATAGCGCGTGGACTTACCCAATATCTGATGCGAACAAGCCCTCACATTATTGATTGGGTCGACCTTTTTGGGCCATTTCAAAACAACTCGCTGCTTGGCCACATCAAGGGCTGCACGCACCAAATCAGCCGCATCATTATCTGCACCAACAATCTCGCGCACCTGTCGCAACTCGCGCTTCACAAGAGCTGATTTGTTGCGTGCTGGGTGCATTGGATCAATGAAAACCGCCTCTGCGTCCAAAGCAGGTAGAAGGTCCATGGCGTCACCGTGTAATAGGGTCATCCGACTGATGATCGTGGCCACTTCACCACCTGCATTTGCCGCGCGCTCAAGACCGTCTTGCAACAAAGCATACATTTTAGGAGAACGTTCAATCATCGTTACCTGTGCACCCAATGATGCAAGTAGAAAAGAGTCACGCCCCAACCCCGCAGTTGCATCAATCACAGTCGGTGTTTTTCCCGAACGCAGCCCCATCGCCTTGGCCAAATCCTGACCGCGCCCACCACCAAACCGCCGGCGATGCCCGACAGCACCACCAACAAAATCGACCCGCAATTCGGTTTCAGACCGTGCCATATGTAAACCTATTCTGTTTGTGAATCTGCATCAAAACTCAATCATCATATTAGCGCACAATTACGCCTAGCTGGCCTTACAGATCGCCCGCCTGATGTTTGGAAAGCACCTCACTCCTGAACCGTTTCGTGGCCGTCAAAGTAACACCACCCAGATTTGCACCGCACCCAAAACAACAGCCTGTCGGGTTATTATCATGCAACAAGCAATCGTTAAACATAACGTCACAAAACTCATATTAGTGATACGCGTAAAACCATACCCGGGAATTAAAAAACTGCCTTTTACTACCCCATCAGGAAATACAAAAAAATCTACACTACAGGTAGCGCCGTCGTCTTAAACACCGTCCGCAAAGCGAAACTGGATTGCATCTGCCCGACACCGGGCAGACGCGCCAGATATTGGCGGTGAATACGGGCAAAATCCTCTGTATCAGAGGCGACGACTTTCAACAAATAATCGGCTGAGCCTGCCATAAGATGACATTCCAAAACATCTGGCACGCGACCTACCGCTTTTTCAAAGGCTTCTAACACCTCATCAGCCTGTCCTTGTAACGTGATTTCAACAAAGACAGTCGTTGGAACGCCCATTTTACGGGGATTTAACAACGCTACATAGTCTCGGATAAATCCCTCTTCTTCCAAACGCTGCACGCGACGGTGACACGCAGAAGGCGACAGGTTAATCACCTCTGAAAGGTCCGCATTTGAAATGCGCCCTTTGCGCTGTAAAGCAGTAAGAATGCGCTTATCTGTCGCGTCAATCTGCATGTACAAAAAGCCCTTTTAATTACCAAGTCAATAAATAGCAGAAGCTTAGAAAAGGCTACAAGCTATCTGAAAATGTTTACAAAAAACTCCAGTTTCGATAGGCTCTAGCAGATGATTTAAACTGCGCGGATATCCCAGCCCATTCTCTGCGAATCCAAGGTCGACTAATTCCAGCCAGATAGTATTAGTTGAAGCCGTTAAAGCTTACTCCTGAAAACAACCAATGTGTCAGCCAAAAGCACCTCTTGTGTTGGACGAGTGGGCGCTGATGCCGGTGCTGACTCTTCTGCTTTTTATTTTGTTCAACAAACGCGGTGAACACTGCAAAAAAATAATACTTCAGCCACGCCCATGATATTGCAGTCATCTATGATGGGACTCCCTAACACAGCTTCTAATCAACGCGAAAATTTTCTTAAGGGGGAGGATAAACTATACCAAATGAAAATGGGGGTAATGACTAACCTCTAACCCCAACGATCACCCAAAACGACCTAAGCGGGAAGAGCACCCGTCAAAATATAATTTAGGATTTGGACCACTTGTGCCGGCGTCTTGACCACAGCCAACGCAGCCGCATCTATTTCCTTCAACGCGTGCTGGTGCTCGTCCTGATGCAGGATGATCAACGACTTGCCCAGCGCAGCAGCATAACCAGCATCGAAGGCTGCATTCCATTGTTTGTATTTTTCACCAAAACGAACAACCACAACATCAGCTGCTTCGATACCTTTACGCGTGCGAATAGCGTTCAGTTTTGCACTTTTATTGTCGTGCCAGAACTTATCCGCTTCAGCCCCCATGATCGCAACACCGCAATCATCGCTTGAATTGTGGTCGGTAACGGGCGCGCCAAAGGACACACTCAGTTCAACTGCACCTTCAATGATTTGTTCACGCCAATCCGTGTGAATTTCACCTGACAAATATACGTTCAACATATGTTTAACCCTTAAAGCTTAACCGCGTAATACGCCGCCTACGGCTTTGGTAACTTTCTCGACGACCTTTGCGCTCAGCGCCTCAATATCTTTATCTTTTAAGTTACCGTCGCGTGGTTGCAAGCGAACTGTGATCGCTAAAGACTTTTTGCCTTCGCCCAATGAGCCACCAATGAATTCGTCAAATACACGCACACCCTCAATCAATGTCTTGTCAGCAGCCGTTGCAGCGTTAACCAAAGCCACAGCATCAACGCCTGTATCCACAACAAAAGCAAAATCACGTTCAACAGCCTGCAGATCACTAACATCCATCGCACCACGGCTTACGCCAGATTTGCGTGGCAACGGAATTTGCTCTGGATAGATGGTAAAGGCCATCGCAGGGCCCTTCACATTCATCGCGGCCAAAATACGTGGGTGGATTTCACCGAATACACCCAAAACCTTTTTCGGACCAAGGCAGATCATACCATGGCGACCTGGGTGCCAGTATTCTGGCGCACCACGATGGACTTGCACCTTAACCGGGGCGCCAATGGCCGCCAAAACTGCTTCAGCGTCTGCTTTGACATCAAACACATCAACGTCACGGGACATACCGTGCACATCTTTTGGACCAGTGCGACCAACCAACAAACCAGAAACCTGCAAATGCTCTTCACCAGGTTCGCCACCGTCAAAAACAGTTCCCACTTCGAACAATGCCATGTCGGCAAAACCGCGTGCTTGATTACGTGCCGCCGCTTGTAAAAGCGCGGGTAACAATGCAGGCCGCATGTGGCTCATATCTGCACTGATAGGGTTTTCAAGCATTGTCACATCCGTACCCCCTCCGAACAACTTGGCACTGGTCTGATCGATAAAGCTATAACTAACACATTCATTATAACCCAGTGCGGCTGCCGTACGGCGCGCCGCAACAAGGCGACGTTGAATTGGTGTCATAATCGGCTTTGGTACACCATGAGTTAGACGTGGCAATGGACGACCCTGTAATTTTGTGAGGGAGGCAATACGCGCAACCTCTTCAACAAGATCCGCTTCGCCTTGAACATCAGGACGCCAGCTCGGAACGTGCGCCAGATCGCCCTCAAGTTTAAAACCAAGAGCGGTCAATGTTTGACGCTGTACGGTTTCAGGAATTTCCATACCGACCAGTGATTGGATACGCGCAGCATCCAACTTGTAAGCGCGCTCCACATTTGGAGTCGCACCTGCAATCACCACGTCTGAGGCTTCACCACCTGCGTGTTCCATGATCATATGTGTCGCTAATTCGAGACCTTGCGGTGTGAATGCCGGATCAATGCCGCGCTCAAAACGATAGCGTGCATCAGAATTAATCTTTAGCGCACGACCAGTATAGGCGGTGCGGACTGGATCAAAATATGCTGCCTCTACGAATACATTTACCGTTTCTTCGGTACAGCCAGACGCAGCGCCACCCATGACACCGCCAATGCTTTTAACACCGTTGTCGTCGGATATAACTGTCATGCCATCGACCATAGTGTATTGCTTGTCGTCTAGCCCAGTGATGATTTCACCACCCTCTGCTTTATGAATACGCAGTGAATCACCTGAGATCTTATCAACATCAAATACGTGCAAGGGACGATTTTGGTCGAAAGTAAAAAAATTGGTCACATCGACCAAGAATGAAATCGGCCGGAGGCCAATTGCGCGCAAGCGATTCTGCAACCATTCAGGGCTTGGACCGTTTTTGACACCCCGGATTACGCGGCCAAAGAAGACGGGACACTGATCGAGTGTGTCTTCATCAATGCTGATGCTAAGAGGGCACGAGAACGTGCCATCAAA
>Ga0206677_10004537_pt1 | contig 11311 bp, 9 predicted proteins | sample M130m12015metaG_FD_155475 | JGI IMG/M metagenome (GOLD analysis project Ga0206677, IMG submission 155475) | Ammonia-oxidizing marine archaeal communities from Monterey Bay, California, United States - M1 30m 12015 | ecosystem: Environmental > Aquatic > Marine > Intertidal zone | place: USA... | reverse complement strand
GTTGTTGCAACTGATCTTGAAAATCTGCATGTTCCGCTTGCAAGGCTGCGAGAGTTTCTTGCAAATGGTCAATTTGTTCTTCCAACTCCTTAACTTTCGACTGTAATTCCGCATTGCGATTGGCCACGTTTGAGGCCTTATCTACCACACGCTGAAGTACTTCAGAAATTTCAGTAGTCATTTAAATCAGTTTCCATCAAATATACCATAATTGTAGCTTTGTAGAATGTTAAATCGGTCCCTAATTCTTGGGTTGTTACTAACGACCTCACTTTTAAGCGCTCAATCCGCTTTTACCCCTAGCCCTCCATTAGATATTCCATTGGTATTGAGTGGAACATTCGCAGAATTGCGCGGAAACCACTTCCACGGGGGAATAGACATAAAAACACAGGGGCGCAGCGGTCTAAGAATAGGTGCGGTAGCTGATGGCTATGTTAGCCGCGTCGCCGTAAGCCCCTACGGGTATGGAAACGCACTTTATCTCAGGCATCCAGAAGGCTATACCACCGTTTACGGCCACTTAAACGCATTTTATCCTGAGCTTGAGGCATGGGTGGAAGACCAACTACGCGATCGCAGCAAAAACGACGGCAACCTCTACCCTTCGCCCGAACAGTTCAAGGTCACGCGCGGCCAGCTAGTCGCTTTCAGCGGCAACACCGGCGGCTCTTTCGGTCCACACCTGCACTTCGAGATCAGAGATACTAAAACCGAAGAACCATTGAACCCATTAGAGTTCGGGATAGAAGTAAAAGATACACGGAAGCCAGATATACGTGGACTAAAGTGGACTGCGAAGGACTTTAGCGATGCGGGTTCGTTCAAATCCGGGGACACCATTCAATCGACTAGTGCCCTTGGCGTTGATTTATTCACCACGGACAAGCAAGATCTTGCCAATAACAACAACGGAGTTTACGCCATAGAAGCATCCATCGATGATCAAACCTTTTTCACGGCCAACTACCGCCGTATTAATTTCAGCACCTCACGATTCATAAATGCACACATCAACTACGACCTGTATTGTTCTGGGGGCTTTCGCTACACGAGATTGTATGAGCTCGAGAACAACCCGCTGAAGATTACTGATACCTATGAAATAACGGCATCGGCCTTCCGTGCTTCAAAGGGATGGATTACCGTTGCTCAGGACAGCGTTGTCAAACTGGAGGCAAAGGTCAAAGACTTTGAAGGGAATACCAACGAGTTTAGGTGCTACATCAAAGGCAATTCACCGCTGCCGCCTGGAAAAAATCTAGTGAAATTAGACTGGAAAAAGCATAATGATTTGACTTTAGGTCCCATTGATATCCACATTCCAGCGGGTGCGCTGTACAAGAATGATGAGTTCAACCTTTTCAAAAAGAGCGAGGATCGTTATGTCATTGGTGAAGGGTGGGTCGCTCTACAAACTTACATGACGCTAAAATGGACTTTGGACAGCACGCAGATTCCAGGCGTGGGCTGGTTCCTTTGGGAGGCAAACCACAAGGGCAAGAAAAGTGCGATTTCCGGGGAGCGCGAAGGTACTGTGATGACTTTTAAGACGAGGAGTACGGGGACGTATGAATTGGACCAAGATTTGAAAAAACCTGAGGTGAGTTTACTGAAAACAACCACTTACCCGCGCAGTAATAGTGCCTATCGCGAAATTCGCTTACGCGCTGCAGACGACAAAACAGGCATTGAACGATACAGTGCTAGAATTAACGACCAATTCGCACGAATAGACTTTGACTATAAAAAGAAGATGTTAAAAATCATCGTTCCTAAGGATATCCCCGCAGGAAGCCATAATTTGCGTGTTGTAGTAATCGATGGTGTCGGAAACACCTCCGTAGAAGAGTATACAATCACATTATGATGCAGCGCGCACTATTTTTTATTCTCCTCTTAACCTGCTCATTCCAAGCCTCAGCTCAGGAAGGGAAAGAGCCAGTTCAACTTCACGGAGTCATTGTCAGTAATGATTCGCTGATTCAGTTATTGCCCAATGTCCAAATCTTAGTTAAGAGTCGCGGACAAATGACAGTAAGCGACCGTGATGGATTCTTTTCGCTGGTAGCGATGCCTGGAGATACGGTATTATTTCAGCATATTGGATTCCGCCTGAACCGCTTCTGGGTGGCAGATACGTTAGAAGGAGAGCATTTCCTAGCGCGGATCGTTTTAGAATGGGATACTGAAGTCTTAGATCCAGTCATTGTTTATCCATGGCCATCAAAAGAAAACTTCAAAGAAGAATTCCTGGCGATGAAAATTGAAACGACTGAAATGGACATTGCGCAGCGCAACCTTGCTTTAGACGAACTACGTGCACGGGCAGCGGCCATGGGCTATGACGCGGCAGAAATGCAAGATTACCTCATAACTATGCAGAACCAGCAACTCTATAATGAAGGTCGCTATTACGGGGGCAATGGCGCCTCAGCCATTTTAGGTGCCTTATCAAATCCATTTGCATGGACGGAGCTTTTTCAAAGTCTTAAACGCTAGCTAGATTTTGAAAAATCTACTTTTCATTGGAATCTTATTCTCTGCTGGTCTACATGCGCAAATCATGGATTCAACACTGCTCGATGAGGTAGATGTGGAATCCCAACGCGTTTCAGAAGATGGCACGACGGTCTTAGGGAAGGATATCCGATTCACCACTGGCGCAGAAGGCGGCGTAGAAGGAGTAGTAAAAACCTTTGCCGGAGTGAGCTCTCGTAATGAAATGAGTTCGCAATACAATGTTCGGGGTGGGAACTTTGATGAAAACTTAGTCTATATAAACGACTTCGAGGTCTTCCGACCTTTTTTAGCACGCGCTGGGCAACAGGAAGGAATGAGTATCATTCATCCGCACCTGGTCAGTAGTATAAATTTTAGCGCTGGAGGGTTTAGTGCTTTAGAAGGTGATAAACTCAGCTCTGTTCTAGATGTGAAATACGAATACACGAGGGACCCCAAGCTAAAAGATCTTATCGTAGAAACTTCGTTGACCGGAGTAAGCTGGGCTTCAAAAAACCACACAAAAGGGTGGACCATTGCAAGCGGTCTGCGATACCGTAATAACGCACTGCTATTAAACGCTACTGATGTTCAAAGCGACTACTTTCCTGTAAATGCGGATGGGCAATTACTACTAACGAAGCTGTTCGGTAAAGGCCCGAATGAAGTAGGTACTTCGAGAGTGGAAATCTTCGCTCATGTTTCACACAACAGGATGAATCAGATTCCACAAAACAGACAAACCAACTTCGGATCCTTGCAGGAGGCCCTACGCTTGAATGTATTCTTTGACGGCAAGGAAGAATTTGGTTACGATACGCAGTTCTTAGCTGCTAAATACCAAACACTTACGCAGTTTGCGGGAGGCGGAGTCCGCACCCTATCTGCTTCAGGTTTCCACACCACGGAATTGGAAATCACCGATGTCATCGGCTACTACAGATTGAACGAACTCAACAATGATTTAGGCTCGGATGACTTTGGCGAAATAAGCCTCGTCCGCGGTGTTGGTGCCTTCCAAGATTACAGAAGAAATTTCCTCGATGCCTACATCGGAAATGTAAAATATGAGGAATTGATTGGATGGAACAGGTTCGATCTTACCTGGGGGGTCCAATTGCAAGGAGAAAACATCTACGACCGCTATAAAGAGTGGGAACGCATCGACAGTGCCGGCTACAGTTTACCGAACACGGGCAGTACCATCGACAGCGTTATCGACGGAAGGTTATTTAGCACACCTGCCGACGGCTTAGAACTATATACGCATGTAGCTGCAACGCAAACCTTGATCAATACGCGTGCAAAGAGTTGGATCAACGCGAAAGGTTCTATTCCCTTAGATAAGGGCATCTGGCATTACAATGTAGGTGCACGAATGCAGTGGGCCCAATTATCAAACGAAGTGCGCATCAGTCCCCGCGCACGATTCAATTTCATTCCTGAAGGTGGACTTCTATCTGCCTATCGGTGGACCTTTGCCGCCGGATTGTACGATCAATATCCATTTTACCGCGAGATGCGTTTGAAGGACGGCAGCTTAAATACAACCGTAAAAAGCCAACAAGCACTTCATCTGATCGCGCGTCAAGACAAAGACTTCGAATTGTGGAACCGGCCCTTCGTATGGACGCTTGAAACCTATTATAAAGGGTTGCAACGCGTGAATCTTTTCGATGTGGAAAATGTCCGCATTCGTTACCAGGGCAACAATGACGGGCTAGCGCGAGTGTACGGGATTGATTCACGGATCAATGGCGAGTTTGTGAAAGGCACCGACAGTTGGTTCACCTTCAGTCTCTTTCGCGCTCAGGAGCGCAGTACCACCAGCTTGGTACAGGGATGGCACGCTCGACCTACGGACACACGTTTTAATTTTGCAGTATACTTTCAAGATTACTTGCCGAACGACCCCTCTACTCGACTATCGCTTACTCTTATGTTAGGCGGCGGCTTCCCCTTCGGACCCGACGGTATAGGCAACGAAATAGCTCAACCGGACGACCGATTTTTCCGCAGTCCTCCCTACCGCCGCGCAGATATTGGATTCATTAAAGTGTTGGGCGGAAAATGGACAGATCGCTTCGATGAGGTATGGGTCAGCGCGGAGATCTTCAACTTACTGCAGGCAAGAAACACGGTGAGTTACCTTTGGGTAAAAGACATCAGTGCGGCAGGACAATACGCCGTTCCAAACTATATGACTAATAGATTACTCAACTTTAAAGTCCACGTGGATTTCTAATATGCGCATCGTCGAAACCTGGAGTACTAAGCAATTTAAAACCACGATCTATGCTATGGATCGATGGCACTACGTAGAATTTGAAGCTGGACCTATGAAACAAGGATTCAAATTCATGAAAGAATCTCACCCGTCCATTGGGGAAGTAAAGGAAGCCCTGACGCCGCCCTTTTTAGAGGAAGTCTACAGTACGTTTGAAAAGATGTTTTTGAATCTTAAGAACAACAAGTAATTCGGCTTCGCGACAAGCGTCACTAACGCATTAAATCGAAGATATCATTCTCGAGTGCGCGCCCTTTGTTTTTATTGTACCAGTCTTGTGCAAATAGCGACCATTCAGATTTGTTAAAATCTGGCTCCGCCTTCCACTGCTTATAGTGTTCCGTAAGCTCTGATGGACGGGGTCCCCAATTATTTACCGCTTCAAAATGATCGTTTAGTCGAATCCACTTTGGGATGGAACGGCCACCGTCAGTTAGGAATTGGTCCATAAGTTCTGGATGCTCATCGCGGAATACTATGCGCAATGGAATCTTCGTTGCAATGGCCCATTCATTAAAAAACGGCAAAGCATGTGCGGCGTCACCGCACCAAGTCTCCGTAAAAATCAACCACTGTTCGCCCTTTACTTTACAATCGTAAATGGCATCGATAAAGTTTACCTCTGGACTATACGTCTTTTCCCAACGGCGCTGACGTGCAGCAGCAAGCTTCGTATACCCCACGTAAGATTCCTTTTGCTCGCCAGACGTTTTGCCTTGGCGCGCATACTGCTGTACTAATTCGCTGTAGCTCTTGTAGGTAATTCCGTGCTCGAAAGCTTCTTTAAGACGTAGGTTTTGTTCCCGCTGATCCATGTACAAAAGGTTTGAAATTTTGCAAAGGCCGTTCGACGAATAAATAAGTTATTGCCGTGACACCTGCAGTGAGCGCAAGGTAGCTGAGCCAAGCGATTTCTGACGGCAATTCTAAAGATTTTACCCACATTAACACAGGAATATGAAAAAGGTACATGCTAAAGGAAACGGCACCTACCCATCGCAAAGGTTTCCAGCTTAAGACGGTCGCCCAGAGTCCGGTTTTAAAGGACGCTATGAGCGCAACTGACCACAACGACGCAGCGGGAATAAAGGTTCCGATATTGGTATAATTTTCGGCTTTCCAAGACCATAGACTCAAAACAAGTAAGGCGGCCCAACCGAAGTATATTGTAAACCTAGATTGCGTTAGCGTACTCCAAATCTTTGGCCTCAAACGTTCGATTAAAGCGACTAGGGTCCCAAGCAAGAAAATATTGAGGAACCAAAGGGTGCTTGTACCATCAGGATTCCACCACAATACAAACAGATGTGAACCAACCATCACCAGTAGAAGTGTAACCACTACAGCGTAGACATTCCAACGAAAAAGACGGTGAAAGATGAAGAGTAATATGGGGCTGATCAGGTAATATTTAAATTCTACCGGGATCGACCAGAAGATGTGATCACCGCGCTGCAAGGCCAAATGCTGCCATACCTCTTGCCATTCGTAAATAACCACGTTTAAACCACTAGCGTTCGCTAATCTAAAGACTACAAGCGCGAGGAAAAAGAGTGGAAAAAATGCGCAAAATGCGGCGCGAAATGTAATATAACCAGTAGTCCCAAGATGCGCGTTCTTGCTGAAACATCTTAATGATTTGACGGTCTAAGAGGTAGGCAGATAGGACAAAGAACAGGTATACACCTAGTTTTCCGCGTATGAGTAAACTATGGTCGCCAAAGGGACCCAAGCCGTGGTTGTTTCCGTGACCAAAGACGACCATAAGTACCGCGAGACCTCGAAGGCCATCCAGGGGCTTGTGGTGATCAGGATGCTGATCGTTTGGAAAAAAGGCTTGGAGCCAACTCATTACTTTTTAAAGTTGAGTAACGTAGTACGGATGATGGCGATACATTCGTCTAACTGGTCCTTTGTCATTACTAACGGTGGCGCAAAGCGAATAATATTACCGTGTGTCGGTTTAGCGAGCAACCCATTTTCTTTCAGCGCTACACATATATTCCAAGCTGTTGAACTGTCAGGCGTATCGTTTATAATAATCGCATTTAGAAGGCCCTTACCACGAACTTTAGTAACCAATGTGGTCTCCCCTATGATTTTATTCATTTCTGCACGAAAGTGTTCACCCATAGCACGTGCATGCGGAGCAAGACCTTCCTCTTTCACTACTTCTAGGGCCGCCATTGCCACTTCCGCAGCAATAGGGTTACCGCCAAATGTAGAACCGTGCTGACCAGGCTTGATGACGTCCATTACTGGATCGTCTGCAAGTACTGCACTTACGGGATATACCCCACCTGAAAGTGCCTTACCTAAAATTAAAAGGTCGGGTTTCGTGTAAGTCGTTCCACGCTCACAGGTATTTCCACACGAACAATCGCCACATACAGCCAGTAACGAACCCGTGCGTGCAATTCCCGTCTGTACTTCATCCGCGATTAATAATACATTGCGCTCTTTACATAAAGCTGCTGCTTCCGCTATGAAATTTGCATCAGGGGTGTTAACGCCGGCCTCTCCTTGAATGGGCTCAACGAGAAAACCGACAACATTCTCATTCATTAAAGCGAAATTCAACGCCGCGATGTCATTGTATGGAACGGTTACAAAACCGGAAGTATATGGACCGAAGTTGTTCCGGGCATCTGGATCGTCAGAAAACGAAATGATTGTTGTCGTACGACCGTGGAAGTTGCCTTCACAAACGACTATAATTCCACTGTTTTCAGCAACGCCTTTTTTCTCATAACCCCACTTACGGGCAATTTTAAGAGCGGTCTCTACCGCTTCTGCGCCAGAATTCATCGGTAATATCTTATCAAACCCGAAGGTTTCACTCATGTACTTCTCGTACGCACCAAGCTTACTGTTGTAGAATGCACGTGAGGTTAAAGTCAGTGTTTGTGCCTGCGCAACCATCGCTCCTACAATCTTTGGATGGCAATGTCCCTGGTTCACCGCACTGTAGGCCGATAAAAAATCATAGTATCGTTTACCTTCTACATCCCAAACATATACGCCTTCGCCTTTATCGAGAACAACAGGTAACGGATGGTAGTTGTGTGCGCCGTACTTTTCTTCTAGGGCCATTAAAGATGCAGAGGATTGAGCCATGGTACTTTTAATTTTTTGGTTACCCCAAATATAAGGGCTGAAATCGGGCCAATTAAACAGAAAAGTAATAACTTCATAACCGCATAATTCACAATAAACAGTATGAAAAAACTTCTACTCTCTTTTGCAGCGCTCGCCTTCAGCATAACGGCAAGTGCGCAATACTATCACACAGCTCCCGTCTCAGGTAGCAATCCAAACAATGTTAATCAGGAAAACTCAGAATACCCTGTGGGTAGCGGTCTACCAACGGACTGGACCAGTATTGTCGGTGCTGCGCAGACAGCAGGTACTTACTCTAGTGTTCAGACGCTTCCTTTCACATTTAAGTTACAAGGCTCAGCGATTGATTCTTTCCGTGTGTCTAATACTGGTGTACTGACATTTTCAAGAAAAACGAGCCCGGCGAATCACAGTGTAGGTTCTGCAGTAGCAATCACTAACTCAACCATTCCAGATTCATCCATTTGTGTTCTTGGTCTGAATGGCAGCGGAACGAACGATCAAGTTGCACGTAAAACTTTTGGAACATCACCAAACCGTCAGGAATGGATTCTGTTCTCTTCTTACAGTGTTACAGGTGCCTCAGGTAGCCACTGGAGCTACTGGTCTATCGTATTAGAGGAAACAACAAATAACATATATATTGTTGACCAGCGTAATGCAGGTGCGACACCAAGTTTAACCTTAGGTGTTCGCGTAAACAGCACCAACGTTTACGATCAGATAACGAGCGTAGGAAGTAATTCAACAAATGCGCCAGACTTTTTAGACAATACCTACTACACATTCATTCAAGGCGTTCAGCCGGATTATGAATTGGCCGGTGCCAGTTTAAACGTTAGCCCTTATTTAGGTCTAAATACAGCACCTTACACTATTGCTGCTGACTTTACAAACAATGGTGCACAGACTTTGACCAGTGCTACATTTAACTACAGTATCAATGGCGGTACGCCAGTAACTTCAAGCTTATCAAGCATTAGTATTGCGAGCGGTTCTACAGGTACACTTACCTCGGGAACAACATGGAATCCTTCGAGCACAGGCCTTTACTCTGTTAAAGCGTGGTTGAGTGGTCTCAACGGAAGTAATGTTGATGCGAATACAGCGAATGATACCGTAAGTATGGATATTCAAGTCGTTACTGCGTTAACTACCCGTTACCCGCTGTACGAGACCTTTACTTCGTCTACTTGTGGACCTTGTACTCCAGCAAACACGACGATGGAAGCTGTATTTGACGACAATCCAGGCGAACACACCTCTATCAAATACCAGATGAGCTGGCCAGGAACAGGTGATCCTTATTACACTACCGAAGGAGGTGCGAGAAGAACATTCTACGGTATAAATTCTGTACCGCGCGTTGAAATTGACGGCGGTTGGGACGGAAACGGAAACGGTGTTACTCAGGCATTGTACGACCAATATCAAAATGTTCCTGCTTTCGTGGATATGACAGCTACATGGAGCCGTTGGACAAAAACAATAGAGACTGAAGTAACGATATCACCTTTAGCGGATGTTACCTCAAATAACCTAAGACTCTTTGCAGTTATTTATTCACACCTCGATGTTGCCAATGTCAAAACAAATGGCGAGACTGAATTTTTCAACGTAGTGAAGAAAATGATGCCGAATGAAAATGGTGAACCCCTGAGCGCATTGACTTCAGGCCAGAGCGTTACGAAAACTTTGAGCTACACATTTAACGGTAACTACACCTTGCCTGCAAATGCTCAGAGTCCAGTAAACCTAAATACAGCACACACTGTAGAGGACTTCACCAATCTTGGTGTCATTCTATGGGTACAAGACATTTCAACGAAAGAAGTATTGCAAAGTGTGGATGCGACCTACACTATTGGTCAATTTGAAGAGTCACTAGCAAGTGAACTTAAGGTTTACCCAAATCCTTCGAGTGGAAACTTCTTTGTTGAAGGAGACTTTGAGGCGACAGCAACATTGAAGCTAATGGATCTGACAGGACGCACGCTTTACCAAGAGCAGGCAGATTTCACTGGCGGTCAGAAGGTTCAGATTTCCACTGAAGGTCTTGCCTCAGGAACCTACCTACTGATAACAACAACAGATGGTGCTTCTCATGCACAGCCTGTGATCGTGAAGTAACCCGCTTTTTTGAGCGTTTGAATATTGAGGGCGGCCGGGAGGCCGCCCTCTCTTTTTATAGACTATTTTTGCGGCCTATGGCAAGAAAGAGAAAACACATAGCAAACCTTGAACAAGTCGAGCTTACGGATATAGGAAATAAAGGAAAAGCTGTGGGCAGACACGGCGAGAAAGTCGTTTTTGTAAGCGGCGGGGTTCCTGGGGATGTAGTCGAAGTTAAAGTGACGAAGAAACGCCGGAGCTACCTCGAAGGCAAGGTGGTAAAAGTGGATGTTTACAGTCCCGACCGTGTAGATCCACAATGCCAGTACTTCGGTGTGTGTGGCGGATGCAAATGGCAGAATCTGAGCTATGAAAAACAGCTAGGATACAAAGAAAAGGAGGTGCGCGAGAATTTGCGCAAAATTGGCCACGTTGTTCCGGAAGAGTTCCACCCCATCCTAGGCAGCGAAAAAGAGTACCGCTATAGAAATAAACTAGAATTCAGTTTTACTGATAACAAATGGCTGACGCAAGAACAGCTGGACAGCGGTGTGGATTTTCCGGAGCGCCGTGGAGCTGGATTTCACATTCCAGGTTTCTGGGATAAGGTCTTAGACATTGATAAATGTTTACTGCAACCCGAACCTTCAAATGCCATACGCAACTTTGTGCGGGACTGGGCCGTCGAAAAAGACATGCCGTTTTTCAATGCACGCAGTCAGGAGGGTTGGTTGAGAACGTTAATGATTCGTGTCGCTAGCACTGGTGAGGTTCTAGTCGTAATTCAGTTTAAAGAAGAGCATGCACAGGCGCGCGAGGCTTTGCTGAAGGAATTGGATGAGAAATTCCCGGAAATCACTACCCTTCAATACGTGATCAACACGAAGCAAAACGACACCATCTACGATCAAGAAATTATCACCTACAGTGGTCCTGGGTTCATTGAAGAAGCTATGCCGAAGTACAGTGGCACGGGTGAATTGCGTTTTAAAATAGGTCCGAAGAGTTTTTACCAGACGAATCCAGAACAGGCCTACGAACTGTATAAGGTTGCCCTGGATATGGCCGAAATTAAGAAGGATGAACTGGTATTCGATCTGTATACAGGAACGGGCACCATTGCACTTTTCATGGCGGAGCAGGCACGCGAGGTGGTTGGAATTGAATTGATCCCAGAAGCCATCGAGGATGCGAAACTCAATGCTAAAAACAATGGTGTCGACAATGCGACGTTCTATGCAGGGGACATGAAGAACATCTTTAATGCAGATTTTATAGCGAAACACGGGA
>Ga0206677_10004536_pt1 | contig 11312 bp, 9 predicted proteins | sample M130m12015metaG_FD_155475 | JGI IMG/M metagenome (GOLD analysis project Ga0206677, IMG submission 155475) | Ammonia-oxidizing marine archaeal communities from Monterey Bay, California, United States - M1 30m 12015 | ecosystem: Environmental > Aquatic > Marine > Intertidal zone | place: USA... | reverse complement strand
CAAATCCTGCTTTTTACACGACAGTGATTTGCGTTATTAACAATTTCATTTTTTGATTTTGTGGGAGTTACGACTCAATTTTTTGATAACTCTCTTCGTATCTTAGAGCAAGCAGAATTGCCCAGCACCTTTTTTACTTCGACCTCTATGAAAATCCGTTCGCGCTTCTTTGTGTTTATGCTTTTTGTCTTATCGTTCAGCGTGAATGCTTATGCACAGCGGTCTTTGCGTGAGTCTTATATAGAAGAATATGCGCAATTGTCTGTTTCTGAAATGAATAGATCCGGTATACCCGCCTCGATTACGTTGGCACAAGGTATACTGGAGAGTGGAAACGGTCAGAGTGAATTGGCTCGGAAGTCGAATAACCATTTTGGGATTAAATGCCACAGTGATTGGAAAGGGGCAAAAGTGTATCATGACGATGATGCTAAGGGAGAATGCTTCCGGAAATACAATAAACCGCAACACAGTTTTGAAGATCATACAGATTTTTTAATGCGGGGGTCGCGCTATGCGTTTTTATTTGAATTGGACCCTGGAGATTATAAAGGTTGGGCAAAAGGGCTTAAAAAGGCAGGGTATGCTACGGCACCAGAGTATGCCGATCGCCTCATTAAAATTATCGAGGATGAAATGCTGTACCGCTTCGATAATCCAACATCGTCAACGCCGGCATTGACAGGTGGAAAAGGACCTGTTTTAGATAAAAAAGGACGTCCGGTGACTAATGCAAGAGAACGCTTTGTCCTTCGTCGCGTTCAGAATGAAGGTACACGCGTTGCGTTTGTACGCTTTCAAAAGGGTGACCGATTGGAATACATCGCGGATTCACTTCACCTGCCTGCAGCGGCGCTCCTTCAGTTTAATGATTGGACGCACGAGGTTATTGTTGCAGAAGGCGAACGTGTTTATGTAGATGAAAAAAAGGGCCGTGGTGCAACCAAAACTACAGTGGTGCGCGTCGGAGAGACCATGCACGACATTAGTCAACGCGAGCAAATGAAATTGGCCAAACTTTATAGATTCAATGACTTTCCTGTAGGCTACCAACCTATGGTAGGCGACGAGATACAATTACGCCCAAAGAGTCTTTTGAAACGCATGCAAGAAAAGTAAACCTAGGTATTTACTTTTTCGATAGTTTTTGCATCGTAAATCCAATGATGAATAATCCTGTGCTTACGGTACCAATGAGTAAGAGTTCGGGCGCTCCCATCCAATGAAGGAGTTTAAAAATCACACTACCGACTAATGCGCTGGCTCCCACTCTTCCTGTGATTTTGACAAAGTTTTTCATGAAGTCAATCATAGCACATTTGTGTTATATCTTTGACGCGTCTCAAAGGGGTGCCTTAAAGTCTTCGGACCTACGGGCTGAGAACATACCCATAGAACCTGGGCAGGTAATGCTGCCAAGGAACGATAAGCAATAGATGTGTAACGACGCGTTATTGCCCCTTGACGTGGTTTAACAACCAAAATTCATGAAACATGTAATGAGTACCGCAGCTGCTGTAGCTTTCTCGCTATTTGCCACTGCACAAGAACAGGCCGATTCGGCTAAAATCGACATTCTCCTTCTTCCCAATGTGGAACTCAACGAGGTGAATGTATTAGGCACTTGGGCGCAAAAGGACGACCCCATCGCACAAATTAACCTTACGGAAAAGGATATTGAAGCACTGAATACTGGGCGCGACCTTCCTTACGTATTACAAGATGTCGCAGGCGTAGTGAGTTTTTCTGATGCCGGTAATGGTGTTGGGTATACGAACATGCGCGTTCGAGGTTCGGACATCACGCGCATCAACGTTACTGTCAACGGCATTCCAATGAATGACGCGGAGAGCCACGGCGTGTTCTGGGTGAATACACCAGACCTCATGTCTTCTACAAATGCCATCCAATTGCAAAAAGGTGTTGGAACCTCTACCAACGGTTCCGGTGCATTTGGAGCAAGCCTTGGATTGAGCACCTTAGGTGCGGGTGAAAAAGGCGGTCGCATCACTTTGGGCGCTGGATCGTACGGAACGCAGCGGGCCACACTAGAGGCGAATACTGGAAAATCAGCCAGTGGTTTTTGGATGAATACGCGCATTTCGTCTATCACTTCAGACGGGTATGTGGAGCGCGCATCTTCAGACTTACAATCGTATTACGTTAGTGCTGGTTTTGCCGGTGGTGGACATTACGTCGAGGCTGTACGCTTTGGCGGTGGTGAACGTACCTACCAAGCTTGGTATGGTGTCGACTCTACCACTATGTACGGTGCTGATGCTTATCCTCAGTTCAACGCTGCCGGAGCATTGTATGATGACACTTGGAGTGTAATCGGTACCTATGACGATCAAGTCGATAACTACGGCCAGGAGCATACACAATTGCACTACCGCTATTCCAACCTCTTTGGCGGTACCCTCGCGGCAGCCTTGCACCACACTGCAGGCGCTGGTTATTATGAAGAGTACAACCAAGGATTCGCTTTTGCTGATTTTGGAATCGGGAATTACGTTTCGGTAATGGATACTGTCGCTTTTGGTGATGTGGTTACGCGCAAGTGGTTAGACAACGACTTTTACGGCGCAACTTCATCCTGGACCTACGATCACGGTGACCACCGTATTCAGTTGGGCGGTGGCGTGCACCGCTACGACGGGGGGCACTTTGGCCGCGTGATTTGGGCCAACAACCCGAATGTAAGTACCCTTGCCGGCAATTATTACCAAGGTGATGCGCGCAAAGACGATGCGAATATTTATGCGAAATACGCACTTACGCAAAACCGATTGCTAGTCTACGCCGATGCGCAATACCGCTACGTGAACCATAGTTCTACTGGTGGCTCAGCAACGGGATCTGCCTATTTTGATCGCACCTTCAATTTTTTCAATCCCAAGGTGGGTTTGACCTATGATTTAGGTAAGAATGAGATTTTCGGGCTTTACGCTGGGGTAGGGCATCGCGAGCCGAACCGCACAGATTTACAGTATGCGGCATCCGCAGATGAACTCGATGCGGAGCGCATGCTTGATATGGAGTTGAATTATCGTAAGGCAGGAGTTCATTGGGCCCTTGATGTGAACGCCTACCGTCAACAGTATCAAAATCAATTGGTACTCACAGGTGCTATCGACGCTCAGGGGTATCCCATCCGCGAGAACGTCGGACAAAGCTTCCGCCAAGGTCTAGAGTTAACCGGTGCGTATGAGTTTACCTCGACGCTTTCAGCTACGGCTAATGTGGCGTTGAGCCAAAATGAAAATGTGAATTGGGTTAGCGATCCTCTGTCATCTTTTGTGGACAATACACCGATTGCTTTCTCGCCAGGCGCATTAGCAAGTGCGGGTCTATCGTACGCGAAGAAAGGTTTTGAGGCAACACTTTGGAACCAATATGTAGGCAAACAATACATGTCAAACGAAGGGCTTGAAGCACACAGCCTACCGGCCTATCACATCATCAATGCACGTACTTCGTACACTTGGAACTGCAGCGATATGCAACGATTGATTGGCTTTGTAGAGTTCAGAAACCTGGGCAATACGTCCTATGCAGCCAATGGATACATGTGGGGTGATTTTGCATACTACTACGCACAAGCGACCTTCAACATCATGACTGGTTTGACTTTTGAATTCTAAGTGAGCCAATTTTTAAAACTAAAAACCCGCGGGCCATGCCCGCGGGTTTTTTTATTCTAATCTGCCTGCATCGTTCGCAGGATCTTTTGCAATTCTCCTTTGATGTAGGTCAGTTTTTCGACCACTTCACGCTGTGCAATAACCTCGTCTTTTTTCGTGGCTTGAAGTTTTTTCCGTGCGCCTTCAATGGTAAAGCCTTTGTCCTTTACCAATTCCTTAATCGCAGCAAGAAGTAGGATATCTTCTTTAGTGAACTTTCGGTTGCCGCGTGAGCTTTTCTTTGGTTTGAGTTTAGGAAATTCTTTTTCCCAGTAACGGATATTGGAGGCGTTGATTTCCAACAACTCCGCTACTTCTCCAATAGAATAGTACAGTTTGTCTAAATGATCCAATGTAATTCCGTTCATAAAGGAAAGATACGCTCTTTTTTGCAGGCTAAGGTAAACTTAGTCGAAGCTCTGGTTGGAGTGGCTCGATATGATGAGCATTTCTTCGTATTCTTCAGGAGAAAGATCGTTAAAGAAGTAGTTGATCGGATTGATCTTTCTACCATCTTTTATCACTTCGTAATGCAAGTGTGGCGCGGTTGAAGATCCTGTGGATCCGATATATCCAATAACATCTCCACGTTTTACACGCTGTCCCCGACGAACTTCGATTTTACTCATGTGCGCATACAAGGTCTTGTAGCCAAACCCATGGTCGATAACAATATGACGTCCATAACCGGAGCGGCTACGTTTGTAGGTAGTTACTTTTCCATCACCGGTGGCGTAAATAGGTGTTCCTGTGGTCGCAGAGAAATCTGTGCCCCAATGCATTTTGCGTACTTTATATATGGGGTGTATACGGTAACCGTATCCTGAAGCCATTTTCTTCAGACTTTTATTCGCAACAGGCTGGATTGCTGGAATGGCTGCGAGCATGGCTTCTTTATTCCTGGCCATCTCCACCACGTCGTCAAAACTGGTCGATTGTATATAAGCACGACTTGCGACCTGATCCAATTTTTTGCGGGTATCCATCAAGAGCTCTGAATTTTCAAAGCCTTCAAGGTTGCGGTAGCGGTTCGCGCCTCCAAAGCCAGCGGTACGAACCTCAGCCGGAATAGGACCTGCTTCAAAAATGGTACGATAAATTTCGTCGTCACGTTTTTCAATATCGCCAAGGACCTCTGTGAGCTGGTCTAATTTTCCATTCATGAGCTCGTATTGAAGTACCATATTTTCCAATTCGCGCTTCATTCGACGCTCCTTTGGGCTCTCAAACCAAAGATCAGCAGCAAGGTAGAAAACCACACCAAAAGCCATTGCAACAGCACCGAAAACAGCTATGTCTTGCAGCTTTTGTTTCCAAGCACGCTCTATCTTTCTGTAAGAGAGCGTTTTAGAATCATAGGTGTATTTTACTTTAGCCATACTTTGTGCGTTATTTTTGCTTAGACGCAAATTCTACGCGAATATTGTGCCACAAAGAAACGATTTTAGACAAACAACATAACCATCCTACCCAGGGAAATATTCACAGTATGCTGACTTCCAAGGAGATACGTCGAAAATTCCTCCAGTTTTTTGAGGAAAAAGGCCATGAAATCGTGGCATCCGCGCCCGTGGTGAACAAAAACGATCCAACGCTTATGTTCATCAATGCCGGTATGAACCCATTTAAAGATTACTTCTTAGGGAATGCCGTGCCTAAAAATAGCCGCATCGCGGATACGCAAAAGTGTCTGCGCGTGAGTGGAAAGCACAATGATTTAGATGAGGTGGGCCACGATACTTACCATCATACATTGTTCGAGATGTTGGGGAATTGGTCCATAGGTGATTATTTTAAACAAGAGGCGATTGACTGGGCTTGGGAATTACTTACTGAAGTGTACGGCATCGATAAAGACCGTTTATATGTCAGTGTTTTCGGTGGCGATGCAAAAGAACAGATGGAGCGCGACAATGAGGCCTCGGACATGTGGTTAAAGCATACCACGAATGACCGAATCATCAATGGATCCAAAAAGGACAACTTCTGGGAAATGGGTGAAATAGGACCATGCGGTCCTTGTTCCGAAATTCACGTGGATTTACGAAGTGACGCTGATCGCGCAAAAATTGATGGGGCCTCCTTAGTGAACGCGGATCACCCTCAGGTTGTGGAAATCTGGAATCTAGTATTCATGCAATTCAACCGCAAAGCCAGCGGAGAATTAGAAAACTTGCCTGCCCAACACATCGATACAGGAATGGGCTTCGAACGTCTCTGTATGGCGCTTCAAGGCAAACAATCGAACTACGACACGGATGTATTTACGCCACTGTTATCTGAAATCTCATCCCTTTCTGGAACTACGTATGGTGATTCGGTAGCTACGGATATCGCGCAGCGCGTAATCGCTGATCATATTCGTGCCGTTGCTTTTGCGATAGCGGATGGTCAGTTGCCGGCAAGCAGTGGAGCGGGCTATGTCATCCGTCGTATTCTACGACGTGCCATTCGTTATGGATTCTCTTATTTGAATCTAACTGAGCCGTTCATGTTTAAGCTTGTTAAAGTTTTAGACCAAGAGATGGGTGAGTTTTTCCCGGAACTCACGGCGCAACGTGCATTGGTTGAAAAGGTGATCGAGGAAGAGGAAAACAGCTTTTTGAAAACGCTTGCGCAAGGTTTGGCGAAACTGGAAGAATTTCTGCTAGGGGATGCGAAAGTATTAGATGGACAACGTGCCTTTGAGTTATACGATACCTATGGTTTCCCGATTGATTTGACTGAATTGATCATGCGCGAGAATCAGCGCACGGTCGATATGGCCGGATTTACTGCAGAGATGACTGCTCAGAAAGAGCGTTCACGTGCGGCGACTAAACTCAGCACGGACGACTGGGTTGAATTAGAAGAAGACGATAAAGAAGAATTTGTTGGCTACGACTATACTGAGGTAGATGTTCGCATTACCCGATACCGAAAGGTGAGCACGAAGAAGAGGGAGTTTTACCAATTGGTTCTTTCCTTAACTCCCTTCTATCCTGAGGGTGGTGGCCAAATCGGGGATACTGGAACCTTAGTTCAGGGCGATCACACTCTGCATATAACGACCACGAAAAAGGAGAATGGTGTCATTGTGCATTTTACTGATGATTTACCTGCTGATTTAAATGGGCAGTGGAAGGCGACGGTTCATGTTGCGAATCGTAATGAGACTGCTAAAAATCACAGTGCGACTCATCTAATGCATGAAGTTTTACGCGAAGTACTAGGGACCCACGTGGAGCAAAAAGGATCACTCGTACGACCGGATTACCTGCGTTTTGACTTTTCTCATTTCCAAAAAGTGAGTGCAGAAGAATTACTTGCCATCGAAGCGAAAGTAAATGAGCGCATTCAAGCCAATTATGCGCTCGAAGAATACCGCAACATTCCCATAGCCGAGGCAAAGGATATGGGAGCTATGGCACTCTTCGGTGAGAAGTATGGCGATACCGTTCGCGCTATTAAATTTGGGTCATCTGTCGAACTTTGCGGTGGCATTCACGTACCTGCCACGGGTTCTATCGGGCTCTTTAAATTTATTTCAGAAGGAGCCGTTGCAGCCGGCGTACGTCGTGTTGAAGCGGTTACTGGTAAAGGAGCCCTAGACTATGTGAATGCTGAGCTCGCTAAACTACGCGCGGCCGATGAGGTGTTGAAGCATCCGCAGGATTTAGCCAGTGCATTACAGCAGTTAAAAGAAAAAGAGACTGCTGCGCAAAAAGAAATTGACGCATTGCGTAAAGAAAAAGCAATGGGAGCGGTAAAGGAATTGGAAAATAGCGCCGTTGCATTTAACGATGCCAGAGCTATCGTTGCGCGTACCTCGCTTGATTCAGGAAGCGTGAAGGATTTGGTCTTTAAATTGAAATCTACTCTAAGCACGTTGGTTATTTTAGGTAACGTAGTAGAGGGTAAGGTTACCTTAAGTATTGGTGTAAGTGATGATCTTGTCGCAACTAAAGGATGGCACGCAGGCAATGCAGTTCGAACTTTAGCGAAACACATCAATGGTGGTGGTGGCGGCCAGCCTGGATTTGCCACTGCAGGGGGTAAAAATCCTGACGGTATAGATAAAGTATTGGTAGAATGGAAAAACGAATTCTCATGATGAAAACAGCCTTACGTTCACTTCTTGTGAGTGCCTTATTCCCTATGGTATTGATTGCTCAGAAGACGGATCCGATAGAGTACTACACCGATAGTGATATTAACGATACGAAGTTTTCGATTGCAGCGAGCTATGCGCCTTCCTTTGCTGGCCGTCGATTGGCGTTGTACACTCCCGTGCAGGACGGAACGGAATTATTTGCGCTCACTAATGAAGATGGTGGTGGTGCGCTAGGCCAACGTTATGGATTCTCACTGTTTTACGAATTACGAAGCATGTTTCATATTGGAATCGGATGGTCTCAAGAGCACAGTGGTTATTTGACCAAAGGATTTGCGGTTTTTGATCAAAATGCGCTCTTCCAGGACACCATAGGCACCTTTACGGCAAAGACTTCCTACAACGCGATAAACATTCCTATTCAAATCGTCTTTCATACCCAAATGACAGATGTTTGGGCCTTGCAAGTGATCCCTTCGTATGACCTTACATTCTATACCGGCATACGTCGCGAATGGGTGGGTGATGATGTACCCAATTTTCCTGCGGATGCCGCAACGGGTGTATTGGGATCCCTATATGAGCGCGGTACAGAAGTAAAGTACATGTCAGGATTCAACGGATCTATTGGCTTTGCAATTGGGAATGAATTTACGGTAGCCAATAATCTTGCACTTACCGTTCGCGGTGAATTCCGATACGGGTTATTGCCGATAAACAAAGAAGATGTAGGTCTTCGTGAAGTGCCTTATGGGGTGGGTGGTGCCGTTGGGTTCCGCTACTATCTTTAATGGATTCGATAGAATAAAAAAGGCCCGGGCGCATTTGCGCCCGGGCCTTTTTAGTTTAGGATCAGAAAATTTTATTCCGCACTCGTGCTATCCGCTGCTTCTTCAGACGCCTCAGTAGCTTCCTCTTCGCTAGGCGTTTCGCGGCTCTCGTTGAGCATGTTCACCATGCGTTCCGTGATGTCGTAGTCATCGTTTGCGTAAATGATTTGACCGCCTTCCTCGTACAGGAGGATAAAGTCTAGATTCAACTCTTCTTTGAGGGTCTCAATGGCGCTGTTCATGTCTTCACGCATCATTACGGTAAGATCATTTTGACGCTGCATCATTTGGCCCTGAGCTGCTTGCTCTACTTGGAGATAGTTTTGCTGAACGCGACGAAGATCAGCTTCATTTGCCTCACGCTGACGTGCAGTCATTTTCGGCGCTTCTTGCTGGTAGAGTTCAATGTTCGTTTGCAACTCTTGCTGACGACGTTGCAATTCAGCAACAATTTTTTCCTCCTCTGCTTGTAGTTCACCTACCAATTCCTGGAAATAGTTGTACTGGCTCTGCAAAGAGTCAATACGAACATAGGCCAGACGGATTCCTTTTTCTGTGTTTTCTACTGCTGACGGTTGCTGCTGACAACTTGCAAGCATACTTAGGCCAATAGCGGCCAAAAAGAACTTTTTCATGTTAAAAATCTAGGTTGTTCAATACATTTTTATCGACGAGTTTAGGAACAGTTACCTTAAGGTTAGGTGTGCGCTCCATTTCTCGTTCAATGGCGAATATAGCTTCTTTATTTCTTGCCCACGACCTTCTTGCAATTCCATTATTTACGTCGTAGAGTAACATATTTTCCAATTTCTGTTCTGCGGCATCACTGCCGTCGAGCAACATCCCAAATCCACCGTTCATCACTTCACCCCAACCGACGCCACCGCCGTTGTGGATGCTTACCCAAGTCGCACCTCTAAAGCTGTCCCCGATCACGTTTTGAATGGCCATATCCGCGGTAAAGCTCGAGCCGTCATAGATGTTCGAAGTCTCGCGGTATGGACTGTCTGTTCCACTCACATCGTGGTGATCGCGGCCCAAAACTACAGGACCTATTTCACCTGCGGCAATGGCCCTATTAAAGGCGCGGGCAATTTCAATGCGTCCCTCGCTGTCTGCATATAAGATGCGCGCTTGCGATCCCACTACTAACTTATTGGCTTTAGCACCATTGATCCAACGGATGTTATCGTCCATCTGTTGACGAATTTCAGCCGGTGCTTTAGCCATGAGTTGTTTCAAGACTTGCTCCGCTATTAAATCGGTTCGATCCAAATCTTCACTTTTTCCAGTAGCACAGACCCAACGGAACGGGCCAAATCCGTAGTCGAAACACATCGGCCCCATAATGTCTTGCACATAGGAAGGATAGCGGAATAATTCGCCTTCTTCATCCATGATCTCTGCACCTGCGCGTGAGCTCTCTAGCAAAAAGGCATTCCCGTAATCGAAGAAATACATTCCTTTTTCAACCAATGCATTTACCGCTTTCACATGACGTTTCAATGTTTCCTGAATCCGTTGCTTAAACGTAGTAGGATCTTCCGCCATCATGGTATTGGCCTCTTCATAGCTCATGCCTTGTGGGTAGTAGCCGCCCGCCCAAGGGTTGTGTAAAGAAGTTTGATCTGACCCGAGGTCTACGTGGATATCACGTGCGACCATGCGCTCCCACAAGTCGACGATATTTCCGAGATAGGCGATGCTTCGTGCGCGTTTGGCTGCTTGGAATTCTAAGGCCATATCTATGGCTTCGTCCGCGCTGGTGGTGATTTCGTCCACCCAGCCTTGTTCGTGGCGTTTGTATGCTGCCTTTGCGTTAATTTCTGCCGTTATACTCACTACTCCAGCGATATTACCTGCCTTTGGTTGGGCACCCGACATTCCACCTAAGCCCGCTGTGACAAAAAGCTTGCCTTCGGGTCCGCCAGTGGATTTCATGCGGGCTGCGTTTAAAACGGTGATGGTCGTTCCGTGCACGATACCCTGCGGACCTATATACATGTAAGAGCCTGCAGTCATCTGTCCGTATTGCGTTACGCCCAACGCATTGAATTTTTCCCAATGATCGGGTTGGCTGTAGTTCGGAATCATCATTCCGTTAGTGACCACCACGCGTGGCGCATCTTTTGAAGAAGGAAACAAGCCCATAGGGTGTCCGCTGTACATGTGTAGGGTCTGCTGCTCAGTCATTTCGCTGAGGTATTTCATGGTCAGTACATACTGGGCCCAATTCTGAAATACCCCGCCGTTTCCTCCATAGGTGATGAGTTCCTCAGGGTGCTGTGCTACTGCTGGATCCAGATTGTTCTGAATCATCAACATGATGGCAGCTGCTTGGGGTGTTTTCGCAGGATAATCTGAAATGGGGCGTGCCTTCATCTCATAAGAAGGCTTGAATCGGTACATGTAAACGCGACCGAACGTTTTCAATTCCTCTAAAAATTCTGTGGCCAATACTTCGTGCCATTCCACTGGAAAATAACGCAGTGCATTTTCTAGAGCCAATTTCTTCTCTTTGGCGGTGAGAATATCCTTTCTCTTTGGTGCGCGATTCACATCTCCAGGTACGCTGCGTTTTACCGGCAGTTGTTCTGGAAGTCCCTGGGTAATTTCTTTTTGAAATGGGGTCATCATCTACTTAGGTTCCTTTTATGCTGTGTGTTTTTTTATCGTAGCCGTACGGGCAGTGTTTGCAACCGCTTA
>Ga0206677_10004534_pt1 | contig 11316 bp, 6 predicted proteins | sample M130m12015metaG_FD_155475 | JGI IMG/M metagenome (GOLD analysis project Ga0206677, IMG submission 155475) | Ammonia-oxidizing marine archaeal communities from Monterey Bay, California, United States - M1 30m 12015 | ecosystem: Environmental > Aquatic > Marine > Intertidal zone | place: USA... | reverse complement strand
CAGAGGAGCCGTATAGAGTGGCTTGGGCATTCTCTTGGAATAGCACCTTCTCGTCCTCGTAGATTTTCTTGATCTGTTCTGGGGATGGGGCTGTGGCTGACCACTTTGTAAGTGCCATTTTACCATTGAACGGCCTACTGCTTCCGGGTCTTTCACCATAAAATAAAGTTGCTGAAGTATTAGTCGTGGTGAGAGTATTAGTATCCGTATCAAATAACTTACCGTTTAAATACGCTGAAAGTGTGCTACCGTTGCGTACTAATGCGTAATGCGTCCAAATGTTATTAGGAATGTTGGCTCTGGGTATATCGGGGCCAGTGTTTACTGAAAATCCGTTAGTACCCACTAATCCATATAAGTTTGTACCGTTAAATTCTATTTGAATTACAGCACCAGAACTTAAAAAGTTACTTTGTGCTTTTGTAGATGAACTCCTGTGTATAATTGTTCCCGCCGCAGAATTATCTGGAGTATTTAACCAAACCATAAAGCTAAAGTCACCAGTGCCAAAGTTTAAGTCACTGTTATACGGCTGCTCAAGGTAGTTACTGGCAGAGAACCCACTATACGCCACCAAATCCGCACCAGTAGCCACAGGGTTTTTGGTCACAGTGCCGAACACTTGTAAGCCATTGCCGTTCACACTGCGGTCTTCTTCGGCTAGGCGTACTGAGATGTCATCAATAGATAGCGTGGCATTAGTAAAAGCATAGATTTGCAAAGTGCTTCCACCTGCAACTCCAGTAAAGGTGTGAACCCCTGTGCCAGTTGCTGTTTGTGTAGCAGTGCCACCAAGACGAACATCCAAGACGCCATCTGTGTATGCAGTCATAACAAGAGAAACAGTGTAGGTTTTACCAGAAACCATTCCTATGTCTTGAGATAATAAGTCGTTATTTGTGGTATCTATTTCTGCCTGTCCATTAGCAAAGTTCCAGCCGCCCCCAAAAGACCAATCACCCCCATTATTAAAATTACCATTGTCTACTAATTCTGCGCCAGTAACATTGGTTGTTGAGGTGTCGCTCAAGGTGGCGAGTTTGATGTCGCCTACCATGTGGCCTGTGGCGTAATCAGAGGTGATGTAGGCAACTGAGCCTTGGGCCATAGAGGTTTCGTTCTCTTCCAGTAGAGTTAAACCATAACTGTCTCCAAAGTTGTATTCAGCTACTTTCTTAGCTACACCTCCTGTTAAGGCTGGTACGGAGTTATTTTGATAATAATGACTAGACCAGTTTGATCTTGTAGTATCCGCTATGGGAATACCGCCACTTACCATCATACCTGTGTAGGCTTTATACCCTATAATCAGCCTATTTGTTTGAGTAAATTCCACTGTTCCAAATGCGTCCGTAGCATCAGTAATATCAACAACAGACCCATCATCCTTGATAACAGAAACCCCACCATCAGTCGCCACCGCAATCGTCGGCACAGGCAATCCTGTAGCAGAATAAATCGGGGCGTTGGGCAGAACGGTCATGGCTACATCGTTGACTACATTGTTTACGATGCGTGTGTTGCCTCTATTACTACTCCAGAAAGATTGGTTTCTATTTACTAAGCCAGTGGCATCCCCATCATAGTTTGATCTAATGATCTGACAAAACTCTGAAACAAAATCCCCGATAGCAAGTGCCGTATGGTTAGATGCTGTGCCAGTAACCGCAAGTTTACCGTTAAGCATAGTAACCGCTGAAACAGTTGGCTCATTTAAAAAATAGTTACCTGCAGAGTTAAACACCATCCACATAGGCAAATCAGGATCATCACCATCGTAGATCGTAACCTGATTACTCTCAGCCACAATAACAGCCACCGCTGGGAACTCCTTGCGTGAGCCACGGGTGGCAGATGCAGCTTCATTGTACCAACTTGTGTGCTGTGTGCGCTTACGCCATGCACCGCCGTCACTGTCCTTGCTGGTGTCGTACACGAATACGTCTACGGCTGTGTCGGATATGGTGGAAGCGATTGGCGACAAGTCTACATTCGTAAAGTTATCGGCAGTAATAGTACCAGATACGTCTAATGTAGTAGTAGGTGCTGAGTTAGCAATACCAATACGGTCATTTCCTGCATCAAGGAATAACATATGGTCATTGTTGTCACTCTCAACACGGAAGTTTGCGTCGGCACCGCTGTTATTAAAAATAACACTACCATCGCCGCTGAACCTATGATGCTCAGTAAGGCCGTTAATTATGCGTAGATGCCTAGCATTGTCTTTTAGATTATGATCAAGAAAAGTGCCGCCGCTGGATAATTCAAAGTCAGCACCCGTACCAAAGCTAATGGCACGACTATCTTCCATCGCAATACCATTAGGATAGATAACGGTATTTACATCAACCCCACCGCCGTTGACCGTTAGGTAGCCATTCATTGTAACGGCGGCTGTCGTTACCGTACCAGTAAAAGTAGGAGAAGCCAGTGGAGCAGCACCGACTACTTCAGCGACACTGATTTGTCCGTCAGCCAGTTCAGCATTGTCTGAAATCAGATTAGCGAGTATCCGTGCTTTAGTCATTAGCTAGTCCTCTAAATTAGGGTGTTTCTTGTGCAGCTACATGGGCCGCATATGCGTCTTTGACCGCTTGTGTGAATACTGATGCACAGATGTCTGCTACGTCTGCGTCTTCTTCATCTAGAACAGCATCAGGTGCTACGACATGGCGGTGAAATGAACGGCTGATCTCTTCGCCATCCCGCTTGATAATGTTAGCGGTGCGTACTTGCACGACAGGAAATGTGCCGTTGTTCACGACTTCGATTTTGTCGTTTAAGGTTTGTTCTGTTAGTGCCATCGTTTATCTCCTGTGATGGTTGGACTGTCCGACCCAAAGCTATGCAGTGGGTTATGTTATTCTAAGTACCCCTGTGCCTGAAAACTCAAGCTGCCTATTTCCTGTGTCACCATGCTCAAGTGAAGCATTTGCTCCATATAGTTGCAGTGCTGTTGAAGAATTTGCTTGCCACCTATGCCAAGTGTTTATTGGAGCATTGTTAATGTAGTGATAACCAACAGGCACAAATTGATATGCTGAATTTGCCAAGGCTGAAATGCTATAAGGAAATCCTTCTATCGACCAAGCAACCCCGTTGCTGGTAGCAGAGTTGCTGTTACCAAACCAATAGAACTGCACATGAAGCATATCCCCAACTCTTGTGTAATAAGCATACCTTGCGACAGGGTTTAAAGTGGTATTGCCTTTTTTCAAAACAACAGTCCAACTGCCTTGCTCGTAGTCTGAAAAAAGTTCAGAATTTGTAGAAGATGAACCAGAACTGTTAGCAGTAGCAGAGAAGTCGATGCCCTTGCCAGCCGTGCCGATTACTAGGTTGCCTGTAAGGACATTTACATTACCATCTACTCCGACAGTAAAATCTCTGGAATAACCACCACCATAACTATCAACAGCTAACCCATATTGAGCGCCAGTTGAGTAAGTTGTTGCTCTTACTCCATAGCCACTAGTATTAGTGTTTGTAAAATCAGCGGCTAGTGCTGTGCTGGTTGATGTGGTTAAAAGCTGACCGCTGCTGTCAAGTGTCATCGACTGGGCGCCACCATTATACCATTTGTAAGTCTGGTTGTTGCTTGTATCTACAGTAATCTGATAGCCGTTTGATACGCCTGAGATTGCAGAAATAAGGCTATCGCCACCTGCACCTGATGCTAGTACACCTCTAATGTCGCCATCGTGTTGCAGTGTAATACTGCTTGCTGCTCCGTCTGTAGTTCCACCAACAATAAGATTACCGTCTGATGTAAGGCGCATACGTTCTGCGTTGTTGGTGCCAAAAGAAAGTATGTCGTTTTCTAAGTTCCATAAATAAGTAGCATTGCCACTTTGATGGAACATAGCACCATTAGCATTATTAGCTGACGCACCAGTAGTGTCATTAGTAAGTCTAAGTTCAGCTTTATTTGCACCACCATCAATTTCTAAAGTAGTATTTCCAGCTTGATATGGCGTTACAGAACTCGTGCCAATCCCAACATTACCGCCATTAAAATAGCTGGCTCCATTACCTCTTATTGAGGTTGTAATAGACCCTGCGGAGTAGACTTGGACATAACCTTCATCTGCATCTCTAGTAAGACCAATAGCAGTGTTGCCATTGTCACTTTCGTTGACAAAAATGCGCCCACCTTTAACGGTTAAGTCTCCGCTGCTGTCGATGCGCATACGTTCAGAATATACGTTAGATGGATTCTTAGTATGGAATGTTAAATCCCCACCATAACCAGAACCACCACCAGCACCAATAGCTTTAATTTTGGCTCGGTCAGTGTTTCCAACACTGTAATTGCTGTGGAATTTTAGTTCTTGCTCATCCCCTGTCAGTGCGACATTACCGCCAATTCCCAAACTACCCGTCATGGTATCACCAGCCACTTCAACGTAACGAGCATCTGCCTGAGTTTTCGTGTAGTGATCTGCTAAAACAAACGTGCCATAAGCTACAATGTCCACGATGTCATTGACTGAAGCCCCAGAGGCCAGAGTAACGCTTGTACCATTCGTAGCAGTGAAGTCAGTGCCAGACAGTAGCTTAACGCCATTCAGATATACGTCTACATATCCTGCATCGTAGGTAGCAGCAAAGACTGTCTGACCAGCCGTAGCTGTATAAGTCTCTCGGTCTGAAGTACCGTTGACTGAGGAACCCGCCGCTTGCCACCCACCAGAACCATAGACGTACATGATGTTGTTTGTACTATTGAAGTATAAAGCACCTACAACAAGTGCGTTACTATCATTGTCCTGAGTAGGGGCCGAAGACTTTGGCCCAAGATATCGGTCATCAAAGCTGTCATATAGTGATGCTACAGTAGCACGATCCGCAGCCGCTGCCGAAGCAGATGAAGCTGCCTCACCAGCTTTTGTAGTAGCAATCCCAGCCTGAGTTGTAGCGGTAGCGGCTGAAGTAGAAGCAGAGGTAGCTGAACCCAGTATACCATCTACATAAGCCTTTGAACTAGCGTCTGTACCAGCCGTTGGAGTACCCAAGCCAGTGATCTTGTTGCTTCCCATAGCCAGAGCGCCAGACATCGTATCGCCTGTTTTGGCTACACGGGTATCACGCTGCGTGTCTGTATATACTTTTGTAGCTACGTCTTGGGCCGATGAAGGATCACCTACGCCAGTAATCTTATTGGTAGACATGGCGATAGCGCCTGTCATCGTGCCACCAGCTTTTGGCAGCTTAGTAGCAATACTATTAGTTACTGTGGTGCTGAAATCATCATCATCATTAAGAGCATCAGCCAGTTCACCAAGGGTGTTAAGCCCTGCACCAGCATCACCAATCAGCGTGGATATTTCATCGTCTACATACTTTTTAGTGGCGGCATCTAAGTCTGCACTGGGTGCTGTTAGATTAGTAATAGTAGCAGAAGTACCAGCATTCATATTAAGATTGCCGTTAACTGTTACGTTAGTGAATGTCGAAGTACCAGAACCCGCCGTTACATTACCAGTTAGATCACCTGTGACATCCCCCGCAACATTTCCTGTGACGTTGCCCGTGACATTACCCGACACGTTGCCAGTTAGTGCGCCAGTAATCCCACCAGAAGAGGTCACTGTAGTAAACGCACCACTTGATGCTGTAGTAGCACCAATCGTAGCGCCGTCTACTGTGCCGCCGTTTATGTCAGCGGATGCTAGAGTAGCTGCGCCTGTAGTTTGTAGTGTGGTAAACTTACCAGTGGTATGACTAGAAGCCCCGATTACTGTTCCATCGATGTTACCACCATTGATATCAACAGTTGCTAGGGTAGATGTTCCAGAAGCACCTAGAGTAGTGAATGAGCCTGTGCTTGGAGTAGATGCACCAATAGTGGCCCCATCAACTGTACCACCGTTAATATCGGCTGTAGCAGCTACGAGGCTAGTATTTGCATTAAGAGTGGTGAACGTACCTGCGGCTGGGGTAGTAGTACCAATAGTAGTGCCATCAATAGCACCAGAGTTCAGGTCAATCGATGTGATAGTGGTTGTACCAGTGGCTGCTAGGTTAGCAAAAGTAGCAAGCCCAGTGAATGCAGATGTACCCGTAGTCGTAAGTGTACCACCGATTGCTACATTGCCTGTTGCAGATAATCCTCCGCTTAGATATGCGTCTTGAAAACGTATGGAAGGAGTACCTAGATCTACCGAATTCGTAGTAATGGGGGTAATCTGATTGGAAGAAATAACTGTAACCAGCTCACGCCAAACGGCTGCGTTAGAAGTATTTCCAACACAGATATATATACGTCCATTAGTGGTGTTTTCCCACATTGACCCCGGTGCGTACCCCTCACCAGCATCATTAGATGTAGCTGGAGCTGAAGTAGCATCGAATTTATTTTTGCCGCCAATACCGCCATGTGCAGCTGGTAGATATCCAGACACAGATGTAGTCAGATTGATCTTTGGAGCGCTGCCTGTGGATCCATCATGAGCATGACCTGTCGTAGCGTTAAAAGCTGCTAAGATCTGGTTAAATTCTGAGTTAAGCGGAGGGGCGGTAATATCCGCTCCGTTAATAATCGTAGCTAGTGATTGGCGAGTATATCCAGCCATTTGTTATCGTCTCCCCGCTGTAGAGTATTCAAATACGATCCCTTGGATGGAGTAAGATTCAAACTGTCCAAAGGTGACGTAAGTGGCCCGTACTGAAAACCCTGAGCCTTGTATGTCTGAAGTCATAATGGGTTTAGAAGAGCCCCCATAAATAACATTAGATCCATTGTAGGTGATGTTTCTTCCGGAATAGACAGTAGGCCCACCCTCGGAAGTTTGTGAAAAAGTAGATGGTCGAGAGGTGTTATAATCTCCCCAATCATAAGCGATCGCTAGGTTCATCTCTAGCGGCCCCTCTGCTCGGATAAAGGTGTTTACCTTACGCATTGCTTTGCGAATATCGGTATCCCCAAAGTCTAGATAGGGAGTGGCATAAATAGCTAGGATATCCGCGCCATTGAACGAGGTTCCTTTCTCTTGACGATATACACGCCCATCGTAATCGCCGTGTAAAACAAGCTCATCTGCATCCACATATTCAGAGGTACAACAAGAAGCTCGAATACCTAGAAGCTCTCCAAACTCCCATGATATAGATCCGGTAGAGTTAGACAGACCGCCTATGATACCAAGACTATCATTAACGCCTACACTATCTGTACCTACGAAATACCTAACCTGAGATTTGGATCGAATAACTACCCCGTTAAGAGAGCCCATGCTGTTGTTCTTAATAAAATCAACAAGCGTAGCTTGGATAGGCTTACTTACTGTTTCGAGCTCTACATCACCGATACGGGAAGTGCCGGCGACAGGCCTAAACCCATCGGGAGCTAAAAACATTAGGTCTCCGCCGATCTCAAGAACTGAGTCTCGAGCAACACATCCTACATTAGCTGTAACCTGATCAATTAAGAAACCGGATGTAACATCTGCGATAATCTTCTTAATGCCGTTCTCACCGAATACGAATAAATTGTCTCGGAAAGGTTTGATCTGAACTACATCCACACCAGCAAATATTTGACCACCATTACTGGTAGTCCAAGTATATCCATCTAAAGCTTTTGAGTGTGCGATGATTGCAGACTTTGCAAGATCTCCCGCTAGGAATAAATGGTTCTCAAAAACATCTACTAGAGCCGGTGCATCTACTGCCAGAACACCTCCAGCCGTATTATTCGTGGCGTGATATCCTCCAGCATGAGAGCTTTTTATCTCTTTCCACTTGCTTCCGTTAAATATGATTGCGGGGTTAACGCCATCTACAAAACAGATCTTGTTACCATCGCCGAAGTTAAACTGGGCATGTCGAAGTTTAGTTACGGTTCTGCCATTCAAAGCCATAGGCCGTGTAACAGAATGATCTAAAGTATATTTTCTCCAGCCAATGCCCGCTGTGTAGTAATAGAAGCTGTAATTAGATCCACCCGCATCTTGCCTAGCAGCAATAATTATTGTGGCGTTAGTTACGTCATCCTTAAATATGGCTAGGCCTAGAACCTTGCCTTGACCTGTAGTCTGACCGGCTACCGTAACCTCTGGGTAATTTTCGTGATAAGGAGAAAACCCCTCAATACGACGATACCCTCCAAATAAAGAGGGCTCATAATTAACTAATCGGGTAGCTGCCCCGGGGCTATTTTCTGATAAATCGAGGTGGTTTTCATTTGAGTTTAAACCCCCTGCGCTTACGAGCTTATAGCTCTCAATTCTATCTGCCATCTAGTACCTCACTCGGGTATCTCTGATGTACTCGTAGTTGTTGATATAGAGTGTTTGCAGATCCTTAATTCCTCGCTCAAACGCAACAAAAGCAGCCTGAGCTGCTTCTAGGTTATCTTTGAACATATACAGATGATACAAAGCCCCATCGACAATAACAGTATCGAAAGAAGTGGGAATTCTCGTTACATCATTAAATGCAGTAATATCGGAATAGTTAAGAAAGTATCTAAACCGTACTGAATACGCTTTGTCGGGAGATGGAGTAACTCCAAACCCATTTCCATGACCCGAAAATACATGAGAAGGCTTACCTCTACCGGCGCTTCCAGCACTATAATCTTCATCTCTGTGACTTTTGTACCAGCTATCTCTCTCAATGTACTTAAGAGTGTCAAAATCTGTATTTAAAGATTCATTTTTCTGAATTTGGAATGAGTTCCAATCAGATATCTTATAAAAGTCAGGCCATGTATATTCATTCTGACCCGCTGTTAGTACCTGAGTATGTTCTGCAGCGTTAAAGGGCCACTCATACTCTGCCTGATTGATTTTAGCGATAGCACTTTTAACTGAATCTTTAACAACAGATTGGATGCCACGGACGTTAGCAAAGTCAGATTCTGAGATCTCGACTTCGTTTAACCGCCGCAAAACTTGATTACACAATGTAATATATGTGGATGGCATCTACTTACCTCAAATAAGGGAAAAGGGGCCAGCCTAGCCAGCCCCTCTAGTAGTTTATGCTAAGTTATATTTAGCAGATACTAACGCTTCTGGGCGAAGTATTTTTCTGCCATATAAATGCATTCCGCGGCAGACATCTGAGAAGCTATCTGGGTCACGGTAAGTCTCAACTTTGTTGAGCTGTTCCGCTGTAGCTACTGCAGAAGAATGCCCTGCACAGATCACGCCGTAGTTAGTGTTCTGGTTGGCGGTTCCTGTGGTTCCGGCTCCAGTACCAACTGATGGAAGATTTGATGACTGATACACACGGAAGCCGTGGAAGTTATTCAGTACCAAACCGTTGCGAAGACCACCTGAGTCACCGAAGTCAGCATTCATAAAACGTGAGTCTTCATCACGAAGAATCTCCATAAATACTGGGTCTACGACGATCCAACGACCATCCTTGTCCACTTGCTTTTGGTCAAGAATACGAGCCATGCGCGCTACAACCATTGCTGGTGAAGCTGTCGCTGTTGGAAGTGCTGTAGCACCGGGCAAACGAGCCGCCAAAGGAATTGCATGATCGCCGGCAGACGATGTTGTGATGTTGCCGAAGTCACCCTTTTTAAGCTTGTGAGCTGCCAATAGTTCGTCAGAACCAGCTGCAGTATCAGCTTTAGTACCATTAACTACGTTATTAACTGCAGCAGCATTTGCATGTAGTGCTGACTGCTTATAACCGGCTAAATAACCAAGTACTTCTTGGTCATACTGATCCGCGAGTCGATAGGCTGCACGGTCAACCGCAAGTTGCATGAAATTGATGTGGGAGTGCGCTTCTTCAATATCATCTAATTTAAATGCAAAATAGTTGCTTTTATCTACGACTAACTGAAAGTCTGTATCCACAAGGTCTTGTGTTGAGATTGTAGTGCCACGAAGCAGCGCAGAAACCGAAATTTCTGGCTCCTTCATAATTCTCACAGTGTCTCCTTGCCCGGAAATCTCCCCAAAATAATCAGAGTTTGAAATGTCTCCGACTACTGTGGTTTTGCGAAAAGATAGCTGTACCTTTTTGCTGTAGATTACGGGTGAAAAGTTACCATTATTAAGGTTGGTGTAACCTGATGCTTTTCCAAATGCCATTTGATTTCTCCTTTATGAAATGGCTGAGCTCTCTGAGCTCGTCAGGACATGAAGAGATAAAAAACAGTGGCAGTACTTTAGGGTGGGTTGTGCGAACAAGAGTTCACAGGCCAGCCTGTACTGGTGGACATATTTATATTTTCTTCTGGGGTTCTGGTTTTTAGGGGTAGGCGATTACGCGGCCCTAATTACCTTTATTATAGCACAGTTGTGCCTATAATAGCAACACTTAGCGAGCGGCGCCTGACATGTCATAAACAAAGTTGCCGCTACGCATAGCTTCCATAATAGCTTCTTCGTTCTTAGCGTAATCTCTGTCGTTCATTTGACTGACAGCGCTTTCTGAGAAACGAGTAGTGCCATTAGTGGTTGGGGTACTGGAATTAGTGCGTCCTACAGACTGAGCTGCGGATCGCTTATTAACCGTTTTCTTTCCAGTGTCTGCTTTATATAGATCGATCGCCCTAGCAGCTGCTCGAGCATCGGTGTTGTTCTTATACAGAGCGTCTTGAATATTCTGAGGCTGCATCGCAACCCATTCATGAAAAGCTTGGCTCTGTCTAATCTGGTTAAAATCGGGATGGAGACGATTAAGCTGATGTTCCGCATCTTTGCGAGATATCTTTGTCTCCAGTGCCTCTAGACGTTTCTCACCTTCACGCAAACCCTGCATAGCTTCGTTAGCGCGCTTTTGAGCTATAGAGTCTACGATCTTGGCAACATCAGGATACTTCTTTGCCCACATATCAATTTCCTCATCTGTCTTAGGGAAACGGATCTGGCCCTTAGCTGCAGAGTCGAGCTGGTTCTTAAGCTTCTCAATCTCTACGTCTTTTTGCTGCATTAGGTGAGTGTTGTGCCGGCGAAGATCTCCATACCGTTTGCGGTAAGTATCTTCTTCCGGATCTGAGACAGGGGTAGCATCTACCTGATCCTGCTTCATTTGAGATATTTCTTGGTTTAGTTCTTTTTCTTCCTGATCTAAATGATCTAGGTGTGCGCCTCTATATTTTGCCATTTTACTACTCTTATTGGGGGCCAAGACTTCCTCGGGTAGCCCAGTTGATATTAGAGAATGAACCTTATGAGTGGTTTCTTAATCTCTGCGTATTCCCGACTTTGAGAGGGATAGTACCCTTTGTCGCCCTCTTCTGGATATTCGGGTTCCAAAACAGTTTCTTCGGTCTCTACTCCAGCCAGCTCAATTTCATTGCCTTCTGGTGTTTCGATGACTTCTTTTTCTTCTTGTTCGGAA
>Ga0206677_10004532_pt1 | contig 11317 bp, 10 predicted proteins | sample M130m12015metaG_FD_155475 | JGI IMG/M metagenome (GOLD analysis project Ga0206677, IMG submission 155475) | Ammonia-oxidizing marine archaeal communities from Monterey Bay, California, United States - M1 30m 12015 | ecosystem: Environmental > Aquatic > Marine > Intertidal zone | place: USA... | reverse complement strand
TCAAACGGTTTTTTGGTTTTATAGCTGCGCAGGCCGTCGTCATAAGAAAAAGTAATCACTTCCTCGCCGGTGCCGAATAAAATCACGTCCTTGGCTTTTTTGTCCAAATCATTCCATTTGCTGCTCATCTTAAAGCCGTAATGTTTGGCGAGCGCTTCCAGCGTTTGGGTGTAATAGGGCGAGGTGGTTTTCGACCATGGCGCAACGGCGCCTTTATATAGCGTCAGCCCGCCATCGGGGACGACCGCAATCGGGTCGATGAAAAACTGCGTGCCGAGACCATCGCAAGACGGGCAGGCGCCAAATGGATTGTTGAACGAGAATAAGCGCGGCTCAATCTCGTCAATGGTGAAGCCCGAAACGGGGCAGGCAAAACGCGCCGAAAACGTAATCCGCTCCGGCGTTTCGCCTTTTTTGGGCTTATCGGCCATCTCGGCAATGGCAATACCATCGGTCAGGCCAAGCGCCACTTCCATCGAGTCTGCCACGCGATTGCCAAGGTCGGGTTTGATAACCAACCGATCGACGACGACATCAATGTCATGTTTGATTTTTTTGTCGAGGGCAGGGGTGTCGGCAATTTCGTAGAACTCGCCATCGATTTTAACCCGTTGAAAGCCGCGTTTTTGCAGCTCCAAAAAGTCGCGCTTATATTCGCCTTTGCGGCCGCGCACAATCGGCGCCAAGAGATACAGCCGCGTACCTTCGGGCAGGGACATCACGCGGTCGACCATTTGCGTCACCGTCTGGCTTTCAATGGGCAGTCCGGTGGCGGGCGAATAGGGCACCCCAATGCGCGCATATAGCAGGCGCAGGTAATCGTAAATCTCGGTAACCGTGCCAACGGTAGAGCGCGGGTTGCGCGAGGTGGTTTTCTGCTCGATAGAGATAGCTGGCGACAGACCGTCGATTTGGTCGACATCGGGCTTTTGCATCATTTCCAAAAACTGGCGCGCATAGGCCGAGAGGCTCTCGACGTAACGGCGTTGCCCTTCGGCGTAAATCGTATCGAAAGCCAGCGAGCTTTTGCCCGAACCCGAAAGGCCGGTAATGACAATCAGCTCATCGCGCGGCAAATCGATGGAGACATTTTTCAGGTTATGCTCGCGCGCGCCAACCACGCGGATGAGTTTGGCTTGCGGCGATTTAACGGTTTTGCGGGGCTTCTTTTGGGCGGGCATAGATATCTCTCTGTTAGGTGCCTCAAACTAGACCTTTTTTGCGATTTGGCGAACTTAGTTTTGCAGCCAAAATGGGTTTCTTGGGGGGGCAAAGCATATTCATCCACAGATTAGCCAAGCGGGGGCGCTGCCAGACTAGGTATTTGCCGGCGAGTCATCTAGATTGTGGGAACAATGAGGAGAAAAAATCATGGCTGGAAGTGTCAATAAAGTAATTTTAGTAGGCAACCTAGGCGCCGACCCAGATGTGCGTAGCACCAAAGACGGTCGCCCGATTGTCAATCTTAGCATCGCGACAAGTGAAAGCTGGCGCGATAAAAGCTCGGGCGAACGCCGCGAGAAAACCGAATGGCACCGTGTGGTGATTTTCTCGGAAGGCCTTTGCCGCATCGCCGAGCAATATCTGAAAAAAGGCGCCAAAGTTTACCTCGAAGGCAATTTGCAAACCCGCAAATGGCAAGACGATAATGGCGCCGACCGCTATTCCACAGAAGTGGTTTTGCAAAACTTCGGCGGCGTGATGACCATGTTGGACAGCCGCAATGGCGGGGGTGATTTCCAAGCTGCGGGCAACGATTCGCCCGCCCCTGCACTGGCTTCGGGCGGCGACAGTGGCATCAATGACGACATCCCATTTTAAGATTTAATTACCTAATTAAATCAAGGGTTTACATTTGCACTCGGGAGGTTGTTTTCAGCCCCCCGAGTGTTTCTTTTTGTGCTATGATTTAAGGGTATTTCGCGCCCATTTGGGGCGCCCAAAAGAAAGCAAATTCGTGACCCATACGCCTGAAAATCCACCGGAAGATAATATCGAAAACGAAGATGATATTGTCGATGCCCCGCAAGACGAGGCAACGGGCGCGACCGAGGAAGAAGCGGGTTCGGGCGGAGACGCTGAGCCGCCCGTGGTCGGCTTTGTGCCTGGCGAGGATGACGGCGACATAGAACCGATTACCATTGAGGAGGAGATGAAGACCTCCTATCTCGATTATGCCATGAGCGTGATTGTCTCGCGCGCGCTGCCAGATGTGCGCGACGGGCTGAAGCCTGTGCATCGGCGGATTTTGTTTTCGATGAATGAAAACGGCTATGATTACAATAAGCCGTATCGCAAATCGGCGCGTGTGGTTGGCGATGTGATTGGTAAATATCACCCGCATGGCGACCAATCGATTTACGATGCTTTGGTGCGCATGGAACAAGAGTTCTCGATGCGCCTGCCATTGCTCGACGGGCAAGGCAATTTCGGCTCGGTCGATGGCGACCCGCCTGCTGCGATGCGTTACACCGAAGTGCGTATGGCCAAGCCAGCGCATTCTATTCTGGCCGATATCGACAAAGACACGGTCGATTTTCAAGACAACTACGATAGCTCCGAGCGCGAGCCGAAAGTTCTGCCTGCGCGCCTGCCAAACCTTCTGGTCAATGGCGCCAATGGTATTGCCGTGGGCATGGCGACCAATGTGCCGCCGCATAACCTCGGTGAGCTGATTGATGCGGCGCAAGCCTTGATTGAAACCCCAAGCATGACCGATGAGGACGTGCTGGCGATTGTGCCGGGCCCAGATTTCCCCACGGGCGCGTTGATTTTGGGCAATACGGGCTCGTCTTCGTCGGTTCTGACGGGGCGCGGCTCGATTATTATGCGCGGACGCGCCGCCGTGGAAGAAATTCGCAAAGACCGCGAAGCGATTATCATTACCGAAATTCCCTATCAGGTGAATAAATCGGCGATGATTGAAAAAATCGCTGATTTGGTGCGCGATAAAGTCATCGAAGGCATTGCGGATTTGCGCGATGAGAGCGACCGACACGGTATGCGGGTTGTGGTGGAGCTGAAACGCGACGCTGTGGCCGATGTGGTGCTGAACCAATTATATCGTTTCTCGCAGCTGCAAACCAGTTTTGGCTCCAATATGCTGGCGCTGACCAATGGCCGCCCGCAATTGATGAACGTGCGCCAAATGCTCGATTGCTTCATCACCTTCCGCGAAGAAGTGGTGACGCGCCGCTCGAAATTTGAGCTGAATAAAGCGCGCGATCGCGCCCATGTTTTGGTCGGGCTGGCGATTGCTGTCAGCAATATTGATGAAGTGATTGCGGTTATTCGCAAAGCGCCATCGCCGCAAGAGGCGCGCCGTCAATTGATGGAACGCCATTGGCCTGCCTCGGATGTGGCCGAGCTGATTGCCCTCATCGATGACCCGCGCCACCGCGTGGCGGAGGATGGCACTTATGTGCTGAGCGAAGCGCAAGCGCGCGCCATTCTGGAGCTGCGCCTGCAACGCCTGACGGCTATGGGGCGCGATGAAATTGGCGATGAGCTGAAAGTATTGGGCGAAGAAATTGCTGATTTGCTAGATATTTTGCGCAGTCGCGAGCGGGTGATGACGATTATCAAGGCCGAATTGGCCGAGGTAAAAGAAGAATTTGCGACGCCGCGCCGCTCTGAGTTTATCGAGCATGATGGCGAAGTGAACGACGAGTCGCTGATTCCGCGCGAAGATATGGTGGTGACGGTTAGTCACGCCGGCTATATCAAGCGCGTGCCGCTGTCCACTTATCGCGCGCAGCGTCGCGGCGGCAAGGGGCGCTCGGGCATGGCGACCAAAGACGAGGATTTCGTATCGCGGATTTTCGTCGCCAATACCCATCAGCCAGTGCTGTTCTTCTCGACCACGGGCATGGTCTATAAAATGAAAGTCTATCGTCTTCCGGCGGGTAGCCCGCAGTCGAAAGGCAAGGCTTTGGTCAATCTCTTGCCGCTCGATGAAGGCGAGAAAATCGCTGATATCATGGCTTTGCCTGCCGATGAAGAGAGCTGGGCGGATTTAAACGTGATGTTTGCCACAAGTCTGGGCAATGTGCGGCGCAATGACCTGTCCGATTTCGTGCAAATCAACCGCAATGGTAAAATCGCCATGAAACCCGATGAGGGCGAGCGGATTATTGGCGTGGAAACCTGTAACCCGAGCGATGATGTGCTGCTGACCAGTTCCAGCGGGCGCGCCATTCGCTTTCCCGTAGATAAAGTGCGCGTGTTCCGCAGCCGCAATTCGACGGGCGTGCGCGGCATTCGCCTCGATGCGGGCGCCAGCGTTATCTCTTTGGCGATTTTGCGCGGCAGCGATGCCTCACCGGCCGAACGCGCCACTTATTTGAAACAGGCGGCCGCCATTCGCCGCGCCGCCTCTGGCGATGAGGCCGAGGTGGAAGAAGCCACTTTGGACGAAGAAGAAGCCACAGAAGAAGTCGCTTTGTCGTCCGAGCGCTATGCCGAAATGGGCGCCAATGAGCAGTTTATTCTGGCGGTCAGCGAAAACGGCTATGGCAAACGCTCGTCGGCCTATGAATATCGCGTCTCGGGACGTGGCGGCAAGGGCATCCTTGCCATGACCGTGACGGAGCGCAATGGCCAGCTATTGGCGGCTTTCCCCGTCGAGGAAGTCGACCAGATTATGCTGGTGACCGATGGCGGCACGCTTATTCGCTGTCCGGTGGATGGCATTCGCATCGCGGGGCGCAATACGCAAGGGGTGACGATTTTCAAAACCGAAGACGACGCGAAAGTGGTTTCGGTGGCGCATTTGGGCGAAGCCTCGGATGAGGAGGCGCTGGACGAAGACGATGAAGCGGACAGCCCAACTCCAGATGAGGCTCCAGATGAGGCGGCTTCCCCTGATACAGATAGTACCGACGAGGAGGGCTAACCCATGCGTGTAGGGCTTTATCCAGGTAGTTTCGACCCGATAACCAAGGGTCACATTGATATCATCCAGCGGTCGCTGGGCATGGTCGACAAATTGATCATCGCCATCGGCGTTAGCGCCACCAAGACGCCGGTTTTCACCTTTGCGCAACGCCAAGCCATGTTAGAGGCCGAGATTGGGCCGCTAGCCAAAGCAAAAGGCGTGGAAATTCAGGTGATTAGCTTTAAAGACCTGCTGGTCAAAGTGGCCGCCGAAACGGGCGCGACGCTGATTATTCGGGGGCTACGCAACGCCTCGGATTATGAATATGAGGCGCAAATGAGCGCGATGAATCGGACGATGTCGAGCGAGATTGAGACCGTGTTCTTGCAAGCCTCGCCAGACGTAGGCTTTGTTTCGTCTACTTTGGTGCGTCAAATTATGGCCATGGGCGGCGATGTAAGCGCCTTTGTGCCGCAAAGTGTTTTAAAACAAATTAAATAATTACAGTTGTTTACTAGGAGATTTTCATGCGTTACTTGACATCACTCGGGCTATTTTTGGCTCTTCTTGTGGCTCCGGTTGGGCATGGTATTTCCGCCCAAGCCGCAGACCTTAAGGAGTCCATTATGTTAATCGAATTAAAATCCGGTACCGTTAAAATTGCTTTGCGCGAAGACCTAGCCCCAGGCCATGTCGAGCGTATGAAAACCCTCATCAACGAGAAATTCTACGATGGCATCGTGTTCCATCGCGTGATTGATGGTTTCATGGCGCAAACGGGCGACCCAACCGGCACCGGCATGGGTGGCTCTGACTATCCTGATTTGCGCGCAGAGTTCAGCAGCGAGCCGTTCCGGCGTGGCACTTTGGGGATGGCACGTTCGCAGCATCCAGATAGCGCCAATAGCCAGTTTTTCATCTGTTTCGATGATGCAGGCTTCTTGAACGGCCAATACACGGTATTTGGCGAAGTGGTGGAAGGCATGGAACATGTCGATGCGATTGCCAAAGGCGAGCCGCCAGCGACCCCCGATAAAATGATTTCTGTTCGCTTAGAAGACTAAGCGCCAAGAAGGTTTCTCATGCAGGTAGATGATTTTGATTTTGACCTGCCGGAAAATCTGATTGCTTTGAGACCTGCACAGCCGCGCGACACTGCGCGGCTGTTGCACGTTTCGCAGCCCAATTCAGATTCGGCAAAGGTAGCGGACAAGTCGGCAGACATGTCGTTCGGCGATCATATCATGCGCGATTTGCCCGATTTTCTGCGGGCAGGTGATGCTTTGCTGGTCAATATTACCAAGGTCATTCCGGCGCGCCTGACCGGGGTTCGTTTGCGCGAAACCCCCTCGGCCGATTCCACAGGCGCCAAATGCGAAGTTACCCTGACCGAGCGCCTTGGCCCCACCGATTGGAAATGCTTTCTAAAACCCGCTAAACGTGTGGCCGATGGCGATACCATCGACTTCAACGGCACGATGGCCAAAGTCAGCGGGCGCGAGGGCGCAGAGGCAACGTTGAGCTTTGAGCTGGCGCCCGACGCTATGGAAACCACTTTGGCGACCCTCGGCACGATGCCTTTGCCGCCCTATATCGCCAGCAAACGCGCGCCCGATGCGCAAGACAACGAAGATTATCAAACCCTATTTGCCCGCGAATCTGGCGCCGTTGCCGCGCCCACGGCGGGTTTGCATTTCACGCCCGAGTTGATGGACGCCTTGAAAGCCAAAGGCGTGAGCTTGCACGAAGTGACGCTGCATGTCGGGCCAGGCACGTTTTTGCCCATGAAAGTCGACGATATCGCCGCGCATAAAATGCATGGCGAATGGGGACAAGTGACGCCGGAGACGGCGCAAGCCCTCAATCAGGTGCATCAGCAAGGCGGGCGCATCGTCTGTGTCGGCACCACGTCTTTGCGCTTGCTGGAAAGTGCCACAAAAGCAGACGGCACCATCGAGCCATTTGAAGCCGTCACCGATATTTTCATCACGCCCGGCTATGTCTTTCGGGCGGCGGATATGTTGATTACCAATTTTCATTTACCCCGTTCGACGCTTTTCATGCTGGTATCGGCTTTCGCAGGCATGGCGCGCATGAAGGCCGCCTATGCGCATGCGGTATCGACGGGCTATCGTTTCTATTCCTACGGCGATGGCAGTTTATTGGAGCGGGCGGAGCGATGAAGTTTACGTTGCATAAAACCGATGGCATGGCGCGGCGCGGCACGATTGAGACGCCGCGCGGTGAAATTCGCACGCCGGCTTTCATGCCCGTTGGCACGGCGGCCACGGTCAAAGCCATGTATCCCGACCAAGTGCGCGATTTAGGCGCCGATATTGTGCTGGGCAATACCTATCATTTGATGTTGCGCCCGGGGGCGGAAGAGGTTGCGGCCTTGGGGGGCTTGCAAGACTTCATGCAATGGGACGGGCCTATTTTGACCGATAGCGGAGGCTTTCAAGTTATGTCGCTGTCGAAATTGGCCAAGATGAGCGAAGACGGCGTGCGCTTTCAAAGCCATATCGATGGCAAATCCTATATGTTGACGCCCGAGCGTAGCCTTGAAATTCAAACGCTTTTGGGCGCCAATATTCGCATGGTGTTAGACGAATGCACGCCGTTTCCTGCCACCCATGCGCAAGCCGAAAAATCCATGCATCTGTCGATGCGCTGGGCGGGGCGCAGCAAGGCAGCGTTTCAGCATTATGATTCCGGCCCCAATGAGGCGGGCCTTTCCGATGCTTTATTCGGCATTGTGCAGGGCGGCATTTACGAAGACTTGCGCCACCAAAGCGCGGCCGAGTTAGAGCAAATTGGTTTCGATGGCTATGCCGTGGGCGGTTTGGCGGTGGGCGAGGGGCAGGCGCAAATGCTCGACGTGTTAGATTTCACCACGCCTGTTTTGCCCAAAGAAAAACCGCGCTATCTGATGGGTGTCGGCACGCCCGATGATTTGGTGGAAGCCGTGGCGCGCGGCATTGATATGTTTGATTGCGTCATGCCAACCCGTGCGGGTCGCCATGGCACGGCCTATACATGGCGTGGCAAAGTGAACATTCGCAACGCCCGCCACGCCGCCGACCCGCGCCCGCTCGACGCCAATAGCGAATGTCCCGCGAGCCATCAATATAGCCGCGCCTATTTGCATCACTTGCATCGGTGCGGCGAATATTTGGGCGCCATGCTGTTGAGCTGGCATAATTTGGCGTTCTATCAAGAGCTGATGGCGGCCATGCGCGCGGCCATTGAGGCGGGGCAGTTTGAGGCGTTTCGCGACGAATTCAAGCGGCAACAAGCCGAGGGCGATATTCCGCCTCGCCAAGAATAGCTATAGCGCCAGGAGATCCAGCCAATTGCGAAATTCGGTATGGCGCTGCTCGGCAATGAGAACATTATCGGTCAGGCGATATTTGGCGATTAAGTCTTCGGGTGGGTTGGCCTCGGCCAGCCTCGCGAACTCGGCGGCTTGCGTTTCGGCGGCGCGGGGGTCGGCATAAAACCCTTGCTCGACCAGCGTGTTTAGGCGCGATTGCAACATGCCGTGGAGGACGGAAAAATCAAATTCGGGATGATATTGCGTGGCAAAGAAACTGCCTTTTTCATGTTCGATAAACACCGCCTGCACTTGGCTTCGCGGGCTTTGGGCGAGGGGCTTGGCGCCCGATGGCAGGGTTTTGACAATATCGTAATGGCTGGCCAAAGCTTCAAATCCAGATTGGCGGGTTTGAAAAACCGGATGCGCTTCTCCCTCTGGCGTCAGCGTGATGTCGTAAGTGGGGCCAAAAGTAAGCCCATGTGGGCTGCGCTGGCACGTGCCGCCCGCAGCGACAACCGCCAAATGCAACGCCCAACACGAGCCATAGGCAGGCACGCCCATCTGATAGGCGCGGCGCGCCAACTCGATTTGCTGGGTGACTTCTGGCACATCGTCATAAATCGTCAGGCTCGACCCCGTCCATAACATAGCGTCATAGCTCTCGAGCGGTTGCGGCAAGTGCGTGTTTGGGTCGGCAACATAAAAAATATCGCACTCAGCATCGGGGCGATGGCGCAACAACATCTCGCGATACATGTCACCGGCCAGCGGCGCGCCGCCAGAGACAAGACGTTCGCGACCTCGCGCAGCATAAGCATCTAGGATTAAGAAACGAGCCATGGCGCACCCTTTACAATTTACTTCGGACGATCGCCTTCGATGGTCACGCGATACATAAGCCGCTCATAATCTTGATAATCATCGACCGCATAATGCTGCACCAAACGATTGTCCCAAAGCGCTACGGCGTTTTCGCTCCAGCGGAAGCGGCAGCAAAACTCGGGCTTGGTGCAATGCTGATACAGGCTTTCCAGCAAGGCGCGGCTTTCGGCCTCGTCCATTTCGTCGATGCGCAAGGTGAACATATCATTGACGAAGAGCGCTTTTTTGCCGGTCTCTGGATGGGTGCGCACAACGGGGTGGCGCACTTCTTCCAGTATCGAATCATCCCACGTGTAAGTGATGGGCGTCTTCTTATCGAATTTCTCTTTCGTGCCTTCCACCGTATAGGCATCGGAGGCCGAGTGGACGGCCATCAGGCCATCGAGTTTTTCTTTCATCGCATCGGGCAAGCGCTCATAGGCCACTTGCTGATTGGCAAATATCGTGTCGCCGCCGAAAGGCGGAATGGTTTTGCCATAAAGCATGGAACCCATGGAGGGGTTTTCTTGAAAGGTATTATCGGAATGCCAACCCGTGCCGAAAGAAGCGCTTTGGCCTTTGGGTTTTAAAACTTTGGTAATCTCGGGCGCATGCTCCATGCCATCGACAATGGGATGCACTTCCAACTCGCCAAAGCGGCGGGCAAAAGCCACTTGCTGGTCGAGGGTAATGTCTTGGTCGCGAAAAAATACCACGCCATGGGTTACCAAGGCAGTGTGAACGACGCCGAAATCAGCGTCGTTCACATTTGCCAAATCGATACCCGTTATCTCGGCACCGCAAGTGCCAGTCAAAGGATGAAGCGACAGATTACTCATGCTCGAGCCTTAGGTGTAAATCGCATAAAGCGTATGCACAACGCCCAAAGTTGCGCCGATGAGCAAGATGACTGTGGCCAGAAACCCGAGGGTAAACCCTTTGCCGCGTTTGTCTTTGGCTTGATAATAGCCCAGCGCAAACATCACCCGACCGATGGGGAAGAAAATGCCAATGACACCCGCCCAGAAATCAGAAATCGTCAGAGCGAACAACCAGAGCGATGGCAAGAAAAGCACCAGCATCTCATGCGTATTGGCATAGACGCGCAAGACCCGTTCAAAGTCTTCGGGGCCGGTCATGGTTGGCGCGCCAATGTCGTGTTTTCTGCGGGCGGCGCCCACTCGGGTGGCCATCCAGAAAAAGATAAATAGGCTCAAGATTGTGACTGCAGCGGCCAAAGGATACATAAACATAAAAGCTCTCCAATTAGATTAACATAGGGCTTCGAGACGAAGCGGTAGACTTACGATTTCGGGGTTTCACGTGGCTTGGTTTTTTTAATAATGCCAGTGAAGGTGCTTAATATTGTGTCGCCGACATAGATTTGTCCACGAATAAAAACCAGGCTGCGCGTGGCGCGCGTTATCTCGCCATCGGCATAGACAATCTCGCCAATGGGCGCGGCGCCGGCAATAAAATCGGTTTGGCAGGTGAGCGTCACCGAATGCATGTCGAGCAGTTCATCATGCGCGATGACGAATAGCGCGTAATCGGCGAAAGACATCAACATGCCGCCATGCATAAAGCCGCCGCCATTCATGTGCCGCTCGGCGCATAAAAAGGCCGAGCGATGTTGTCCCGGTTCGGCGTTTAGCTTCATGAAAAAAGGGCCCGTGGCATCTTCATAAGGGTCATTGCCGTGCCAGCGTTGCCAATCAGCGAGTTGAGGTGGGGGGGTAATCATAACTTTCTCCGTAACAAGGTTAGGCCGGAGATTAGTAGAGATTTCTGACGACGCAAGCCCTTAAGTGCAGCGATGGGGGGTTATTTTTGTTTGCGCGCAGGTTTCCATTTCGCGCGCCGTTCGGCTTTTCGCGTTGCACGATGCGCTTTGCGATTAGGCGGCTTTTTGTCGGAAACAGGGTTAAGTTTCAAATGTGACAAATTGGGTGTTGCGCTGCGGCGGCGGAGCAGTTAAACACCATCCCAGTGGGGCCCGTAGCTCAGGTGGTAGAGCAACTGACTTTTAATCAGTGGGTCGAAGGTTCGAATCCTTCCGGGCTCACCATTATCCTATAGTTACGTATTTTGTTTGTTGACCGCAGAAAATCTCATTTTTTGAGTTTGCTGCGGCTTACAGCGTTCCATTCGAGTGGACTGGAGTAGACAAAATCAACAAAATACATACAGTTCTCTGATCTATTTTGCCAATAGATCAGGGAAAACACCATCAACAACTACCTATCAACGGCTTGACGAAGGTA
>Ga0206677_10004527_pt1 | contig 11322 bp, 13 predicted proteins | sample M130m12015metaG_FD_155475 | JGI IMG/M metagenome (GOLD analysis project Ga0206677, IMG submission 155475) | Ammonia-oxidizing marine archaeal communities from Monterey Bay, California, United States - M1 30m 12015 | ecosystem: Environmental > Aquatic > Marine > Intertidal zone | place: USA... | reverse complement strand
TTAGCTTGTAAGATTTCTTCTAAACCTTCTACCTTGTCTTTTAACTCTTTTGCGTAGAAAACCTTTTGTCTTATTGAACTATTACCAATAATACTAATATTCATGACAGGAAAACTTGCCTCGGAATATTCAGATATTTGAGGATCTTCAGCCTCTCTAGGTAACTCATATTTTGTTTCTTCAACAGACTGTTTGATATCTACAAGAGCTTGATCCATATCATAACCAACTTCAAACTCAAGAAAGATTCTTGCAAAACTCAGAGTGCTCCTAGAGCTTATACTTTTTACCCCAGAAACTGTCATGAGTTTATTTTCCAGAGGCTTGGCAATTAATCTTGATGTGTCACTTGGAGAAGCCCCATCTAAATAAACCGAGACACTTATGAATGGTAGCTGGACGTTAGGTGATGCAGCAATAGATATTTCTTGTCTTGCATATGACCCAGCAATAATTACCATGAAAGCGATCATTAATGTTGTTTTTGCTTTTGATAAAGCAAAATCTATGATTCGTGTCATAGTTTGTTTGTTAAGACTCTTTGATTATCTTCAACAAATCCCTGGCCTTGAACAATTAACTCAAGGTTTTGTGGAATATCAGTTATCCAAAGACCTGATTCAGAATCTTCCAGAATTGTCACGCTATGAAATTTAACCACTCCATCTTCCACTGATCTAATCCCAATTTTACCGTTATCATTTAATAGTAATATCGATGGTGAAATCTTATGAGCCATAACTAATTTTGTTTTAATTATCATTTCAGCAGTTACACCGTCGCGAACCATACCTTCTTGATTTTCTATTTGCGACTCTACTTTAAATGTTCTAGTGGAGGGGGAGGCGCTCTTTGAAACGAAAGTTAACTCACCTTTTATAAATTCACCAGTGACGAGGCTTATTTCCACATTTTGACCAGTTTCAACTTTATTAATACTAAATTCAGGAACTTCAGCAACAAAAATTATAGGATTTAGCTGGATAATAGTTGCACAAACCTGACCTCTTTCTAAAAAATTACCAGGCTTAACAATCTGTTCTATAAAGCCAGAAAAAGGTGCTTTCACCTCTGTTCTATTCAGTTCCACTACTCCTAAACTACATAATATAGAATCTTTCTCAACAAACTTTCCCTGAGTTGATCCTATTTTTACAACCTCTCCTGAAGTTTTAGCTCTTACATTCACCCTTGCTTCTGACCTTGATGTTGCTTTTAATTTAATTGTTGGCTGATAAGAAATAGCTTCACTTAAGATTGTTCCAACAGTGAAAAGGTCTTTTTTTGGAGCTTCATTATTAATAGTATCTTTTACAAATAATCCAGAGATCATCCACAATAATATTGGAATAAGTATGTATAAAGAGATTCTTATATTTTTAGTCATATATGCATTTTATCACTTATGATTAGACAAAACTCCCTTCAAAGAAGTTCAGTTTTATCTTATACGTTGTGCTTTTTTCGTAAACTTTCAAAAAGTTTTTTATTTAAAGGAGTTAACGGCGGTTGATTTTCAGTTTTCTCAATTTTAAATTCATTACCATTAAAAGCTTCAACTTTTAATTTATTAAATATTTTTTTAAAAGAAAAAAATAATTCTTTGCTATCCTTTTCATCTAAAAAATTCCAACCAATTTTTTTTCCTACAAAATAGACAATAGGGTGGCTCCATGGATATTCAGCTCTTGGCGAAAAAGATTTCCTTGCTTCAATATACGCCTCTTCCGCTGATGGAAAGCCATCTTGACTATTAATCTCTGCGCAAGCTTTCATAAGATCAGTTAGAGTTGGTAGATATGATTGTGAGACAACAACATTTTCTATGCCTTCCAAAATTGTCTCAGTTGAAAAAGATTTTAAGCTTGTAGCCCAAAGTTTTTTACCTTCATTCAACCTATCGTCAGTGCCAAAAACCTTGTAAAACTGGTAATGATACGCAAGCTCAAGCTTTAAAAATAAACTATCTATGCATTCAATAAACTCTTCTTTATTAGAGTTTAATTTCTGATGCCCAAGAGGAGTCACCTTTTCTTGATGAGAAATCTTTTTTATATTTTCCTGGTTCAATATGTTTTTTATTTTCTTCATTGTCTGTACTTTGATTTCCTAGATGCCTTCTTTTCACATGTTCGATAAATTTAGAATTCCATGTTGTAAAAGCAGCACCATTTTCTTTCCAATATAGTATAAACTCTCTTAAATACTTTGTTGCTGATTCTTTCTTAATATCAGACAATTCAAGAATATCATACACGTCTTCACTTGGTACCCAGTCAGAACTTATTGAAAAAGGAAGTCCTTTATTAGAACTTTGATCCTTAGCCCACTCCCTTCTAATATAGTCAATAAATGATGTATTCCAATTATTTCTTTCTTGACCCCGTTCTTGCCAATACAATCTAAATTCTCTAAGTTTATTTTTGTGAAATTCATCTGAAACCTGGCTCATTTTTAAAATTTCTAATGCTTCCTTTGATGGAACCCATTCTGGATCAATTTTAGTTTTATAAGCATTATTTATTTGTGGAGTTTGAATCTTATAATTAGCAGCTTTGTTATTATTCTCTGCATTAGGAATAAGTTTATAGTTAACTAATTTATTGATACTTATTTCAACAATCTTATGATCCATAAAGGGCAAATCTTTCTTTACTAGATCTATAAGATCTTTAGTATGATTAGAAAAATTTATTTTTTTTGATTTGCAGTACTCAAGTATGATCGCACATTCGAGACCAAGTGTTTCAGCAACTTCTCTTGAAAATGAGATCTTATCGTAATCTTTCAATCGACTAAGAGCCTCTCCTTTTCTCAACCGCATCACTAAGATTTTGAAGGCATGAAACCGTATCTTCCCAGCCTATACAAGCATCAGTAATACTTTGACCATATGTAAGACTGTCCGAGATTTTCTGATTACCTTCAACCAAATGACTTTCTATCATCACCCCTTTAATGTTGTTATTACCGCTAATTATTTGTTCGGATATTTCTTCGATAACAGGTAATTGTCTCTTAAATTGTTTTTGGCTATTTCCATGACTTGCATCAATCATAATAGATTCATTAACTTCAGCTTCTCTAAGCGCAATTAATGTGTCATTTATTGAATCTTTATCATAATTTGGCTCTTTTCCACCTCTAAGAATTATATGAGTATCATTATTCCCAGCAGTTTTAAGCATTGCGATATCAGCTTCTTTGGTAGCCCCAAGGAATACATGAGAATGATTTGCTGCTTGAATGCCATCAATTGCTACTTTGAGGCCACCATTAGTAGCATTTTTAATCCCAATTGGGCATGACAATCCAGAGGCTAACTCTCTATGAATCTGACTTTCTGCAGTTCTTGCACCAATAGCTCCCCAAGAAATAATATCTGTAATGTATTGAGGAGAAATAGGGTCTAAAAATTCTGTACCTGCAGGAAGGTTTAATTTAGCAAGATCTATTAATAATTTTCTTGCCATTTCAACACCCTTACCAATTTGGTAGCTTTCATTTAAATCAGGATCATTAATTAATCCTTTCCAGCCAACTGTAGTTCTAGGTTTTTCAAAATAAACCCTCATAACAATAAGAAGATTTTCCTTAAAATGTATATTTTGTTCTATAAGTTTTTTTCCATATTCGATAGCGCTTTCAGGATCATGAATTGAACACGGACCTACCACAACCAAAACTCTATCATCTTTATCATGGAGAATTTGACTTATTTCCTGCCTTGTTCCGTATACAAGCTTTGAAATGTCATCATTAATAGGGTGTTTATTAACAAGCTCATATGGAGCTGGAACTTTTTGCCTATCAATAATTCTTGTATTGTCAGTTGAGTAATTCATTTTTAGTTCGATATTTCTTACTTGAGCACTAATATTAAATGAATGAAATAAAATTAGTAGAGGTTTGGTAAATATATTGATATCTATATTTTTTTTAAAATTTAATTGCAAAATTAAATAAACCCATAAATACACAATATGTTGTATTAATAGGCACTAAACCTTACACTATGTAGTGTCTATCATGCAAAATACTACTCAAACACAATTAGAGTTTCCGACTGTCATGGGACAACCCTACGAAGTAATTCCTGATGATTTATTTATTCCTCCAAATGCACTAGAACTTTGCTTGGAAACCTTCTCAGGTCCAATGGATCTGCTTTTGTACTTAATTAAAAAAGAAAATATTAATATTCTAGATTTAGATGTTTCAAATATTACCGATCAATACATCGAATATATTAACTTAATGGATGTATTGCAATTTGAATTAGCAGCTGAATATTTAGTTATGGCTGCAACATTAGCAGAAATTAAATCAAGAATGATGCTGCCTCAAGAAGTTCATGAGGATGAAGAAGAAGATCCGAAATCTGCTTTGATAAAGAGACTGCAGGAATACCAAAGATACAAAAGCGTATCGGAAAAAATTGCTGTTTTACCAAGAGTAGATAGAGATTTTTTTACTGCATCAGCAAAATTGCCGGAAATAAAAATTGAAAAAAAAGATTTTCAAATTACAAAAGAAGAACTTGTTGCCATCTATCAAGAAATTATAAGTAGACCAGATTTAAAAACAAATCATCAAATTGATTTTGAAGAACTGTCAACCCAAGAGCGAATACAAATAATTCTTGAGATATTGTCTAAAAGAAATATTATTAGTTTCTCTAAAACACTAAGAAAATCAGAGGGCAGGCATGGAGTTGTTGTTACGTTTTTAGCCTCCTTGGAGCTTGCTAAAGACGGCCACGTGGAACTTATTCAAAATAAGACCGATGAAATATTTCTTAAATCTAAAACTGGAGTGTCAAGTTGAATATTAAATTAATTAATGCTGTAGAAGCTTTGTTATTTGGTGCAGGCCGACCATTAAGAATATCTGAAATAAGAAGTTTTTTAGAATTAGATGGGCTAGTTGCTGAATTATCTGATATCAAAAAATGCTTGAATGAACTTGAAAGTAGATATGAAGAATCATCTCTTGAGATTTCTGAAATTGCATCAGGCTACAGGCTTCAAATAAAACAAGAATTTAGCCCGACTCTTACTCATTTATGGAATGAAAGAACTCCTAGGATCTCAAAGGCCCTCATGGAGACTATATCAATTATTGCCTACAAACAGCCAGTAACAAGAGGGGATATTGAGGATATAAGAGGGGTTAGCGTTAGTACTCAGAGTATTAGATCTTTGCTAGAAAGAAATTGGATAAAAGTATCTGGTTTTAAAGATGCTCCAGGAAGGCCAGCACTTTACTCAACAACAAAAGAATTTTTAGACGACTTAGATATGAAAAACATATCAGACCTTCCAGACCTTCCAGATCCTATTGAACCTAATGAGATTGGTATAGAAGATCAAGCTATATCACAAGCTATTTAATTTTTTTAATGTCAGAAAGGCTTCAAAAGTTCCTAGCCCAAGCCGGCATTGGTTCAAGAAGAAGTTGCGAAAATCTTATCAAAGATGGCAAGGTTTTAGTTAATGGAAAAATAGCAAAACTTGGTACAAAAGTCTCTAATGAAGATGAAGTTGAGTTTGACAATAAAGTCATTAAGTTGAAGGAAGTTGATATAAAGCTCATCGCTCTTAAGAAACCGGAAGGGGTTTTATCTTCCTCTGCTAGGGAAAAAAAAATTCCAATTGTTTATGACTACTTACCTAATTCTGCCAATCAAAGAAATTGGATTTCAATAGGTAGGCTCGATATTAATACATCAGGGCTCATGCTATTTACAAATAATGGGAATTTTGCAAATCACTGTATGCACCCATCTAACACAATAGATAGAGAGTATTTAGTTCGAGCCAGAGGAGATTTTTCAATTGAGAAAAAAAATAAAATGTTGGATGGAATAATTATTGATGGCCAGAAACATCAGTTTACTGATGTAGTAGAGGGAGAAAAGGTTGGAAGCAATCAATGGTTTTCTGTATGTTTAGTAAGCGGCAAAAATAGAGAAGTTAGAAAGATATTTCAATCTTTAGATCTTGAGGTAAGTAGATTGAAAAGAACAAGATTTGGCCCAATTTTTTTACCCTCAACTCTTAAAAAAGGTAAAACGATAGAATTAACTGAAAAGGAAATAAGTGAATTAAAAAATTATGGCAAATGATTCCAAATCGATTAAAGCCCATAAATTCCTTCTAAAAATTTCAAAACGTAATAAACATACAAAGTTTAATAATTATTTAAGTCAGTCAAACATCATATCTATTGATTCAAGAATGGATAAACAAAATGATCTTCAATTTTTTATTGTTAAAACAATAATAGGTCAGCAAGTATCAGTAAGTGCAGCTCGATCTATTTGGAAAAAAGTTGAGATTTACTTGAAAGAAAAAAATAGTATTATTTCAACAGAAGAGCTTGCTAAATGTGGTTTATCTAAGCCTAAAGCAAAATATATTTATGGTGTTATAAATAATAAAGACCTTAAGTCAGTTTCAAAAAAGACATTACAGGCGATGCAAGATAATGAGTTATCTGAATTTTTTTTACAAATAAAAGGAATAGGCCCATGGACATTGGGTATTATTAAAATGTTTTATTTAGGCAATTCAGATACCTTTTTAAATGGAGATCTAGCAATAAAAAAAAGAGCGTTATATTTTTTTAACGACAGTGAATACATGGGTATAGATTATTCACCATATAAAACCTATCTATGCTTATATCTATGGCAGAGTTTGAGCGTTAAACTTGATTAAATTCAATGTACCTTTTATCTGTATTATTACTGAAATCAGATAGCATCCATAAATAATAGTCAGTCAAAGATGATACATCTTTTAATGAGCTTGGATCTTCTGCAGGGTAAGCAAATGCTCTCATAGAAGTCCTAGTTGCACCCGGATCAAAATTAAAAACCTTTATGCTTGAAATAGGTTCTAACTCATCTTGCAAAATTTCAGACATAGATTTTATTGCAGCTTTAGATATGGCATATGCACCCCAAAAAGCTCTTCCTTTTTTTACCACTCCAGACGATGTAAATATAACTCTTGGATTTATTGACGGTTCCATTATTGGGTATAGAAATTTTGTTAATAAGTAGGAGCTTGTTAGATTTGTTTGCATAACTTTATTCCAAGTATTTAGGTCATAATCAATTATTGAAGACATTTTTCCTAATATGGCTGCGTTATGTATAAGCCCATCTAAACATGAAATATTTTCCGATAAAACATTAGCTATTTCTTGCGCCTTATCCTCATCTATTTCATTTAAATCACATTTAACAATCATTGGAGATGTTTTATAAGTTTTTACTATTTTGTCATACACCTTATTTAAATATTCTTCATTTCTAGCTAACAGAATTACATTTGCACCATAAGCACTCAAAGCCATAGCAACTTCTCTACCTATGCCTTTTGAAGCCCCGGTAATTAGTATATTTTTTTTAGTTAAAAAATTTTTTTCAAAAATATTTTCAATGTTCATATGTTTTTGATTGCATCGACTATTTGAGAGGCATTATCCACAATAATTGAGTCCCCATAATCTTGGTCTTTAGGTAAGCTATAGCCATATAAACAACCAATAGTTTTAGTACCAGCTCTTTTACCGGCTATTAAATCATTAGGATGATCACCAACATAAACTGTATGGCTTGGATTAATTCCAACTTTTTCGCAAGCTAATAAAATTCCTTCAGGACTAGGCTTGGATTCTTTTAGGTGATCAGGGCATATTAATATTTTCGAATCTGATAATTCTTCAAAATAATTTACAACTGGTAATGCGTAATCGTATGGCTTATTAGTGACAATTCCAAAAATAATATTAGATTCTTTTATGAATTTTATAACTGAATCTATGCCATTAAATATTTTAGATTCATTAATTAAATTCTTTTTATATTCTTCTAAAAATTCAGTCCTATACATTTGAAAATTAGGGTCTTTTTGATTAATTTTAAACCCAATTTCCGTAAATTTTGCTGAGCCCTCAGAGACAAAAGATCTCACATGATCAAAGTCTAAAGCATTTCTTCCATGTTTTATAAGAATATTATTAAGTGAAGTTACAAAATCTGGAGCAGTATCAACAAGAGTTCCATCCAAATCAAATAATACTAATTTTGTATTAAGATTTTTTAGCATACATTAAATAGTTAACACCTAAGTCATTGTTAAGGTGAGCCTTGTGTGTAATTGGATTGTAAAACATACCTTTAGACTCTATTAATTCAGCAGAACCACTTCTTACAAATGATCCAAGAGATGAGGGCTTAATAAACTTATAAAACTCATGAGTGCCTTTTGGCAATATATTAAATATATACTCAGCACCAACAATTGCTGTAATCCATGACCTAGGATTTTTATTTATGGTTGATAAAAATAAATCACCACCTGGATTTAAAAGATTAATGCATGTCTGAACCAGTAACTTCGGATCAGGAACATGCTCTAAAACTTCTAAACAAGTAACGATATCAAATTTTTCTTCAGAGCTTTTGAGCAAGTCTTCGGCTGTGGACTCTTTATAGAGTATAGATTTATTATTTTCTTGCGCATGAAGTTTAGCTATTTCAATTCCAGGGCCTGCAGCATCAATTCCAGTAACAATTGCACCAGCATCATTCAAAGCCTCAGCAAGAATGCCTCCTCCACATCCAACATCTAATACTTTCTTTCCAACAAGATCAACTTTACTTGCAATATAGCTGGCTCTTAAAGGATTAATAATATGCAGAGGTTTGAAGTCCCCAGATTTATCCCACCATTTTTCTGCGAGTTCTGAAAATTTTTGAACCTCTTGCTGATCAATATTCATTGGGCAATTTTACATCTTATGGATAGATTTAAACATAGGCTATTAAACTAATTTTATGTAGTATAACTACACATATACTCAATAAAAAAATCAATAAACATATACTGTTAGCAATTAAATTGACTTTTCATTTCTATTAAGCTTTACTTCACTACAAATACATACATTTATTAAAAGTGATCATTTCAGCATTAAAATCTAATGACCCAAAAGATCAAAGATCTCCTATCCACCCAGACACACTTTCAGCATTAATTAACACTGGAGCAGAAATTTTTTTTGAGAAAGGGATTGGTGATGGAATAAACACATCTGATGATGAATTTGAGAAAGCTGGAATAAAAGCAACATCGCGATCTGAATGTATTTCAAAATCTAATCTTGTAATCACCAATCAAGCTTTAGGATCTGAGGAACTATCTTTAATTCAATCAGGATCTTCTTTAATCGGCATGGTAAATCCATTTAGTAATCAAGAATTAATAAATGCTTGCGCAGAAAAAAATATTAACTTGATAAGTATGGAATTTATTCCAAGAATTACAAGAGCTCAAAAAATGGACGTTCTAAGTTCGCAAGCTAATTTAGCTGGATATGCAGCCGTTATCGAATCAGCAAAACATCTTTCAACAGCCTTACCAATGATGATGACTGCTGCTGGAACACTTAAGCCTGCAAGAGTATTTGTCATCGGTGTTGGAGTTGCAGGCCTTCAAGCAATTGCTACAGCTAAAAGACTTGGTGCAAGAGTTGACGCATTTGATACAAGAGACGTCGTGGAAGAGCAGGTAAACTCTCTAGGAGCAAAATTTGTAAAGATTGATCTAGGAGAAACTGGTCAAACTGATCAAGGTTATGCAAAAGAACTAACCCCAGAACAAGTTCAAAAACAAAAAGACCTTCAATCGGATGTGTGCGCAAGATCAGATATTGTAATTACTACTGCTCAATTATTTGGAAGACCAGCTCCGCAACTAATAGATAGTAAAACAATTGAGAAAATGAAGCCTGGTAGTGTTATTTTTGATATGGCTGTAGAGTCAGGTGGAAATGTTGAGGGGTCAGTAGCTGATGAAATTATCATTAATAATGGAGTCAAAATTATTGGGATATCTAATTTAGCTTCATCTGTTTCGAACCATGCATCTTTAGCTTTATCAAATAATTACAACCACTGGATTAATGATTTTTACAATAAAGAAGAAAATAAAATTAATTTTGATTTTGAAGATGAAATTATAAAAAGCAGTGTTCTTGTCTTTAATGGAAAGATAGTTAACGAGAGGTTTCAATAACATGGAGATATACACATTATTAGGTTTTGTACTTATATTATCTATTTACTTGGGCCTAGAATTAATTTCAAAAGTACCGAGTACACTTCATACACCCTTAATGTCAGGAGCTAATGCTATATCTGGTATTGCCTTAGTTGGAGCACTAGTTTTATCAACAGACACTAATCTTCAAGGAGCCATTGCTTTTCTTGCGGTTCTTTTTGCTTCAATAAATGTATTCGGTGGTTATTTAGTAACTAATAGAATGTTAAAAATGTTTAAGAAGAAATAAGTATGGGTATTTTTAACGACATAACTGCAATACAAAATATTATCTACATAGTTGCATCTATTTTATTTATTTCTGGGATAAAAATGCTTGGGAAAGAAGATACTGCAGTGAAAGGTAATTTCCTATCAGCTTTGGCAATGTTTATTGCTGTTTCAGTCACAGTAGTAGATATAGTTAACCCAATGGTATTAATAGGCGGTATAGTCTTAGGAGCTATTATTGGATCAACAATAGCTTTAAAAGTAAAAATGACTTCAATACCAGAAATGGTTGCTTTGTTTAATGGGTTTGGTGGCTTAGCTACTTTTTTAATTGCATGGTCTGAGTTTAATTCTATTCCTGATAATTTATTTCAACATATTTTAGTAATGACCACTTTGTATATTGGCGGAGTAACATTTACGGGAAGTTTAGTTGCCTATGCAAAACTAGCTGAAAAAATTAAGATAGCGAAAACATCTATCATTACAAAATTTTTCACGACTATTTTTTATATTTCATTAGCATTTTTATTGTACTCAGCCTTTGTAACCCCGGCTATAGTTCCGGCCTTTGATTTCTTTACTATCCTATTAGTCTTAACACTATTGGGTGGAATCGGTTTTGTTCTTCCTATTGGTGGTGGAGATATGCCTGTTGTTATTTCTTTACTGAACTCCTTCTCAGGCATTGCTGCAGCTTTTGCTGGATTATTATTACTTAATAATGTCCTTATTGTTGCAGGATCTCTTGTTGGGGCAAGCGGCCTTATTTTGACTGTAATTATGGCCAAAGCCATGAATAGATCTATAAGCAATATTTTATTTGTAGGGTATGCAAGCTCTTCTTCCAAAAGTTCTTCAACTGAAGATCAGGGCGAGGTAAGTCCTATTAGCGTTTCTGATGCATATTTAATTTTAGAAAGCGCAAGTTCCGTTTTAATTATTCCTGGATATGGCATGGCAGTTGCTCAAGCTC
>Ga0206677_10004524_pt1 | contig 11325 bp, 9 predicted proteins | sample M130m12015metaG_FD_155475 | JGI IMG/M metagenome (GOLD analysis project Ga0206677, IMG submission 155475) | Ammonia-oxidizing marine archaeal communities from Monterey Bay, California, United States - M1 30m 12015 | ecosystem: Environmental > Aquatic > Marine > Intertidal zone | place: USA... | reverse complement strand
GATTAGTGAGATTTTGGATCGTGCAGAAAAACGCATCGGCTTCCGCCCGTTTGTTATTGAAGATTGTGCGCATGCCTATGGCAGCAGATACAAAGGCAAGTTGCTGGGCAACCACAACAGCATGGCTTGCTTCAGCCTGCAGGCGATCAAACACTTTACCAGTGTTGATGGCGGCTTTATTACCATGCCCAACAAGACGCTCTATAAGCGTGCCAAATTGCTGCGCTGGTACGGTATCGATCGTGAATCACCTCGCGAAGAGTTTCGCTGTGAAGCAGATGTTGAGGAATGGGGTTTCAAATTCCACATGAACGATGTCAATGCCACCATCGGCATGCACAACTACCCACATATAGACAGGCTGGTTCAGGCGTTCAAAGACAACTCTGCCTGGTATGACAAAGAACTGGAAGGCGTCGCGGGTGTTACGAGCATGCGCCGCGATGACTGGGCCGATTCAGCCAACTGGATTCACACCATTAAAGTCGAGCGGCGTGATGACTTCTCACGACACATGGAAGCCCATGGCATCATGACCAGCCGGGTTCATGAACGAAACGACAAACACTCCTGTGTAAGCCAGTACAAAACAACATTACCTAAGCTCGATGAACTGGTTAATGAAATGGTTTGTATTCCAAATGGCTGGTGGCTGTCAGATGACGACCGACAGTACGTTATGGATTGCATCAAGAAAGGCTGGTAACAGCTGCTCTTCTGCTAATGGTCCTGCCACGGACCCGGGCTAGTTCGCACACCCATTACTAAATCTGCAATATCGTTGGTGACGATAGCGATGCGTTGCTCAGCAATCGCGTCGCCCAATAGCGGTAGCGTTGGCAGTGGCTGGTCATCAACCAGCCCAATAATCAATAAGTAGAAATACCGCGCTGTTGTTGTACGGCGCCGGATGCGGCTTGCCAAGTTGTAATCCTCTTCAATACTGTTTTGCGTCGGCCCTTTCTGCCACAGGTGTTTGCGCACATACCAGATATCAGCCAAGCCGATCAGCCACCGCGCTATGGGGCGAGGGAAACTGTTTGCCAGCTTGTCGAAACCACCCCGAGAGAACAACAACGCACCTTCTATGGCACCCACTTCAGTAAACCCGCCGATGTGCTTGAGGTTATCGCTTTGACGATAACGGACACGGGCACCGCGATCGGCCATCAGCATTGTCAGAGCCTTGCCACTGTCATAGTCGGCCTTCTTCAAGCCCATTTTTTCCAGAGCTTCCTGATGCTCTGCTTCCAGCTCATTCCACCCGATCACTTTAAGCCCTACACCAGTGGCTTCACGGGTCTTCATAAATTCTCTGTTGTTATAAATAACAAAATAATCACAGGCAATAGTTGCACCATTTTCTGCGTAGGCATGAATACCATGCATGTGACGAAATGATGTTGGCAACGTAATGTCGTCTTCGTTGTACCAAAGCGGCAAGCACGAAGAGAACACCTCGGCCTGCTGCAGATCCTCTTGGAAATCTTCAAGAAATGGACCGACAGCAAGAATGTCGGAATCCATAAAACAAAACCAATCGGAATCGGTCCGGGCATGCAAAAAGTCGAGCGTCTCGCCATGCGGTACCATACGTTTTTCCGGCATGATCAATAATTCCAGACGATCATCTAATGCGGTAATTGCACGCAGCAAATCACACTCATCATCTGAGCAGCCATTGGCCACCATGCGATAACGACAATCAGACCACCTCAGCAGCGTTGAAATAAAGGGCGTCAAATAACGCACCGTACCGGGTGTATAAATAACGTTAAACTGCAGCTCAGATGTATTCATTAAGTTTGGCAACTGTTCGTCGCGGATAGGCAGTGGGTATAGACCTGAATATATAGCCAAAGCCATCAATTACCAAGACCAAGGCTGCGGACAACAAAAAGCCGGCGTCAAGCCGGCTCTTCAGTCACTTAGCACATTTGCTGATTAGACTGCCGCGGCGTTGCGCACCCGAATAATGATCTCAACATCGCTCTCCACTGTACCCTGAGGCAATTCAGGCAACCCGGTGATCCGCACGGTGGGGTCATCGATATCAGTCAACTCGCCGGTATCAACATTATAAAAATGATGATGCGGGTGTGCCGTCGAATCGTAGAACATCCGTTCCGGATCAACAGCAATCTCGCGAACGATACCTTCCTTCGATAACAGGTTTAAAGTGTTATAGACTGTGGCTTTAGAAAGACGACTGCCCTTCTCTCTTAGTTCCCTGAGTATCTGTTCCGCCGACATATGGCGCGGTATGGCGAGCAATAATTCGCCAATCTCCAGACGCTGCCGCGTTGGACGAACTCCCTTATCACGCAGACGCGCTTCTAATTCTTTTTGTAACCCCAATGCAGGCTCCCCCGAATGCTGCGATAAATAGATGCATTGCTGCCCCTTGCTGACTGGTGATTCTAGCCCCCCCAGCACCAGCGCTGCAAAACTAATACGGTCAACTTGTTTCACCTTTGTCGTTAGTTTCATGAGCAAAGCGCGATAAATGACTATCGCTACTGAAGATTGTTGGTAAGACAATAGCCTCTCAATGAAGAAAATAATGCGACACCCAGCCATCTATCGGTCAACTCTCTCCCCGCGGGTGCTTGGGCACTCCAGGTGATAGCCGTATTTAAGATGGACACAGACCGGCCAGAAAAGACTAACGATCAGTAGAGCGCCGGTCCTTGCCTTCAAGATCAGCAGCGCGACGACCACCGCGTTTCTTTTCCAGAAACAGGTGATCCCAAATCACCAAAGTGACACCAACAGTAATTGCCGAATCGGCCACATTAAAGGCAGGCCATGCGTAATCGCCAATGTAGATCAACAAAAAATCAATAACATGACCGTAAACTATACGATCAATAACATTGCCAATTGCACCGGCAAGCACCAGCGCCAAGCCTAATGACAACACGCGGTGGCGAACTCTGGGCAAGTGCCACTGCCACCATAAAATCACGCCACTGATAATGGTTGCGAGACCGGTAAAAAACCAGCGCTGCCAACCAGACGCATCAGCAAACAAGCTAAATGCTGCACCGGTGTTGTGCAAGCGCACAAGATCAAAAAAGGGGAAAACACTAAATCGCTGGTACAACTGAAAGTTATCGACAACAAGCCACTTAGTGAGCTGATCGAGCACAATGACTGCACCAACGAGCCATAACCAACGCAATGAATCAGGCCCGGAAATAGTTTGGGTATCGGTACGGCGATCAATCTGAGTATTTTCATTGACATCATGCATAGCGACGAACCTCTCCTGAGCCGTCCACGTTATCAGCACAACGACCACAAATCGACGCATGACCAGCAATGCTTCCGACATCTGGACGCCGATGCCAACAACGGCTGCACTTGTCGTTATTACTGCTCGTTACACTTACCGAGAAGCCATCGAACTCTTTAGCGTCGGATGGCTTTTGTTCCGCGTCGACAACACGAGCCTCCGACGTAATAAACACGAACCGCAATTCTTCAGCAACGCTCTCAAGAGCTGCTTTAATCGCACCATCGGCATAAACGGTAACATCTGCCTCTAATCCTGAACCCAAAGTTCCGGCAGCACGCTGATCTTCTAGAGCCTTTGATACGCACTCACGCACTATAATCAAACTACTCCAGTCGATATTCTGCTCCGCCACAACCGGAATATTATAAAACTGGTCAAAGAACACTGAAGCCTCCCGCTGCCCTGGTAACAACACCCAGATCTCTTCAGCAGTAAAACTTAGAATCGGAGCCAGCAACCGAACCATTGCTTCGCTTATATGGTACATCGCTGACTGAGCCGAACGCCGGGGATGGCTGTCAGCTCCCGTTGTGTAAACACGGTCTTTAATAATATCAAGATAAAACCCGCCCAACTCAACCACGCAGAAGTTATGCAATAACTGATAAGCACGATGAAACTCGTAAGCCTCATACGCCGATAAAACCGATTCCTGAAGCTGCGCCATGCGCTGCACAGCCCATTTGTCCAGCTCTACCAAATCATCAACATTAAGAAGGTTTACTGAAGGGTCGAACCCATTCAGATTGCCCAACAGAAAGCGCATCGTGTTACGCATACGCCGATATGAATCGGCAACACGCTTGAGTATTTCATCCGAGACCGTCATCTCGCCACGATAGTCAGTCGCAGAAACCCATAAGCGCAGAACGTCGGCACCAAGGCTATTGGCAACAGTCTGCGGAGCCACCGTGTTACCCAATGACTTAGACATTTTGTGGCCTTTCTCATCGACCGTGAAGCCATGAGTCAATACCTGCTTGTATGGCGCAGTGCCATTCATAGCTACCGAACTCAGTAATGAGCTTTGGAACCAACCACGATGCTGATCGGAACCTTCTAGGTAAAGATCGGCCGGGTAAACCAATTCATCCCGACTGGTCGTAACGCAGTGATGCACCATGCCCGAGTCCATCCAAACATCCATTGTGTCGGTAGTGCGTTCGTAATGATCTGCAGTAGCGCCTAGAAACTCAGAGGGATCTGCATCAAACCAGGCATCAACACCCCCGGTGTCCATCTGGTCTGCGATAGCGTCTAACAAAGCCGGAGTGTCGGGGTGCAACTTGCCAGTTTCTTTATGCACAAATAACGGCAGTGGAACACCCCAGGTACGTTGCCGTGAGATACACCAGTCTGGGCGACCCGAAACCATGCCCTCGATGCGCTGCTCACCCCATTCAGGAATCCACTCAACCCCACCAACTGCTGTTAATGCGTCGTTACGTAAACGATTTTGATCCAGGCTAACAAACCACTGCGGTGTGGCGCGAAAAATGAGTGGCGTTTTATGACGCCAGCAATGTGGAAAGCTGTGAGTAAAAGCAACCTGATGAAGCAAACGGTTCTTATCCTCAAGCAGCTGAACAATGTCCTTCGCCGCTTTATAGATGTGCTGGCCACCAAAAATACTGGTGCTTTCCAGATACACACCATCACCTGCCACTGGGTTATCGAGCGGCAAATCATATTGCACTCCTACAGCAAAATCCTCCAGACCATGGCCAGGTGCCGTATGAACCGCGCCTGTGCCGGCATCGAGAGTCACATGCTCGCCAGTAATTACCGGAACAACTCGATCATAGAAGGGGTGATCAAGCTGCAATCCCTCAAGCAACAAACCCGGGAAAGTTGCCAGTACCTGTGTATCTTCGGCACCAAAACGCGCTAATGCTTCAGCGGCGAGCCCTTTGGCCAGAACCAGCCTTTCGACCTCATCATTTATGCTGGCCTCAACCAGCAGATATGGCAATTCAGGGTTCACTGCCACAGCCTGATTGGCTGGCAGAGTCCAGGCCGTGGTAGTCCAAATCGGAATCGATACTTTGCAGTCTTTTCGATCTAACTCAGTCTCGGCCTGTGCATCAACCAAACAAGAATAAAGCTCATCGGGTTGCGTTACAGGAAAACGCACATCGATAGCCACCGATTGCTTGTCCTGATACTCAACCTCGGCTTCGGCAAGTGCGGAACCGCAGTCGAGACACCAATGGACCGGTTTATAACCGCGATACAGATGCCCGTTTTCGATAATCTTCTTAAAGCCACGCACCTGATTCGCTTCGAACTGCGGATCGAGAGTTAGATAGGGGTTATCCCAATCAGCCAATACGCCAAGACGCTTGAAGTCTTCACGCTGACCATCCACCTGGCGCATTGCGTAGTCACGGCAAGCCTGGCGGAACTCGGTGGCATTGAGCTTATGCCCTACCTTGCCTTTCTTCTTCTCAACCTGCAGCTCTATGGGCAGCCCATGACAATCCCAGCCGGGAATATACGGCGCATCAAACCCTGCCAAGGTACGCGACTTAACGACGATATCCTTAAGCACTTTGTTTACCGCATGACCGATATGAATAGGTCCGTTTGCGTATGGAGGTCCATCCATTAACACAAATTTCGGCCGGCCAGCTGAGCGCTTGCGAATTTCGCCATAACGATCTTCCGCATACCACTGTTTCAACATGCCGCGCTCACGATTAGCCAAATTGGCTTTCATCGGAAACGATGTGCTCGGAAGGTTCAAGGTATCTTTGTAATCTGTCACAACTTCATCCAATTCATTTAATTATGCCTTCAGACACAAGCCAGAATTTGTCTCGCTTGCGCCGCATCGACATGCATTTGTTCCCGCATGCTATCGAGATCCAGAAACTTTTCTTCATCGCGAAGTTTGCTCACAAACTCAACATCGATATATTTACCGTAGATATCAGCCGAGAACTCGAAAATATGCACTTCGAGAATAGGCTCAACACCGTTAACCGTAGGCCGCGTACCCAGACTTGCAACGGCATCCAACGGCATATTGCCAAGGCCTAACACCCGCACCGCAAATATTCCCGCCAACGGACTCAATTTTCGATTTAACTTCAAATTTGCGGTTGGAAACCCAAGGGTATGCCCTAGACGCTGCCCCGGCACCACCCTTCCCGACATCCGATATGAACTGCCAAGCATTCGGCCGGCTTTATCCAGATCACCGGCAAGCAGGGCTGACCGGATCCGGGTGCTCGACAGACGTTCGCCATCCAGTTCCACGCTGGCAACCTCTTCGACGGTAAAACCATATCGCTCACCTGCCAGAATCAAATCATTAATTGTCCCTTCGCGGTTGCGTGCAAACCGAAAATCATCGCCGACCACCAAATGCTTAACATTCAGCGTTTGCGTGAGCAACTGCCCAACGAACTCATCGGGTGCTAATGAACTCAGCGAACGCTCAAACCGGGGGCAATAGAACACATCGATGCCGAAAGCCTGTAAAGCCCTAAACTTCTCGCGGAACCGCATTAGCCGCGCGGGCGGCGTTGTGACACTGAAATACTCCTGTGGCGTCGGCTCAAACGAAAATACCAGTGCGGGCAGGCCACGATCACGGGCCGCATCCAACACGCGCCCAAGAATCAGACGATGGCCTGCATGCAGGCCATCGTACACACCAATAGTGGCTACACAACCATCGCGCAGCACTGCTGGATTCTTGTTGGGTCGGCGGATCAGTAACATCCCGGCATCATCAATTTTAATTAGGGGCTGACCCCTATGCTATTCCAACAGCCAATTATAAGGAGTGGTTCGAAGATTTGATACGCAGATCTGAAATACGCAGTCCGATCGCGAACAACGCAGCGAGATACGCAACCGCCCCACCGAGCACCAATACACCAAGCCACCATGCTCGTGTCGCTGCAGATACCTCGTACCATTCACTTAACGGCGGAGCGAATTCGAGCAAGAGCATCGCCATCAGCGCATTCGCCAACAACAACCGCAGCAGCAAGCGCCGCCAACCGGGCAATAAATGCAGCACCCCGGCGCTCCGCAGACCTCTAAATAGGAGAAATGCATTCAAAAGTGCGCTCAATGCGGTAGCCACGGCCAGGGCCGTATGCGGACCTGGAAAATCATTCTCTAGCCATAACGAAACAAGAATCAAATTCAAAACCAGATTCGCCGCCAACGCCACCAAGCCAACCTTGACCGGTGTCTTTGCATCCTGACGAGAAAAATACCCAGGCACCAGAATTTTCACTAGCGTAAAACCAACTAAGCCAAAGGAATACGCCATCAAACTCATACGAGCCATTTCGACAGCTTCAATATCAAATAAGCGACCATAAAATATGGTGGCTATTGCTGGGCCAGCCAAGACAAAAAGCCCTACCGCTGCCGGAGTCGATATCACGGCAACTAAGCGCAACGCCCAATCCAGCGTGTGGGAAAACTCGTCCATAGAATCACCGCTAAAGTGACGCGACAAATTGGGCAATACGACAGTGGCCAACGCAATGCCAAACACGCCGAGCGGAAACTCCATTAAACGATCAGAAAAGTACAGCCAGCTAACGCTGCCCGTAATCAAAAACGTAGCAATCATCGTGTCAAACAAAATACTAATCTGCGCAACCGATGAGCCAAACAGCGCCGGCGCCATGAGCTTAACGATTCGACGCACGCCCGGATCATGCCAACCCCAGCGCGGCATGCCTAACAGTTGAATTCCGCGGAGAAATGGCAACATAAACAGCAGTTGTGCCAAGCCAGCAACAAACACGCCAACAGCCAATACAATGCCGGGATTAGAGCTGTATGGCGCGACATAGATAGAAAAACCAATAAGCACTACATTTAATAACACCGGCGCAAAAGCCGGTGCCGCAAACTTCTTATAAGTATTAAGAATGCCGCCAGCTAGAGCTGTTAACGAAATAAAAAACAGGTAAGGAAATGTAAACCGCAGCATATCGGCGGACAATGCGAACTTATCCGCACTGTCCGGAGCCGGAGAAAACAACCAGCCCATGCCAAACATCGAAATCAATATCGGCGAAGCAATAACGCCCAACGCTGTGAAGACAAATAAAATAATGCCCAGAGTGCCGGCAACGTTATTGGCTAGAGACTGCAATTCCTCATGGCTGCGCTGATCTTCATACTCGGCAAACACCGGCACAAACGCCTGAGAAAAAGCGCCTTCAGCGAAAAATCGCCGGAAGATATTAGGAATCTTGAAGGCGACGAAAAAAGCATCCATCACCAGACCGGCACCGAAGAAACGCGCATAGACCATATCGCGCGCCAGTCCGAGCACACGAGATAGGAGTGTCATAGACCCCACTACCAGAGTGGATTTGAACACCCCCCCGGCTTTTTCAGCGCCCTGTTTTGAGTTATCCGCCTCAGACACCATCAAATCCTTAAACATATGCCGAAAATTTGCGCGTCCCGAGCAACGAATTGCCTGAAGGTTCAGCCTCAGCCAGCGAAGCCTTTTCAGCTAACACCCCTGTTCGCACCTCTCACATTCCGCCTATTCTATACACTTCAGGCTGTATATAGGTGCTCAGCAGCAGCAGCTCTCTAAGAAATACGAAAAAAGGCGCAGCGCATCCCAATTCCAAGTACGGGGAAATATTGACATCAGGCTCTCAAATCTGAAGAATACGCATCCTCTATAGGGCACCGAGCACTAGCGAGGCCCGAAACGACCGCAACTGCTGCTGTCGTACACCGATTAGAATTAGCACAGGATACCCACGTGGCAAATATTAAATCAGCAATCAAGCGCGCAAAAACCAGCGAAAAGCAGCGCCAGCACAACGTTGCTTTGCGCTCCCGAATGCGCACGGCCGTCAAGAAAGTCGTTGCGGCCAGCGAAGCTGGCGATGTCGACGCGGCCAATGCCGCCTTCAAAACCGCTCAACCGGCAATCGACAGCATGGTGAACAAGGGCTTGATTCATGGCAACAAAGCTTCACGCACTAAAATTCGCCTGAACAAGCGTATCCGCGCTATCGGTGCTTGAACTCAAAATCCGCTCTAAAACGTATTCACAAAAAACCCGGCTGAGTGCCGGGTTTTTTGTGAATACGTTATTGCTACGCGAAAATAACGCAGTATCTAAATCGGGCTGTATGGCTTCTCTGCCTGCGTTTCATCAGCGGCATCCTGCTTAATCTCCTCAAGGCGCGACATGATGTCGCCGGCCAACTTACGCGTACCCTGACCACTAACCGCACTAATACGGTAAACATGCCCCTCCCACTTCAGCGCCGCGACCACGTCACTCTCTACCTGTGCGCAATCTTCAGCATCAAGTAAGTCGGCTTTGTTTAATACCAGCCAACGCTCTCGCTCCGCTAATTCAGGGCTGAATTTATCCAATTCGTTAAGAATGCTTTGAGCATCTTCAACCGGCCTGCCCGTGCCTTCCAAAGGTGCCATATCAATAACATGCAATAAAATACGGGTACGATTTAGATGACGTAAAAAGCGTGTGCCCAACCCCGCACCATCAGCCGCACCTTCAATCAAGCCAGGAATGTCAGCCATCACAAAGCTGCGATGCGCCTCCAGCGCCACCACACCTAGGTTTGGGTACAGGGTGGTAAACGGGTAGTCGGCGACCTTAGGTCGAGCTGAGGATACCGAGCGTATTAATGTCGACTTGCCTGCATTCGGCAAACCCAGCAGACCAACATCCGCCAGCACAATCAACTCCAAACGGAGATTTCGGGCCTCGCCCTGACTGCCTGGTGTAGAACGCCTGGGAGCTTGGTTCAAACTGCTCTTGAAATGCACATTACCCAAACCACCCTTACCACCAACCGCCACAATCAAGCGATCACCATGCCCGGTAATGTCACCAATCAGTTCGCCTGTGTCATTTTCAATGACACGGGTACCGCAAGGCACAGGCACCTCCAGAATATCTCCGGATTTACCCGTGCAGTTCCGCTTGGCGCCGGCCTCACCACTCTCGGCCTGATATTTACGCGTCATGCGAAAGTCTGCCAGCGTATTTATGCCTTCATCACCAATTAGCGCAACATCTGCACCGTCGCCACCATCACCACCGTCGGGACCACCGCGAGGAATATATTTCTCGCGGCGAAAACTGGAACTGCCCGCACCACCGTCACCGGCACGAACTCTTATTGTAGCTTCATCAACAAATTTCATAGCGTCATTCTACCGCTGATTAAACATCAGCTCAGACATAAGTAACCGGAATAGCTGTTGTGTACTTCAACTCTTCCATAGAAAAACTCGAACTCACATCTGTGAATTCAAGCTTATTGATCATTGTTTTATACACCCGATCAAAACTCTGAATACTTGGCACCACCACGCGCAGCAAATAGTCCGTATCACCGCTTAGGCGATGTGCCTCGATAATTTCGGGAGTGCTGTTAACAACGTCCCTAAACAAATCAACCCAATCGGCTGCATGCCGATTAGCCCTGACAGAGACAAATACTGTGATGCCAACGTTCATCTTCTCGCGGTCCAACAATGCGACCCGGTTGCGGATGTAGCCCTGTGCCTCAAGACGCTGAATACGTCGCCAACAAGGGGTCGTCGTTAAACCCACCTGAACGGCCACCTCGGCAGCCGTCAACATAGCGTTTTGCTGCAACAGCCCTAATATCTTTCGGTCTTTAGCATCCATAGTATTTAATTCTAAAAAAATTCATTTAAACGGTAATAATTTTCCACTATTTGTTTGTATCTAGCAATATTTGCAAGCACTTTGCGCCGTAATACCTATATTCTACTGAGCAAAGCCATGGAGTGCGCCTTGCAACTTGCAACACAAACCCATCACCCGGCGCTAAGCCGTTTTCCGACAGGCAGGAGCACCCAGCTCGAAGCGTTAGTCAGCTCCGTCAGAGCATCGCTGAGCCTGCGTATTGAGGAAACAGACGAGGTGACACCTATTGTCGCCTCACAACTGCGCAGCTTCCTATCGGCCAGAGAACTGCTAAACCAAACTCAACGGCAACCTAATGCCCATCGTT
>Ga0206677_10004523_pt1 | contig 11327 bp, 7 predicted proteins | sample M130m12015metaG_FD_155475 | JGI IMG/M metagenome (GOLD analysis project Ga0206677, IMG submission 155475) | Ammonia-oxidizing marine archaeal communities from Monterey Bay, California, United States - M1 30m 12015 | ecosystem: Environmental > Aquatic > Marine > Intertidal zone | place: USA... | reverse complement strand
GGCTTTCTGTTGCCCGTTTGCACTCATTCTCCAAAGGTCGGTAGATGAGCCTTCGGTAACGGGGATATTTTTTTGTTCACACAGTTGAATAATCTCTGAACAATCTTCATCCCTGTCGACTAAAACAAGTTTAATTTCAACCCCATTTCCAAGTGCTTTTAGAACCTCATCAGCTCCAGTAATTTGAAGGGACACACCCCTCCGATACTCCACTTACTCATGAGTGAATCCCCCGTAGGGGGTCACAATTGCGCGTCGCGGTCTTCAAATAGGGGTGGCAAGTCGCCAAACTGCTCCAAGGAGTAGGTGATGTACAATGGCTAAGGGTCTTTACCAGCATGTTCGTGAAACATGGAACAAACCAAAAGCAACACAAACCCATCAACAGCGTCAAGACCGCATGGTCCAATGGCGCCGAGATCCTGTTAACTGTCGAATCGACAAACCAACACGTATCGATGCTGCTCGCCGCCTTGGTTACAAGGCTAAGCAAGGAGTCATCATGGTCCGAACTCGTGTTCGCCGTGGTGGACTTCGCAAAGGTAAGATTCACATGAAGCGTAAACCTTCCAAGGCTGGTATCAACAAGATTACCATGGCTAAGAACACACAGCGTATTGCTGAAGAACGTGTAAACCGTCACTTCCCTAATCTGGAAGTTCTCAACTCCTACTGGGTTGGACAAGATGGTAAGCACAAGTACTTCGAAGTAATCATGCTAGATCCTTCTCACCCAGCAATCAAGTCCGATAAGGACCTAGGCTGGATTGCAGATACACACCACCGTGGACGTGCATACCGTGGAAAGACAAGCGCTGGTAAGCGTGGACGCGGTCTACACAACAAGGGTAAGGGCGCAGAGAAGCTACGTCCTTCCTTGAAGGCACGTGGAAACATCGGCAAGTGATTTGTTTATTTTGCTGATATTAATCAGCAAGTGATTTCAAGTACGATGTACTAGTACGTTGTTATATGGAAGCACAAGCATACTATGAATCGTTATTAGCCCAAGGCTATGAGTCGGCTGAAGCAGAAAAGTACACTCGTGAACACTATCCTGAGTTTAGTTTAACTCCAACTACACTACCGCCTGTTGCAAACTCTACTCCAGCACCTGTAATGATCGATACATCAGCGCCCATGCCAATGGGTGCAGGAATACCTGCTTCAATGCCCATGGGCGCTCCAGGTTTAGTTGGAATACCAATTCAAGCAGGAGCGCAACAAGTCATAATTCAACAAAGCAACAAAGGCCGAGTATGGCGATGGTTTAACGGTATATTCGGGATTATTTTCTCCCTTGCCATGCTGTGGGTTTCCAATTTCATAAGAGAAACATGGGATGTACTTGGTGACGAGATTTCGAAAGAGATCGAGAATCTGAATTTCTTGGAAAAGACTCTAATCGGGGATTTCGTTGCAGATGTAGAATCTATGATTTCTACATTTTCAACAATCTACACAATCGTCATGATAATTTCAGTTGCAATGTTAGTGGTCTCAATTATCCAATTTATGAATAAACCTTGGGGCGGCAAAGCGTTCCTTGGAGTTGCAGGATTATTGTTGGTAGTATTGCTTGGAGCCGCCATATATGAGTATACAGCAATCAATAATTTAATCGACGAAGTTAACGAAATGGATGGAGATGAAGACCTTGAAAACATTGAGTTTATGGAAACTCCAGGATTTATTGGCTCGGCTTGTACGAGTGTTTGTTTCTTGATTTTCGCATTGTTAGCATTCCTCGGCAGGCCTAGAAGTGGACAGGTAGTTCAATTGCAAATGTAATCTTAGATTGCATCACAATTCCGCCGTTGGGTTCATTGAGGGCCGACCGCCTCGCTCAGTCAGGGAGGACTATCTGTGGTTGCAGATTTGAGCATTTCACAATTGAATGGCAAGGACATCTATTTGCCTGATGGTCGCCATTTAGGGGTCGTTGGAGAGACCGTAGTCAACGGTGCAGAAATGCGCGCTACTCATCTTTTCGTAGCAGATTGTCCTGAAGAATTAGTAGAAAATGGAATTCATCTGACAATTCCATGGCGCTGGGTTCGCTCAATCGGTGACGTCGTTATTCTACGATGGTTCCCTGAGACTCCTATTCCTTACGAACACTGAGGTGATAAATTGAGCCTTGAAGTGCACGTACTTGGAACATCATCCGCTAGACCTGCTCAAGGTCGTTCAGTATCGGGCTCAATCGTTGAAACATCAGAAGGCATGTTCGTTGTAGATTGTGGTGAAGGTTTCCAAAACCGATTGGTAAACTATCGGTCAGAGATGAAAGCTCACGCAGGAAGGCGGTTGAGAATGTCAAGAGTTTCTGCAATTCTCCTCACACATGGCCATCTCGATCACACATGGGGAGTTTTACCTTGGATGCAAACCATGGCATTAGATGGCCGTAAGGATAAGTTGTGGGTAATCGGCCCTACTACCCCTGGAGTAGTTGATACACTACTTGGTTCAGAAGGAGAACCTGAAGTAACTCCTTCAGACTTAGTCATACAATATGACATGTGGATGGACCTAGGAGCTAATAGCGAAATGTTGGGATATGAAGTTGAATGGATATTAGGGGATGGAGAAAGATGGGTAAACATGAACGATGGTTCACAAGTAGATTTGCCCCAGCCTCTCAAAAACATCACAATTTCTGCACATACAACTCAGCACACGGTGCCTTCCTGTGCTTGGAAAATATCTACTGGGGGGAAGAAAGGAAAGTTCAACAGAGAAGCAACTCAAAATTTGCCGGATGAGATTAAAGCGGCATTAGCATCCGGCAATGATGTTGAATATGAAGGCGAATTACTTGAAGCAGTCAACTTTCGCTCCAATTACCGGCCAGGTCAGTCAGTAATAATATCGGGAGATACTGCAGAGCAAGCAATCGATTCTGAATGCGATCTTCTAATTCACGAAGCAACATTCTTGAAGACACATACTGATATTGCAAACGAGCATTTACACTCAACAGCGGCTGGTGCAGCCAGAACCGCAATCGAATGTAAGGCAAAACATTTGGCGCTCACACATTATTCAGGTCGGCTAGAAGACCATACTGCTTCTCTAAATGAAGCAAGAGAAATTCATTCCTCTGTTGTCGCTCTTTCAGATGGGGATAGGCTAGTTCTGAATGATGACCATTCTCTACAACATCTGATTAAATCATCCGCAGGGTGGAATCAACAAGGTTGAGTCAATTTGAAAGCCGAGACTCATGTTTGCTATCACATGAGTGCCCCGCGATTGCTTGTATTACTGCTGCTCGGACTACTTATTGCTCCAATGGTAAGTGCCACGGATGGTAGAGCAGCACCACAGTGCGCTCAATTAGACTTGTCAGATGTAATCTCTTCAGGTTCAGGAGTGGCAGTCGAAACAGGCGCTTGTCTCATAGTTGATATTGGCGTGAGGATTTCTGATACAACTTTAGCTATTGATTACGAAGTAATGGATGATGCAATGGATGTGCTATTATTCGACCAGAATAATATTCAAACTTACAATAATGGTCAAAATTATCGAAACGCATTCACTCCTGAAGGTTCATTTGAATCTATGTTAGGTACTGAATGGTTTGACTGGGCCCCTCCGCAATCATTCAGCGCAAAAAATTGGTATGTCGTTTTTGATAATACGGCACATGATGGTGATGGAGGACTGGGCGATCAAGGTGGTTCAACCGCCCGCTTCAAGATACAATTGGCCCCTGCATCAACAGAGCAGTATCCTTTCACTCACAACACATTCGTAGTTGAAGCCGGACAAAAAGCCAACCTTGGGACATTCAACGTCGATGGTGGAACCGAGTTTTCTTACTGGGCGCACCCAATCTCGGGAACCGGCGATATGTTCATTCAATCTGATAATCAGCTGGGGGGAGACCTGATTATCTCTGGTTCTGACATGAATAACTTTGGAGGCCAAGAGACTACTCAATTAGATTGGACAGTCCCGTCTTTCTTAGATTTGAAAAATCTGAATCTAATGGTTGAAGCAGGTTCTACTGATCTTCACTTCACAGTAAAGTCGTGGTTCGACCCAGTTCTTGCTCCTAACGTCGTAGATTATTCAAACAGCGCGACAACAATCGGACAACCGATTACTCTAGATGCTAGTAATTCCCCAAATAGTTTGCAACAAATTAGTTCACTATCATGGGATTTTGATTCAGACGGAGTTTACGATCAAGATGGAGAATTAGTCGAAGCCTCTTGGTCAACTCCCGGCGTCAAAATAATCAATCTACTTGCACAGTCAGTAAGCGGAGAAACCACACTGACAAGTCATCAAGTAACAGTGTCAGATGTAACTGACCCTACTGCAGTGATTACTGGAGTAGGCGGGGTGCTAGATATCAATGGTAACCGAAGATTGCTAAGAATTTCTGACCTTACTTTACAGGCTTCTAATTCCTTTGATGACCATGCAATCGCCTCTGCATCTTGGAGTATTGACGGTACGACAATGTCTTCAGCATCTCAATACACAGTTAGCTGGTCTGAAATAGGAACCCATCTGGTAACTCTTACTGTAACGGACCCATCTGGGAATATGGGGTATGCAAATTCTACAATAATCGTTTATGATTCCACGGTTCCGATTTTAGTAACTAGCGATATTTCAGATATCAAGGAAGTAACCAAAGGCGATGAAATGGAATTTAAGGCCAAAGCTGTAGATGAATGGGATGATGAGGATACTCTACTTTTCACCTGGGATTTGAATCTAGATGTTGACTCAAATGGAGATGGTGACACAACTAACGACCCAGATTACACTGGTAGAATTTTAACTAAGACATTCGATTCATCTGGAAAATATAGATTCGCCCTAACCGTTTATGATAATTCTAATAATACCGATTTTGAAATCTTTGAATTACAAGTTGTAGACCCTGCGGATGGAGGGAACCTCTTCGGTATAATTGCGATAGTTTTCCTGGTTGCAATTATTGTTTCAGGAGTTGTACTATTTGGATATAAAGGAGTTCAGAGAAGGCATGCTATTGATATGTTAGTTGAGAAAGGTTTGTCTTTAGAAGAAGCCAACGCAAGATTATATGAAGTGGCAAAAACAACAAAATTACCCACTTTTGCCAAGGCTCTTCAAATGGCAGGCATCTCCGACGGAGGGGTGGTCAAATCATCAGAACAGATTGCGTCTGAAGAGAAGGCTAGTGAATTCGCATCAATTTATGGAAATGACCAGCAATCTCAGATTGACCCTAATGCAGGATTCAGGCCTAGCCCCCAGGTTCGTCAAGTAGACCCAGCAATTGCCAATGCGGCGTTAGCAGCCTTTGAAGAAGAACCCCTGCCGAAGAAATCTGCACCTCCAGCCTCTACAACTGGAAAAGTCAGAAGTGGAGGTGTATCTTTACCTCCTATCAAGCAACCATCTAACCACACTCTGAAAACCAATTGTACGTCCTGCGGTAAAGCGTTTGCAGTCACAATGCCCGCTGCAATAAGCAGTGCAGTAGTGGCGTGTCCAGCGTGCGGCAGTGATCAATTATTCGAACGTTGAAAACAGTATTTCTCGCGCTCGCGAGAGGGATGGTTTCATTTGTGTGTGCGAACCCAATTAGTATTGATGTCAGCAGAAGGTGTGCGAGTTCTCCATCGCGGAGTTCCGCAACCACTCGATTCGAGGAGGGTTGCAATAGTCCTCGTCATCGTGATGTTTTTACCAATCTTCAATCCTGTTTCAGCCAATGAAAATGTAGGCAGAGATGATTTCGGCATCTTAGAAACAATGGCAAATGCACTTACTGAACAGAGAGATTCAGGCGAAGAAGAATTAGCCCGTAATGGAGCAGAGAGTGTGTTGAGTGCCTTGGAATCTAGAGGTCGAGAGATCGGCGATGGCGATGCACTATTGGCCACAGATGGTATACTTGGAGACATCTCAATGCGTCAAACTACGCCACTAGAGCCTTCTCATCCAAGGCCGTATGAATTGTTGACAAACCCTGACACACATCCTGATGGGTGGCCGGATAATCTCCTCGATACATTATTCGAACTCCCTCCTTCATTCAACGACCCATTGGCTTTCGGAGCCAATACTTATTCGTTGTACGTTAATTACACTGCTAGAAATAACGGACCGCAATACGAAGCCTGGGATTATGGGACGTTTACTGGAGACATATTGTCATTTGAAGACACGGGCCTGTTCGAGAATGCGGTTGACCTTGATGGCGACGGCAGTAGCGATGTTGCAGTCGGCCTATCCATAGTTGGCTTAGGTCAGAGAGGAGAGGGCTGGGACGTTAACTTTGGAGATGGAGTTTTACCATCTATCGAATCGATTTGGATACGTCCTAATTTTCAATGGAAGGTAAGGGTACTCGACTATAACAGCCCATTGTGGGACGATATGGCTAGCATGGAAGTATCGCTTATGAAAGGCGTCGCATATGATTTGACATTGACTACTGAAGGGGAATCGTATGCCCTTATTATCGATTCACGTTTCACCCAGCCACCTCATGATTTCCAAGTTCGAGTTGGATTAGATCAGATGACTCTGAATGTAACTCAAACGTTCACAAGCATAGTTGATGTCCTAAATATCTTCAACGGAGGAGACGATTCCGGTTTGGAATTAACGTCCGTTACCGCTCCTTACGCGATTTCGATTTCTAATCCAAATCGTAATTCCCAAAATGAACAGACTGATTGTGAAGACTCATCGTGGTACGACCCAGTGTTAGATCATGATGAAGAAAGCCGTGTGCATAAATGCGGATATTCCATTGGGATTGGATATGTCCATTATAATCAACCAGATGCAGAAGGTAATCGCGCTCTAGATGAGGTAGGGTATATCGATGTAGGACTTCATCCAATTACTGGAAGCACATTGATTCCGGAAGAAGTAGATTTGGTAATCCGAAATGATAATGCCGGAGAAAATTCATTTGACAATATTGAAATCTTTAGCGATACAGATGCTGACCTATGGTTCCATTATTTCGAAGACCGTTCCGCACATATTGAGGAAGGAGGCCAGATTGGTAACATCACAGATTCTAGAGGTTGGGTCAGAGATTTACCTAAGGGCACACTACCTCAAGAAGAAATCGACGCCATATTTACTCTGATTGGAGAGGCACCTGGCTCTTCCAACTTCCCAGGCGAGATGCCTAACAGACTTTCATTAATCATCTCAATCAAGAATTATACAGCCGACTTAACTACAAATGTAGGAGACACAAGCTTAATTCTAGACCCGAGCGATAGTCGCTGGAACAGTTTGATTCTAATTGCAGGGACTGAAAGAATTTCAAAGATTGAGTATGTTTCCACATTCGTAAGGCATGGATATGCTAGTGATTCTTCATCAATGGAAGTCGAGTTCCTGGATATACCCGAAGTCATTGTCGTGTTCGGAACATTCGAGATTCCTTCATCTAATCGAGTAAGGGTAGAGTTTGGTACAGCTCCAGATCTCTTGAGCGAAGTACTGGATAACGTTATTCTCAATTTAGTAGAGATTGTACTAGATTTAGGAACAATTCTCAATGGATTACCCGAAGCCATTGTAGGTACTGCTGGCGAGTCGAGTGGGGAAATAATAATTCAATTCTATAATCAAGTTAGAGAGACTTGGTCTTCAGGAAGCACTCGTGAAGAAATGACTGCTGGTAGCATAAAACTAGCAATTGGTAGTAGCCCTCATCCTGTGATGAATAGAAGTCATATTCTGCTGGGTGAAGATGTTGATTATACAAACGATGAAGGCAAAGTTGACGGTAAATATGGGTGGATTAATGACCCATTAGTTCCGGTTGGAATGAGTGTTTCAGTCACCGATATCTCCGGATTGAGTTACTCATATGTGCAAGATACCGACTTACGAACAATATCTCTTGCTGGATTATCTGGCGAGGAGTTAATCATTGGTCATCTCAATCATTCTTCGAATACTACAGACGGAGAGGTTAGACAATTCGCATCAATTTCTAATCGGCCGGAGTTCCTGACTATCAGTCAACAAGGAACCGACATTTTTTACAATGCTACTGGGGAAATTGGAACAATAACATACAGTGCAGAAGGAAACGGACAGTATAACGCAATGAGGCTGAATGATCTACCATCGAAATTCGATTTGAAACTAGGAGATACTCTAGCTTTCGTAGCCGAAGAAGGAATTGGTTCTGTTGAAGTTCAGATATCCAATGCTACAATTCCACTAACTATGGATGATGACCATGCTCGGTTCTGGATTGACCAGAACTCTGGTGAGGCTAGTATGTCTCTGAAACTGTCTAATTTGACTTCAGTTATTCTTTATCCACCTGATGAGCCAGGCGCTGTCGGTGAAAGAGGAAATAGCCGAATGGTGATGAATCGTTCAGGTTCCGCTCCATTCAGTGTTTTGATGGAGGATGTGAGCGAAAGAGATGACAAGTTCCTCGGGCTTTCAGGCAAAGTCTACCTTGACCCACTTCCTGCGAATGTTACTCTTTCATTACCATCTTCCGAAAAATCAGACATTATTTCAGTTCCTGAGTTCGGCCAAGCAGATGGGGTATTGTCACTGTCTTTCTTCCTTTCAGGAATGATTGACTTTGGAGCTTCAGTAAATGACTTTGCTGTAGAAAGCATGGTCGACTTAGGGGATGCATCTAATGTTAGAAGCAACATGAGTTTGGGCCTTGATTTGCTAACCGGCGAGGAGTTTGACATCACTCTTGATGTACGCAAGGGAGTCAATATTCCGAATGAGCCAGATTGGGCTCACGGACTTACAGGAGAGGTCTTGGAAGGTACAGAATTAATTTTCAACTATTCAAGAATGCCCTCCTTTACACAAAGTTCACGAGATACAGTAAGTGGGGCTCTGAGTGATTTACAGATTAATAATACAGAGCGCGAAGAAGTAATTCAGGCTTTGACATGGGGTGGATTGAATGATAGTGAGAAGATTGTGGATGCTATGCTTGATGGTTATATTTCGCCTAGAGAACTAGTCGATTTAAACCTAGAAAAAATGTCGGAAGAAGGCCTAGAAATTGAACAAAGGCGTTCTTGGCACAGCAGGATTTGGATGCCACAATTACCAGCAGGAAGAATCCAACTAGGATACGAAGTGACAATTGTAGATGATATTCCAACTTTTGAGATAGTGTCTTCACTTGAAGGGTGGACACCAGCAAGGCCAATACTTACAGTAGAAATTAACGGCCTTTCAAAGACAGACACTTTGTTAGTTCTTTCAGGTCTTGATACAGAATTGGCTCGTGATATCTCTCTACAAATGTCAGTTTCAACAGAGGCAGAATTAATCATACCTAGAACAACTATCGACATGAATTATGACATGGGTGAGAGAATGGATAGTGCAAGAGTCTTGCAGAATAATCAACTCCGAGGAATTCGGACTGAAATGATGCTATTTAATGCACCAGCAACAGCAGGTCTTTACTCTAAGATTGGGGATATACTGCAAGCAGATCTTGAGGTTCCGCCTTCTGAGCGTATTGGTTTGAATGCAGCGGATTCACTTATGCTTCAACAAATGAGAAAGGTCGATGGTCTATGGTGGCCTTCTACAATGTTCATTCGAGATGTACCGGGCGAGATGCATCTTCTTGCAGAACCTGACGCTAATTTCGATGTTAATGAGGTGACTTCATTCCAGGGTATGTTCGAAATGATTTATTCATCAAACAGTGATGATATGGATTTGTTTATTGAGACTAAGGGCAAATCTCAGAACACCCGCAGCAGTAACCTGATGCTCGCTGAGAACCTTCCTGATAGATTTACAATGGAAGTTACAGAGGACTTCGGCGCTGAAATTTCAGCATCAGGAAATGGCGTTGAGAAATTGTATATGCGTAGAAGCGACACGCTTGCTCGTGATAATTTAGAGATTATTACCGCAGAGGTGGTTGGCGAAAACCTACAAGGAGCAACAGTTCACCAAAACATGATTTTGGGATACCCAGTGATAGTTGTCGACGGAATAACTGGTGGAAGAATTGTTGCAACTGCACATGTTGATGTAAAGGTTCTAGGATTCGAAATAGATGCAAGAGGCGTTATGTTGGATGCACAATTTACCGGTGTAATCCCGACAGCATCTAGTGTAGGAGTAAACGGTGTAGTAACCGATTTATCTTTGCTCAGTAGTTTAACCGGTGGTAAAATTGAAACAACTCACATCATGATTGTAGATCCATTCTCATCATTAATTGCGACTGGTATAGCGGCGGTGACAGGCTGATGGATGAATTCGATGAAGAGGAAATGGAGCAAGAACTTCACGAGTTTTCTCAGGAAATCGGTCAGAAAGTTTTGGAACTAACTGAAAAAGTCCATCCTTTGAGGATTGCTTTGGCTGGAGCGATCTTGTTACTCATACTAGGGGCTCTTGCCTCAACTTGGTATTGGGCTATTCCAAGGGATGATGTCGAAATAGAGGTTACATATCTACAAAGAAACGGACACATCGTTCTTGCTGAATTGTTTAACGAGGGTAGTAGGTCGATAACTGACGTCGTTTTTATTGTTGAATTTGCTGATAAGGATGGCATAGTCATAGGCAATATCTCCGAGAATTTTGACGCAATTCCAAGCCATACTAGCATTTCAGGTGAACGGATGCAAATAAATGTTCAAGGCTATACTGTATGGGAAGAATATTCAATTCAGATTCATATCGAATGGACTGATTTTAGAGGAACTGAAAACAAACAAGAGTTCATTCATTTTGTTTCAGAAGCACAGACTGCTACCTTTTCCGATGATTGTGAAGGGGTAACGTGGTTCCTGTGAAACTAACCGTGGGAACTCATAAAACGAATTTTATTCGGCCTAGGTCTGTGCGTAAAGCATTGATTCTGGTTATTCTGTTCCTGCTTTCAGGAATTCCGATTGCTAACCAATCGGTTTCAATCTCAGATGAGCAGGGAGTAGAATGGATAAGGTTTGATTTACCAGAAGATTCTATTCGCAACTTAGTTGGACAATTAGATGAGAATCTGTCAATGGAAGAAAGGCCACTCTTAGCGCATTCTAGAATTGGAATTCATGATGCGTCAGGAGTTTTGTTCGAACATGAAATTCCTGAAGAACTATTAGTGCCAAGATCTGATCTTTCTATAGTATTGGTTTCTACTGAATACCGTTTATCTGATGTTAGGTTGGCTATTTCAGAACATAATGGCGTTGAGGTGAGAGAGTTCATAGCGCCATCAGGACTTCTTGTTCAAGGTACTCAAAACGGACTTTCGAAACTTTTTGATATCGATGGAGTTGCTTCAATACAACCTGTGCCATTAGCCTTAATGGTTG